>Ga0208277_1000167_pt1 | contig 38253 bp, 40 predicted proteins | sample ETNtaG_5_FD_185782 | JGI IMG/M metagenome (GOLD analysis project Ga0208277, IMG submission 185782) | Marine microbial and viral communities from oxygen minimum zone, Eastern Pacific Ocean - ETNP201406SV205 (SPAdes) (version 2) | ecosystem: Environmental > Aquatic > Marine > Oceanic ...
CAATTGAGCTTTATCAAGCAACATTTCCTCTGAAGAAACGGCAGCATCATCTTTTTGGAAGTTACGAAAACCATCTGCAGTTGGTTCGAGAGCTTCGAAGGATTCTGCATCAGTCTGTTCCTCGGTAGCGTCTCCTCGACCTGCTGTAAATGGAACTTCAACACCTGAGGCTTGTTCTATACCATAATTTCCTGCAAGAATAATGACATCTGCTAAAGAAGCACCAGAATCTGAAGCGATTGATTCAAGTATTCCAAGAACTCTTGAAAGTTGTTCTGGCTTGTTCGCTTCCCAATCTTTTTGAGGAGCTAGGCGGATTCTAGATCCATTCCCTCCTCCTCGCATGTCAGAACCTCTATAGGTTGATGCACTAGCCCATGCAGTTTCAACCATCTCTTGAACGCTTAGTCCGCTTTCAGCAAGTTTTGATTTAATAGCATTCACATCGTAGTCTTTATTTCCTTCGTGAACAGGATCTTGCCAAATTAGCTCTTCTTGTGGCACTTCTGGTCCTAGATAACGTGAGCGAGGCCCCATATCTCGATGCAAAAGCTTAAACCATGCTCGAGCAAACGCATCAGCAAATTCCTCAGGATTTTCATGGAATCGTTTTGAGATCTTTTGATAAGCAGGATCTTCTCTCATCGACATATCTGCCGTAGTCATCATTGTTGGAACTTTCACTGAGGGATCTTCAGCATCAGGTGCCATATCCTCTTCTTTTTGACCTATTGCATGCCAAACAATCTTGCCTGATGGTGTCTCTACTTTCTCCCACTCATAACCAAACAGAAGATCAAAATAACCATTATCCCATTTTGTAGGTTTGGCAGTCCAAGCTCCCTCAAAACCACTTGTAATGGTGTCGCTACCCATGCCTGATTTATGACTGCTCATCCATCCAAAGCCCATATTTTCAATTGATGCCCCTTCTGGTTCAGTCTGTACATGCTCCTCGGGTCCAGCACCATGTCCTTTACCAAAAGTATGGCCTCCAGCAACCAAGGCAACGGTTTCTTCATCATTCATTGCCATTCTGCTGAATGTTTCTCTAACATCCCTACCACTAGCAATAGGATCTGGTTCACCATCTGGGCCCTGTGGATTAACATAAATTAACCCCATCTGAACTGCTCCAAGAGGATTTGCTAAATCTCTTTCGCCAGAATATCTTTCATTTGCAAGCCATTCTCTCTCTGCACCCCAATCAATATCTTCTTCTGGTGCCCAGATATCTGGTCGACCACCGCCAAAGCCAAAAGTTTTTCCGCCCATTGACTCTATTGCTACATTGCCAGCGAGTATCAACAAGTCTGCCCAGCTAATTTTATTGCCATACTTTTTCTTAATCGGCCATAAAAGACGTCTGGCTTTATCTAGGTTTCCATTATCTGGCCAACTATTTAGTGGTGCAAAGCGTTGATTTCCAGTACCGCCTCCGCCTCGACCATCACCAGTTCTGTATGTACCGGCAGCGTGCCAAGTCATTCTAATAAAGAAAGGACCATAGTGACCATAATCTGCTGGCCACCAATCTTGTGAATCTGTCATAAGATCATTCAGATCTTTTTTCAATGCATGAAAATCAAGCTTCTCAAATTCTTCCCTGTAATCGAATCCCTCGTCCATTGGATCAGACTTATGATCATGTTGATGAAGAATGGACAAATCCAACTGATTTGGCCACCAATCCTTATTTGAAGTGCCAGATGCACTATTTGTTGTAAGCGATCCATGCATTACAGGACATTTGCTTTCACTGTCATTAGACATAATAATTTTTCTCCTTAACCGATAATCTTAGAATGATTCTAATGTTATATAAAAATCTCAAAATGAACAATATTAATATAATGCTATTTAGATATAATTAAATTCATGCCAACCTCCAATAAAAATAGTAAAAGTATTGAAGCAAAACTAATTGAACTAGAAGAGATTCTAGAAGACCTTGAATCTGGGAAATTGGAATTGGATGATGCACTAAAAAAGTTTGAAAAAGGCATAAAACTCTCGAGAGAGTGCCAACAAACCTTGGAAAAAGCTGAGCTGAAGATACAAGTCTTAATGGAAGACGAACTCAAAGATTCTGACGAAACATTAACCTAGTAACTCTCTCGCAATCATTATCAGTGCTATTGAATAGCCTGACGCAATCATGTCATCAAGAATAATCCCGAAAGCATTCTTATATGTTCTGTCAACCCTATTGATTGGGAAAGGTTTGACGATGTCAAAGAATCGAAACAATAAAAATGCTGCGATCGCCCAATAAGGGTCGGCCGGTAAAACGGTTGCAACAAACATCATTCCAATTATCTCATCGATCACAATTTCAGGGTGATCGCCCTCGCCTAACTGATTTAAGGTTTTACTCACTGCAATCCATGCAACGAATAATAAGACAGCCAATGAAAGATAAATTATAAAGGTTGGAAGATAGAGGTGTGCTATTAAGATGTAAAGACATAAGCCAAAAGCTGAACCCATTGTTCCAGGGGCAAGCGGAATCAGTCCCACACCAAAGCCGCTTGAGATTAAAATATAAGGATTTTTTAAATCGCTAATTTTCACTGAAATTAAAAGTGTTCAAAATTTTTATTCTCAACCATATAGTTTTGGTCATTATATTTGTAGTTATTTGAGGATTCGATAATCATTCCAACCATGCTGATTTTCGTTTTGAATCGATCATGCCATTTTCGTTCAAATTCATTCCTCATCTCCGATGGAATAGTAAAGCATAATTCATAATCATCGCCACCTATTAGCGCCATTGAAATGGATTGATCAAAACCGATGCAATCAAGCATTTCTTTTTTGATTGGTAACTGATCGATGTTGACCTCAAAACCCAAATTACTTCCTTTTGTCAATTTTAACAAATCCACTTCGAAACCATCTGATACATCTATCATGGAAGATGCAAAATCTGATAAAAAGATTCCTTCGTTTACCCTTGGCGTTGGAAAATTGAAATCATGGATGAATTGCTTTGGCTCATCTTTGCCAGACTTCAATAGATGAAGCCCAAAAGCAGCACTACCCAAATGACCTGTGACATATATTAAATCTCCATCATTTGCATTTACTCGAGTCACGTATCGGTCTTTTTTGACTACTCCCTGAATAGATAATGAAATCATCTCAGGTCCTCTAATGGTGTCTCCACCAATAAGATTCAAATCATGTTCTGACAAAAGAGGGCTAAACCCTGCAATAAATCCCTCAATCCATAATTTATCCAATTTAGGTAGGCTTAGACTGAGATGTGCCCATTTTGGCTTTGCACCCATAGCTGCAATATCACTTAGATTAACCGCAAATATCCTATGGCCAATTGAGTTTGATGATGCAGATGGGAGGTAATGCGTTCCAACCGTAATCGTATCCAATACTGTGACCAGCTCCATCTCTTGATCTATCTCTACAACAGAACCATCATCTCCAATGGACAGCTTCACGTCTTGAGCAACTGAAGGGATCAAATCCCTGATCAGATTTATCACATCATCTTCTTTCATGATTTTTTAGTTCTTAATTTTTTGACAATAAGAATCAAGAACGGCATTGATATATTGAAAGCTTGTTTCTGCACCAAATGATTTCGCCAACTCAATCGCCTCATTAATCACAACTGAATTGGGAATATCCATATTATTGATCTCATAAACTGCAATCCAAAGAATTGCTTTTTCAATTGAATCAATTTGATCCATTGGTCTATCAAGTTGAGGTTGTATGCTTTCCTCAATTGATTCTTTTGAAGATATGATTCCTTCAAGCAGGGTCATGAAATAGTCTTGGTCAATCCTTTTGTATTCTTTTAGATTGGATGATTGAGTCATTAAAGTTTCCGTATCATCATCATTCTTCTGATGTTGATACAAAACTTGAAGCAGAAGCTGTCTGGACCCTACTCTTCCTTTTCCTTCAAAACGTTTTTCATTTTTCTTGCTTGCCATGAATTCATTATCACTGATTTTTAACGAAATATTCATCTGCTTTTTTTACATCTTGATTGATTTGGTCAGTCAGTTCATCCAGGTCATTGAACTTCTTCTCACCTCGGATTCGATGCATGAATTCAATTTGCAGGTTTGAATCATAAATATCCTCATTAAAATTCAATAGATGCACCTCTAAAGTCAGCGCACTGCCATTCACGGTTGGTTTAAAACCAATATTTGCCAGTCCATTGAATTCTTTACCATTGGATCCAATGGTTGCTTTGACACAAAATACACCTCTTAGAATGACATCTCTTGTGCTGATATCAATATTTGCTGTGGGAAAACCAATCGTTCGACCAATTTGCTTTCCCTTGATTACCTTGCCAAAAACTGAGTAATTTCTCCCAAGCATTTGATTGGCCGTTTCAATATCTTGTTTTATAAGTAATTGCCTAATGATTGAGCTTGATATTTTTTCATCTTTTTGAGTAATAAATTCAATTGGATCAACTTCAAACCCATATTCGAGACCAAGCTCTATTAAGGTCTCAACCGAACCCGATCTATCTTTTGCGAAATGAAAATCCATTCCCACGATCACATGCTTTGCATTTAAATTTGCTATAAGGTGCTGTTTAACAAATTCAATTGGAGATAAATTCTCCATTTCTTTGTTAAAAGGGGGGCAATAAAGTAAGTCAATATTTTTATTATTGAGATATTGGTATTTTTCATCAATTGAAGTCAACCTGAGTTGAGACTCACCTTTACTGAAATACTCATTTGGAGATGGCTCAAAGGTAAAAAATACCGCTGAAAGCTCATTTACTTTTGCATGCTCAATGGTTTTTCGGATCAATTCCTGATGGCCTAAATGGATGCCATCAAAAACACCAATACAAACAGAAGATCCTTTGGGAAATTCATTCGTTTCTGAATTAATGGTTCTGGCAATCTTCATTTGATATTTCTTACCTACAGAACTTTATCTATGGCTTTTTGAATGATTAATTTCTAAATATTGTCTTTGCATTCATTGCATTTTTATAATGTAAAATGGCGCCTATTAGCAACCAAAACACAATAACAAATGGATTGGATGAATACTCAGTTGTTTGCGCAATGATAAATTGAGAAAGGAACTCAAAAATCGAAAGCGTATAACAGAATACAGCCACAGGGGCCAAAGCTGAATAAGGTCTTCTATAGAGAGCATAGTTCAGCAAAAATATTGACATCGTTAGAAAGACGGATGATCTCAAAAGAAGCAGCCTCACATAATCAAAACTAAGGTCTTGTATGACTTCAAGTTTGTTAGGGAATGAAAAGAGCTGGTAACCAAACAGAGGAAGGATAGATGCGCTTATTGCAAAAACTGCCAGAAAAATCAGCATGAGATTAAATAATTTTTCTAATAGTGTGGTCATACTCGTGATAATAAATATTTAGTGATTGAAATGAAAGATCACAGATTATGTAAAAATTCTATCATTCCAAGAACAGCTTCAGTTGACTCAATTCCCTTATTGCCTGAGCCTTCACCGGATCTCTCTATGGCTTGCTGCATTGTATCGCATGTGAGGACACCGAAACCCACGGGAATATTATACTCTAGGCTTACCTGAGTGAGTCCTGATCCCGTCTCTAAAGCTATGTATTCAAAATGCGGTGTTGCCCCTCTGATGATTGCACCTAAAGCAATGATTCCATCTGGTTTCTTTTTTTCTGCAACATTCTTGACTGCAAGAGGGAGTTCATATGCTCCCGGAACTTTGAAAATTTCTGGGTCTGATTGATATCCGTTCTTTTGAAGGGTTTCAATTGAGCTCTTGATCAAGCTCTCAACAATGAGCTCATTGAACTGTGAAGCAACGATCGAAATCTTAATTGATGATTTATCCATCGATCATTTACTCCTTGTCAACGTATTCTGTTATTTGAAGGTCAAAACCAGATATTGCTTGCATCTTCTTGGGCTCACTCAAAACCCTCATTCTTTTAACGCCAATATCTCTCAATATCTGCGACCCTGTTCCATAAGTTCTTAAAACCGATGACTCAGCTTGAGTCTCGCTTTTTTCAAGATCTTCTGATTCGATTGCCTTGACCATTTCAAGAAAATCCTTTGGTTGTGAAGAATAACAAAGGGCCACCAATATTGCGTCCTGCTCTTTTGATAATTGCTTTAGGGCAGTCCTCATTGGCCATCCAAGTGATTGATGATCGATTCCAATAGAGTCACGAAGTGAATTCTCAACATGCACTCTGACCAGTGGATTTGATTGATCCGTTATAGCTCCCTTCACCAATGCAAAATGAACATCTCGGTTGATGTGATCCTCAAACGTCAGTAATTTAAATTTACCAAATTCTGTATCCACTTCTTGTTCGCTGATTCTTTCAATGGATTGTTCATTTGAAACACGATATCGAATTAAATCGGCAATTGTTCCTATCTTAATGTCATGGTTTTTAGAAAACTCTATTAAGTCAGGCCTTCTTGCCATTGTTCCGTCATCATTAAGAATCTCAACGATCACCGCTGCTGGACTCAATCCTGCAAGTCTTGTTAAGTCACAACCGGCTTCTGTATGTCCCGCTCTGGTCAATACACCGCCTGGCTTAGCCATTAAAGGAAAAATATGTCCGGGTTGTTTGATGTCTGTTGGCTCTGCACCGGGTGCAGTTGCTACCCTTATCGTTCGAGCTCTATCATGCGCAGATATTCCTGTAGTGACTCCTTCGCTTGCCTCGATTGAAACCGTGAAATTGGTTTCCTCTAAACCGGTATTCTGAGTAGCCATCAGTGGAAGTCTAAGGAGGTTACATCTCGATTGAGTGAGGGTTAAGCAAATTAATCCCCTGCCAAACTTAGCCATAAAGTTTATATCCTCTGGCTTCACTTTATCTGCTGCCATTAAAAGATCGCCTTCATTCTCTCTTTCCTCATCATCAACAATAATGACCATCTTTCCAATGCGAAGATCAGCAACGATTTCTTCAATAGAGGAAAACTCAACCGTATCAACTTTTTCTGTCTTTTTTAGTAAGTCTGCCACTTCAATCAATCCTTCTGTTTTGAATATAGCGTGCCAACATATCATATTCTATATTTGCTCGAGTACCCTTTTTGAATTCATTAAATGTAGTTTTTTCTAAGGTATGAGGAATGATCATCACCTCAAATCCGAGGTTGGTCACTTCATTAATCGTTAAACTGACTCCATTTATTGAGATCGAACCTTTCTTTGCCACAAACCTCATCCCATCTTCGCTCAGTGAAAAATTTAGAATTTTAGTTTCATTCAATTCTTCAATGTTCTGAAGCGTGGCTACTTCATCGACATGACCAAAGACAAAATGACCATCGATGCTATCGCCAATCTTCAGTGACTGTTCAATATTAACTTCATCATTAATTTCAAGTTCACCGATGTTGGTGCATCGAAGTGTTTCAGTTGAAACATCGACAGAGAATGAATCTTCGGTCAAAGAGGTTGCTGTTAGGCAAACACCATTGATTGCAATGCTCGCTCCTAAATCTAGATCACTCGGTATGAATGCCTTCGTTGTAAAATCCATTTTTACAATGGCATCAGCTTCGAGCTTTGAGGTTAAAGTAGCCTGCCCCTGAATGATTCCACTAAACACTTTCTTTCCTTAAGGTAATTTTCATATCAGCTCCGATTTTATCCAGATTATGAACAACAAAAGAATATCGATCCGATAGTTTCTCGATGGCTGGAAAATCAAACATGTCTTTTGCATCGTTACCCAGTATACAAGGTGACATGTAGATTATTAATTCATCAATTAGATCTGACCCCAAAAGCGCTCCATTCAATCTGGGCCCAGCTTCTATGAGTACGTTATTGATCTCCATCGATGCAAGATGGTCAAACAATGCCTGATCTGCTCTTTTACTATGAATCATGGTCTCACCAGGCAATTGGAAGATCTTTTCATTGCCGCTGCATCTTCGAGACGAATCAATCACAATTCTTAATGGCTGATCGTCATCAGAAAAATCATCTATTCTCACATTCAGCGATGCATCATCTGCCAAGACTGTCTGGTTTGAAGTCATAATCGCACAGCTTTTTGCTCTGAGATTTTGAACATCTTTGCGTGATTCTTCTGAGGTGATCCACTTACTTTCTCCATTAGCAAGTGCAATTTTTCCATCTAAACTTGATCCAATCTTGCTTCTAATAAAGGGTCTATTGAGTCTCATCCTTTGAAAAAATCCAATATTAAGCTCAGCGGATTCTTCTTCGAGCAATCCATGCGAAACCTCAATGCCTGATGCATTCAAAATATCTATGCTTTTTCCAGATACTTTGGGATTGGGATCCATGGATGAAAAGATTACTTTTGAAACCTTCGCTTGTATTAATGCGTCAATGCATGGAGCGGTTCTACCTTTGTGTGTGCATGGCTCTAAAGAAACAAAAACAACTGAGCCCTTTGGATCCTCTTCACAACTCTTAAGTGCCATTATTTCAGCATGATCGCCTCCAGTTTTCTTGTGCCATCCCTCTCCAATAACTTTTTCATCTTTCACGATCACACATCCGACTCGAGGATTTGGCTTGCATGAATGAATCCCATTCTTTGCGAGCTCAATAGATCTGTGCATATATTCTTTTTGCTGTGTTTGATTCATGATTCATCTTCGTCTTGGAAAATTGATATTTGAGAGCGACTGTCTGATGCTGAAGGCGTGTCTCTTAGTGACTCAATCTCTTTTTCAAATTCTTCAATATCCTGGAATCTCCTGTATACCGATGCATATCTTACAAAAGCAATCTCATCGATCTCCCTCAATTCAAGCATCACAATTTCTCCAAGGGTTCTCGATTGTATCTCCCTTTCTCCTAACTTTTGAACTTTTCGAATGATTCTTGAGATCAGTTCTTCAATGGATTCAATACTGATAGGCCTTTTTTCTGTTGCAACAAGTATCCCTGATCTCAGTTTTGATTCATTGAAAGGCTCTCTCGACTCATCTCTTTTGATCAATTTTGGTAATACCAACTCAGCGGATTCAAACGTTGTGAATCGTTCACTGCATTCAATACACTCTCTTCTTCTTCGGGTTTGATATCCATCACCAGCCAACCTTGAATCAACCACTTTGGTTTCTTGGTGACCGCAAAAAGGACAATACATGGAAGTGACTTACTGTAGGTAAACTGGAAAACCCTTACAGAGATCCTTAACTTTATTCTTCACCGAGGAGATATTGTTTTCATTGTCAATATCACTCAAAACTTCATGAATAAGATCCACTACATATTCAGCTTCAGTGACGCCAAATCCTCTTGTTGTGATGGCCGGTGAACCAATTCTGAGGCCGCTGGTTATCATTGGCGATCTTTGTTCATTTGGAACCGAATTTTTATTAAGCGTGATATTTGCATCTCCCAATACTCTCTCGCCATCGGCACCAGTGATATCTGTATCACTGAGATCAACTAAAAATAAATGGCAATCGGTTCCATCAGATACAATCTTATATCCATGTTCTTGAAATCTTGATGCCATGGTTTGAGCATTCTTTACTACAGCTTGCTGATAGATCTTGAATTCTGGTTTGAGTGCTTCATTGAATGCGTGAGCTTTAGCAGCAATAACATGCATCAAGGGTCCGCCCTGTGTGCCCGGAAATACTTGCTTGTTGATTGCCTTTTGAATTTCTTCATTTTTACGGGCAAGAATAATTCCGCCTCTGGGACCTCTGAGTGTTTTATGCGTTGTTGAAGTCGTTACATCTGCGATCGGAACAGGATTTGGATAACAATCCCCTGCTATCAGTCCTGAAACATGGGCCATGTCTACCATGAAGTAAGCGCCAATAGAATCAGCGATTTCTCTGAAAACATTCCAATCCACTAATCTTGAGTATGCAGAAAAACCAGCGACAATCATTTTTGGACGATGCGTCTCTGCAAGCTGAGAGACTTGATCATAGTCAATTCTTCCGGTATCAGAGTTGATTCCGTATGAGATAAACTCATACATCTGGCCAGAGAAGTTAACTTTTGCTCCGTGTGTAAGATGTCCTCCATCTGAAAGACTCATGCCGAGAATTTTATCTCCATGATCAAGCAGAGACATGTACACAGCCATGTTGGCTTGCGAGCCAGAATGCGGTTGAACGTTTGCATAGTCAGCATCGAAAAGTTGTTTAACCCTTTCAATTGCGAGTAACTCAGCTTCATCAACGTGCTGACAGCCACCATAGTATCTTCTGCCTGGGTAACCCTCTGCATATTTATTTGTCAAGACCGATCCTTGGATCTCCATCACCTCATTGGAAGTATAGTTCTCGGAAGCAATCAGCTCGATATGCTCCTCTTGCCTCTTTTGTTCGGACTCAATCGCAGAAGCAAGTTCTGGATCGAGCTTTGATAATGTTTCTGAAAAAGTCATAATTCCTCACTCATAGAATAGAAATTCTACTCACTTCATGAAAATAGTTCGATGATTTTTATAAAATAGTTGACTAACCGATCCAATCTCTTGCATTCACAAAAAATCTAGCCCATGGTCCATGATCTTTCCAATCGTCTGGGCACCACGAGAACTGCTCCGCTCTCATTACCCTTTCAGGGTGAGGCATCATGATTGTAGAACGACCATCCTCTGAACAAAACCCAGCTAAACCTGATTCTGAGCCATTGGGGTTGTCCGGATAACGAATCGCTGGTTGACCAAAATTATCAACATATCTTATGGTCACACTTCTGGACTCTATCAATGCATTCATGTCACGATCATGGGAATACTGAACGCGTCCCTCACCATGAGATGTTGCAATTGGAATCATTGAGCCTTCCATTCCATTTAAAAAAATGGAATTTGATTCCAAGACTTCAACCATATTGAGCCTCGCTTCAAATTGTTCTGAAAGATTTCTAACGAATTTGGGCCAATGATCAGCACCCGGAATCAAATCTTTCAATTGGGACATCATCTGGCAACCATTGCATATCCCAAGACTAAATGTTTCTTCTCTATGAAAGAATGACTCGAATTGATTTCTTGCAATCTGATTGTACAAAACTGATTTGGCCCAGCCACCTCCAGCACCTAAAACATCGCCATAAGAAAATCCACCACAAACTACTAATCCGCGATACTCTTCAAGATTAACATTGCCGTTGAGTACATCTGTCATATGAATATCGTATGCATTAAATCCAGCCTTATTAAATGCGACTGCCATCTCAATCTGACTATTGACCCCTTGATCTCTCAATATCGCTACTTTTGGACTCTTTTTGGTAATGCGTCTGTAATTAAACTTAGTTGAATCAAAATTAATTATTGGACTCAAGCCAGGATCTTTTTCATCCAACTGCTTCATGAAACCTTGCTCTGCAGTCTCTGGATTATCTCTGAGCTTTTGCATCTCATAAGACATTTTTGACCAAGCTTCTCTAAGCATTCTTAACTCAAATGATTTAGAGAACTGTCCTTTGTTTTGAATCAAGATTCTTTGTTCTTTCACCACGTCACCGATCGAATGCGAACAATTGGATAATGAGGCATCACTCAGTACCCCAAGAACCTCATCCAAATCCCCTTTTTCAATTTGAACGACACAACCAAGCTCTTCAGAAAAAAGCGATCTGAGTGTCCCCTCATCGCATTCGTCATCGAGAGATAATTCCACTCCCATGTTTCCAGCAAAAGCCATTTCAGAAACGCAGGCAAAAAGGCCTCCGTCAGAGCGGTCATGATATGCCTGAATGAGATTCCTGGACTTCAATTCTGTAACAGCATTAAAAAAACTTTTGAGCAGCAAAGGGTCTTGAATATCTGGTGTTTCACCAAAACTTTGCTTATATATTTGAGATAAACAAGAACCCCCCATACGATTTTTACCCTGTCCCAAATCAATCAATAACAACTTGCTCTCTTTAATATTCTTGAGTTGAGGCGTAATAACCTTGTTAACATTTTTAACGGGAGAAAATGCAGAAATTACCAAGGACAGCGGTGCAGTATTAATCAATTGCTCGCCATCATTGTTCCAAGAAGTTTGCATGGAAAGTGAATCTTTGCCCACGGGAATAGTTATTCCGATTTTGCTGCAAAAATTGATAGAAATCGCCTCAACGGTTTCATAGAGATCCTGTTTAAGCCTGTCTGTCATTATAGAAGACATCCAATTTGCAGACAGTTTAATATCAGAAATATCATCAATGGGTGCAGACAGTATATTGGTTATGGCTTCACCTACAGCAATCCTCCCAGATGCAGCAGCATTAAGGACAGCAATAGGTGATCGTTCTCCTATTGACATCGCTTCCCCCTGTTTGCCGAAGTGATCCTTTAATGTAACTGCGACATCGCTTACTGGAACCTGCCAAGGGCCAACAAATTGATCTTGAGACACCAATCCTCCGACCGTTCTATCGCCAATATGGATGAGGAAGGTTTTATCAGCGACAGTGGGAAATCTTAGAATCTTTAAGCACGATTCTTCAATATCAATCCCGCTCATTCCATCGTGGATGATTGATTTTTCATTTGTCTCAATTTCCAATCTTGTCTTTGGGGGTTTGCCGAATAAAACTTCCATTGGCATGTCTATGGGATAATCATCAAAGACATCGTCTTTCAACTTGAGATTTCCATGTGTTGCAACTTCTCCAACCACTGCATATGGGCACCTTTCTCTTTTGCAAATTTGATCAAAGATTGCCAGATCATCCGGATCAATGGATAAAACATATCTTTCTTGAGCCTCATTGCACCAAATTTCTAAGGGAGTCATGCCAGGCTCTGCATTATGAATTTCCCTCAAGCCAATGTCTGCAGACATTTTATTGTGATCCGCCACTTCTGGAATAGCATTTGACAGCCCGCCTGCTCCCACATCATGAATCAGTATTATTGGGTTCGCATCTGGATCTTTATTCTGGACGCCCATTGCAAAGCAGCGAGTTATGACTTCTTGGGCTCGTCTTTCAAGCTCTGCATTGTCTCTTTGCACCGATGCAAAATCCAATTCGCTGTTGCTTGTACCGGCATTCAATGATGATGCTGAACCACCGCCCAACCCGATCAACATTGCTGGGCCTCCAAGAACAATGATTAAAGAACCTGCTGGAATATCATTCTTATTGACCGATGAGTCTGAAATATTACCCATCCCTCCAACAATCATAATCGGCTTGTGGAAGCCCCAAGATGTATTCTTCTCTTCTCTATCCTTTTCCTCAAAAGTTCTAAAATAACCCAGAATATTTGGCCTACCAAACTCATTATTGTATGCAGCACCTCCAATGGGTCCATCGATCATAATCTCAAGGGCAGAGGCTATATGATCAGGTTTACCAATTGTTTCTTCCCATGATTGTTCATCATCTGGGATAAAAAGATGAGAAACACTGAAGCCGGTTAAACCAGCCTTAGGCATTGCACCTCTCCCTGTTGCTGCCTCATCTCTGATCTCACCCCCAGATCCTGTTGCAGCTCCAGGATATGGAGAAATTGCTGTGGGATGATTATGTGTCTCCACCTTCATCATCGTATGTATTTCATCATTAAATCTTCCGTATTCTTGATCATTGAGATTTGGTAAGAACCAATCTGCTTTGTCTCCTGCGATCACAGCAGCATTATCTTTGTATGCTGACAAAACATTTTTTGAACTCGATACATAGGTATCTTTGATCATATCGAAAAGGCTTTTCTTTTTTTCAATGCCATCAATGACCCAATCCGCATTAAAGACTTTGTGCCTGCAATGTTCGGAATTTGCTTGTGCAAACATCATGAGCTCTGCATCACTTGGATTTCTATTTAGCTTTAGGAACTGATCCAAGAGGTATTCCATTTCTTCATCATTTAATGCCAATCCTAATTCTTGGTTTGCAACCTCAAGGGCATTCTTACCATCGGATAAAATATCAATCGTTGAAGATGGTTTTGGCTCCAGAGTTACAAAGATCTCACTTGCTTGATCGAGTTCACTTATAACCAACTCCGTCATACGGTCATGCAAAAGATCTATCGCTCCTTTCTTTGGCTCTAAATTGAGATCTTTTAATTGAATAGTGAAAGCAATTCCTCTTTCGATTCTCTTAACAGAATCCAGTCCACATACTTTTGCAATGTCTGTTGCTTTGCTAGACCAAGGAGAGATTGTTCCAAAACGGGGGAAGCTAAATATCTTAAACCCTTCCTCTGCTCCAAAAGGCCAGTTGGGACCGTACTCAAGTATAGAGCTCAAAATTTGATCGTGCTCTTCACTCAACTCATTTTCTGCATCGATAAGATGAATAAATCTAGCGCCCAAACCGGTGATATTGTTATCAAGGCTTTGCAAACGTATGAGTAAGGATTCAAGCTTGAATGGGGAATGCGATGCGGGTCCCTCTTTTACAATCATTCTTCTATATCCAAATTAACGGTTCATTAACTTTTTGATTTGTCATTGGGGACAAATACTGTGTTGGGCATTTGCGTGACATTACCGCCCTCCGCTTTACTCACTTTGCTGACTCCTTGCTCATCTACTTCATCAATTCTGAGCACGGAGTGCATTGGAACGTAAGTCCGTTTAACTCCTTCAAACTCAGTCTTTATTTTTTCTTCTGATGGGTCTACAACCAGTGATGTTTTTTCACCAAAAACAAGCGATTCAATTTCAATAAAACCAAGAAGATTGCTGTTTGAAACCTCATTTGCATAGAGCTCATAGAGCTTCCCTTGATTACTAAAGGTTATTTTATATAACTTCTTTTTCGAGGGCATTTGTCCGAAATACGTGTTGGATAAGAACATAAATTATACCCTGATTGTTGCATGGTTGAAGAATTATCTTTTTTTGCAAATATGTTTCTTTTAAAAAATGATTTAAAACGAGAATGATTATCACTATCATAGTAAAAAATTAATTTTAAATGGTCTGCAATATGTCAAAAATCATCGGCTCAAAACAAAAAAATAAACTCATAGGCATTTTTACTTTAATGATCATGCTTCAGCAGCAAGAGATTCAGGCTGAAATGATTATCGGAACCGGTTCTATAGAACCGGGTGTGGATTTAATTTTTGAAGGCGGGGTCAAAGATGATGTCATGCCAAATGAGTACTTTCTCAGTGAAAGTGAAACGGATGTGCATATTGAAGTATTAGCCAATTGGTCAAGCAAGGCCCCGAATGGCTCTCCAGAAGGCGGTCATGTCGCTTACCTCAATGTTAATGCTGTATTAATCAATGAGGACACTGGGAAATCAGTCACTCATAAACTGACACCCCATGTCAATATGTCGGACAATCTTCATTATGCAAAAAACATTAAACTGCCTGGAAGAATTGATCAGAGATACACGGTTATTTTTGAAATTTCTCCACCAAAAAATAATGAACTTGGAATGCATTATGACTGGAGAAAGGCAGTTGACGAGCAGCTCATTGATGCAAATACATTTGAGTTTCAAAGTCTAGATTTTGAAAAAATCGCTCAATCAAAAAGACGCTGAATAAAAATATTAAGTTTTCATGGAGTTGATTAATGCTTATGATCAACTGAATAACTAATTTGAATACCCATGAAAAAAACTTTTCTGCTCATATCTTTCATCATTCTATCTGCTTGTTCTGATTCTCTAGACGATCAGACTCGTGAAATTGACACGGTTGTTCTAGCAGATCTAATTCAGCACACCAAAGAATTTGAGAAAAGAGTCTACTCCTATGAGAACGGCCTGCACATTGCTGTAGGTTATGGCATTGCAAATTCCATCATGATTGAAGGAGTCGATGGAAATATTATCATCGATGCATCAGACAGCGTGGCCGAAGCTGAAGAAGTTTATTCACACTTTAGCAAAATCAACTCAAGCCCGATAACAGCTATTATTTATACACACAATCATGGAGATCATACCTTTGGTGCGGCGTATTACTACAATTTAGAAGAAGAAAAGCCCATGGTTATTGCACATGAATCAACCAGTCATTATGTTGAACGAATCATGGGTATCCTAAACCCAATCATCTCAAAAAGAAGCTCAAGAATGTTTGGAACCGAACTCCCGGCAGATGAAGTCATTAATGTCGGTATTGGACCATATTTGGGCGTCTCTCAAAGCCCGATTGGTTACATCAAACCAACTGTCACTTTTGGTGATGAACTAAAGATTAATATCTCAGGCATAGAAATTGAGCTCTATCATGCTCCAGGAGAAACCAATGACCAATTGTTTGTATGGTTACCAAAGCAAAAAGCCTTGATGCCTGGCGATAATATTTACAGGACTTTTCCAAACCTTTATACAATCCGAGGAACGCCTCACAGAGATGTAAAGAGTTGGATCAGAAGTCTTGATCACATGAGAACACTTAAGCCTGAATATTTATTGCCGAGTCACACAAAACCGCTGAGTGGGCCTGATGTCATGGAAACGCTCACCATCTATAGAGATGCCATACAATATGTTCACGACCAAACCATTCGGCTGATGAATAAGGGCTATTCGGCCGATGAGATCTCTAATGTCATCGAATTACCTTTAGAAGTTTCTAAATCCCCTTTTGTTAGGGAATTTTATGGCACCATTCGCTGGTCAGTGAAAAGTATATTCAATGGCTACCTTGGATGGTTTGATGGCAACGTATCAAATCTGGACCCACTGTCTTCAAAAGATTATGCCGAAAGACTGGTGATGTTATCGGGTGGCGAAGAAGAACTTTTTGCGTCATTGCAACAAGCAATTGAAGAAAAAGACATGCAGTGGGCATTGCAACTGAGTGACAGTTTACTGACATTAAATTATAAGATTGATTCGACAAAGAAACTGAGGCAACAGGCAATCCAATACATTGGGGACCGAGCAACGAACCCAAACAAAAGAAATTACTTTCTGAGTTCAGCCAATGAACTGAATGATGGTTATAAAGCTGAACCTTTGCTCCCGCAGACGAGTGAGTTATTAAATGAGATATCCATAGATATGTTTTTTGATATTCTCTCAGTAAGGCTTAACCCAGAAAAAACAATAGGCACGACACAAAGAGCATGTTTTAGTTTTGATTCGGGTGTGATTAAAACGATCACGTTAAGAAATGGAATTGCTGAAATATCATCTATAGATACAAATTGTGATATTCAAATTAGAACAAGTGAACAAATCTTTAAAGAAGCGCTTGCAGGTGTAAGGAACCCGATCATGAGTGTGGCTTCTGGTGAAATTGATACAAGCGGTCAAAGAGCAAAATTTCTCACGTTCCTCTCCAACTTCTCTGAATAAAGTTAGTTCTTCCTTCTGGATCTAAAAAAGTCCTGCATCAATGCCTTGCATTGATTTTCCATCACTCCCCCGATCACCTTGATCTTGTGGTTTAACTTAGAAGAATCAGAAAGGTTAAAGGCAGAGCCTGCAGCACCTGTTCGTGGGTCATATGCACCGAAAATTAATGTATCAACTCTTGCTTGTATGATTGCCCCCATGCACATCACACAAGGCTCTAATGTGACCACTAAGGTTCCACCAGTTCTGTGGTTTTTCTTAATCTTTGCCGCTTTTCTCAATACATCGATTTCAGCATGTCCCGAAGGATCATGATTGGCTATGCTGACATTCCCAGATACTGCGATGACCTGACCTTCATCGTAATATAATGCGCCAACTGGGACCTCTCCATTTAATTCGCTGATTTTTGCCTGCTCGTATGCCAGCTTCATAAGAGATTGTGAATCAGTTTTCAAGTCTTATGCTTTTTTTAAGACATGGTCTCGATATTGAGTTGACCCTCAAGACCAGCCGATCGATGCTTCTCAGACTCTCTATAATCTTTATCCGAGATCATCTTTAGCATTGCTTTTTTATTGGGATACTCAGCGATGGCAACCATATCCCATAGATCTTCAACCTCACCGATGAGAAGTCTACTGACGCTGCCTGAGAAAATAATCTTACCCCCAACCTTTGGTAGGTGAATTGTGCTCACATCTTTGGCATAAATCTTATACGCTTCCTGACCCGTAAGATCCGTCTGCCTTCCATCTTCATAAGATGCTTTCTTTCTAAATTTTAATAAGTTCACCATTCTTATGCTCGACTTTGTATCCCCAATGAGGAAACCTGCCATGGCTGTAACATTTGGTTTTAATTTATTCTTTACTTTCATTTATAATTCTCAAATATTCAGTAGACCAAACCGTTCTTTATAACCACATCAACATTTTCCAGAATACTAATATCCTCAATTGGATTGCCTTTAACTGCAATCATATCTGCAAACTTTCCTGCTTCAATTGACCCGAGCTTATCTTGGATCCTCAGTAATTTGGCAGTCTCCATTGTGGCTGATTGAATGGCATTCATCTCAGACATGCCGTTTTCAACCATATAAACAAATTCCTTCCAGTTAGTGCCATGTTTTTGAACGCCTGCATCGGTTCCAAATGCAATTTTGACTCCTCTTTTGTGTGCTTTCTTAAACGTACCGCTTATTTGTGGCCCAACACTTGCGGCTTTGGGCCTTATAATCTCAGGAAAGAAATTATCTATCTTTGCCTTCTCAGCAACAAACTCTCCAGCTGAAATGGTTGGCACATAATACGTGCCATTTTCAATCATAAGATCCATGGCTTCATCATCCATAAATGTTCCATGCTCAATTGAATCCACGCCTGCTTTGATTGCTCGTTTCATGCCTTCAGCACCGTGAGCATGAACCGCAACCCACATGCCATAATCTTTTGCTGCGCTTACGACAGCATCGACCTCTTCTTGAGTGAATTGAGGGTTATCACCCGATTTTGCCTTGCTCAGAACGCCACCGGTCACTGTGATCTTAATGCCATCTGCACCATCTTTATAGCGTTGTCTGACGGCTGCATAAACCTCATAAGGTCCATTGACCACACCTTGTTCAGGGACTGGATAAGAATAGTCATAAAGGGCCTTTCCGTTTGTTGGATCAGCATGTCCGCCTGTTGTGGCAATGGTCTTGCCTGCAGCAAATATTCTCGGTCCAATCACTTTACCTGCATTGATTGCATCTCTTAGGCTGATTGCAACCAAACCGCTGTCCCCAACTTGTCTTACTGTCGTAAAACCAGATTTGAATGTGATAAGAGCGTGTTGCGTAGCCAGTATGGCCTCCATTTCTCTTTCCACTTTCGAAGGCGCTTCAGACTTAGACTGATACTCACCGCCAAAATGAACATGCATGTCCATTAAGCCGGGTAAAACAGTGTGATTTCTTAAATCAATATATTCTTGATTTTCAGTTGCAGGTATATAGCCTTCTTTTATATCTTTAATGAGATTTCCATCAATGACAATAGTCATTTTGGATTGAATATAATCAGATTTCCCGTCGATGAGTTTACCCGCATGGATAATTGTTTCGGCATCAATGCTTAAAGAAATAATAAATATTAATGGCAATAAGTATTTGTATCTAACTGAAGAAATCATTTAGAGCCCTCTCTTTTTTTGTTTAAGAGTTTAAATAAAGCATAAAGTAGTGAGTATAGCTATTTTTAGATGAAAGGGTCATAAGCCCACTGAAGTAAAGCCTGTCTTTGTTTTGGTCGGCACCAAATATCATTTTTTTCACAATTTTTTTTAATGGCACCAATATGTCTAGGCCCAAATGCCATCCAACGTTTGATCTGAAACTGATCAACATCCTTGATTCTTCTGCCTAATGAATATCTACAATACCACTGGAACCAACCAAGTGGATCTTCAGGAGTGATCCATTTTTTTTCCAGCCAAACTGAAATTGGTTGGCCCGAAGCAACCTTGAAGTAATTCAATTTAGCATTAAAGCCAGATTCACTAATTTTTGCCTTCTCGAACCACTTATTTGGATATTCTGAAACATCACCCTTAAAGTAATAGCCTCCAAAAATCCCCAGCTCAAGCATTTCTTCTGGCGAAAGTTGGGGATCAAATCCCTTCATGAGAATCCTCTTTCTACTGAATAGGCTCTGTTACTTCAAGAGGAACCATTACATGGACAAATTCACTGCCTTCCCACATTACATAAGGTCCTCCAGCATATGGATCCGTTGGCAAGTCTTTAAGAAGTTCTTGCGGAAGCAGAAGCATCAAATGAGGTCCTTCTGCGACCCATACTCCTTCACTGGAATCTGTATTAAAGGGCTTATTGTTATCTACAGGAACATCGCCCACTAACATGTAAGACATTCCGAATGTGGCTTGATTAGGATCATAGTCATAGGATAGGCCCATCGTTCCTTTCATATACTCTTGAAGCCATTTTTGCCAAGCAGGATCAACACACATTGGATTTACATTTTCATTCGGAGGTGTGCCGGGCATACATACCCAACCATTTGACCCTTCTTTTAAGAGCGTACCATCGTGAGATATTATTGTGGCATCACCACTTACATTCTCTGGTCCTGCTGACATAGCTATCTGCATGATTTGTTCTTTTGAATACCGTTCATGAGTGTGTCCTTCGTGTGAATAGACATCGATGGATACCAAAAAAACAAACAATGAGATGAGTATTTTAATTTTCATTTATCTTTCTCCAATTTACATTTATCCCCTTTGTCATATGAAACTAATCTTTGGGATGATAAAAATCAAATAAAAATGTTTTAAAACATTTAAATGTCAATTTCACCACTGAAAAATATGGAGGTATAACCTCCTATTTTGATTCTATCATTTAAGACTTCACAGAATAATTCTCCGCCCCTTTCTGATAGCTGTCTTGCTTTGATTGTGGTTCTACCAAGCACACTTGACCAATAAGGGATGATAAGAGTATGAGCAGAGCCAGTTACGGGGTCTTCATTTATTCCATATTTGGGATAAAAACAACGAGAAACAATATCGCCCTGAGAGTCTACTGAGCTGACAATTGCTCCTCTTGAATCAAGTTTTCTGATCTCTTCATAGTTCGCATTTATTGACTTAATTTTTTCTTCTTGATCAAAAATAAATAGGTAATCATCGGTGCCTTTAATGACTGTCTCTGGTCTATAGCTAAATAGACTTTCCGAGAAACTTAGATCCGATAATTCCGGTTTATCTGATGGAAAATCTAGTAAAATTATCTCTCCATCTTTCTCTGCTTTAAGCAAGCCTCTTTTTGATTCAAAGACAATTTCTTCAGAATCTTTTGATTTTGATTGATCAAATAGCACCCTTGCGGAAGCAAGTGTCGCATGACCGCACAAATCAACCTCTCTTTTTGGTGAAAACCAGCGGATACCAATTGGGTCGGTTGATAAATTTAGGAATGCTGTTTCTGATAAATTATTTTCAGCTGCAATAGAAAGCATAAGCTCATCTGGAAGCCATTCATCTAATAAACATATAGCAGCAGGGTTACCTGAAAATAATTCACTGGTAAAGGCATCCACTTGAAACATCTTAATCTTCATAATGAATTGGATGATTGATTAAATCGGAGAAGAGTGATGCACTTTTATCTTTAGAGAGCCATCGACACCAATCAACAAAAATGTAAAAGCAATATTGGTAATTTTTTCTGCATTGACTGGTTTCAAATTTAGAGTGCCCATGGCAACTATGCAATTATCTTCTTCAATAGTATTGAGCTCCTCTAGGCTGATTTCTTCCCATGGCTTTAGTGCAAATCCATTGTCCTCTGCTATATCACCTGCAATAAAGTAGGACAAAGCTAAATCTTTTGAATTCCTGAAAATGAGTTCTTTAGTGAAAGTGGGTTTAAATAGAACCTCTTCGTTATCAAAGGCATAATGCGATGATATAAATTGCAGAGCACATTTTTCATAATCACCCCCATCAAGATAGACTCTTCCTATTTCTATTACGCCCTCTTTCCAAGAGTTAAGAAAATGCTCTATTTGATTTGAGCTCATGATGCATCAATTCCTTTTTTATAATTATTATATGCTTTCAGAATTATTTTTCTTGTGTCTACTGGATCTATCACAGCATCGATTTCTAAATGTGCTGCTGCTTCAATTGCTTTTCCTTTTTCATAAGCAGATGCAACCAGTTGATCAAAAAGTTGTTCGCGTTCTTTTGGGTCCTCTACCGCTTCCAGCTCTCTTTTAAAACCAAGCTGAACAGCACCTTCCAATCCCATTCCGCCAAACTCTCCAGTTGGCCATGAAGCAGAGTAGATTGGTTCATGAAAACTGCCCCCTACCATTGCCATAGCCCCCAAACCATATGCTTTTCTGAGGTATATAGCCACCAAAGGTACGGACAATTTAGATCCAACCTTAAAGAGCTTGCTCATTTTGGTCACTGCAGATTGTTCTTCGCTTTCTGGCCCCACCATGAATCCTGGAGTATCAACCAAAGCAACAATTGGAATATCGTAATCATTGCACAATTCCATAAATTCCGATGACTTCTCCGCTGACATTGCATCAATTGCTCCACCCAATTGTTGGCAATCGCTTGCCAAAAGTGCAAAAGTCTTTCCCTCCAACCTAAAAAATCCAGTGACCACACTTCTGCCATAACTTTTTCTAAGCTCTAGGAAGGATCCTTCGTCGCAGATAACCTCTATGATGTCTCTGATTGGATAACCCCACTTTCTATCCTCGGGAATAAGTTCTCTTAATTTATTTTGCTCTGATGCTTTAAACATTTCTTGATTGCCTTGAAAATAAGCTAGTAACTTCTTAGCGACGTCAGTTGCTTCCTTTTCATCTTTTGCTAAAAAATCAATGGTGCCATTCATTTCGTGCATTTTAGAAGGTCCAATATCGGTGGGGTTAAACTTGCCGAGACCTCCGCCTTCGATCATCGCTGGACCTGCCATCCCAATCCATGATTGAAGGGTTGCTATCCTGAAGTCAGCTGCTCCAAACAATGCTGCATTTCCTGCAAAACAATACCCATTATTGATGGCAATTCTTAAAGATGATCCATCTAAACTCGCCCATTTTGCAAAAGTAGGCACGTTCAATCCTGCTATTTGTGTATTCACATCAACATCGCCCGGTCTGCCTCCACCCCCTTCAGTGTATATCACAATAGGTAAATGATATTTCTTTGCCTTATCCATGATTCGGTCAAGCTTCTGATGATGAAAGTATCCCTGTGTTCCTGCAAGCACTGAATAATCATAGACAATGGCTATCGCATTAGAATTCTCTTGTCCTATCTCATTTGAATTGATCTCACAAAATCCAGTGATCACACCATCAGCTGAGGTTTCTTTTTGTAGAGAGTCATAGTCTTTCCGAGATCTTTGTGCTGCCACAGCAAAAGCCCCGAATTCAATAAAGCTGTCCTCATCAACTAAATGCTCTAGATTCTCTCTTGCAGTTCTATTTCCAGACTGATGCCTCTTCGAGGCCGCTTCTTTCCTATGTTGATCAGAAAGCTTCTCAATTCGAGATAAATAATTTCTGTATTCTTTGTTTTCTGTCATTTTATTTTTATATTACCCTTTCTCCGGCAACGGCGGCTCTTTGAAGCCTCCTTGTCTGAGGGTAATAATCTGCCACGGCATAATGTGAAGTACATCTATTATCCCAGACAGCTATAGTTCCAGGCTCCCATTTAAGCCTGACACAAAACTCTGGTTTTTCAATTACGCCATACAAAAAATTCAATAATGCATCACTCTCAGCTTTCGACAAGCCATTAACAGATTCAGTGAAGAATTTATTCACAAACAAACATTTCTTGTCTGTATGTGGGTGAGTTCTTACCAGTGGATGGGAGACCGGTGGAAAATCTTTCTGAAACTCTAATTTCTTTTCTTGTCCGTTCTCCCATTTAGAAAATATCGGTTCATAGTAATAAAGCAAACTGTGTTTACAGCTCAAAGAATCAAGGAATTCTTTCATAGAAAACGAGAGAGATTCATAAGCAGTTTCATTGCAAGACCATATGGTGTCTCCTCCTTTGTCCGGAATAATTACGCCTTCAAGAAAAAAAAGTGCTGGAGGCTCCTCTAGGCCTGTCATGTCTTGATGAAATGTATTTAAGTAAGGCGGTTTCTCACTGTTTGTTTCGATCACCAAAAGATCTTGATATTTCTCAGACAATGCGGGCTGAACAAAAGGTGGCCCAAAAAGTTTTGAAAGATTTGTTAATTCATCGCCGTCAAGATTCTGATCCCTAAAAAAAAGGACCTTGTATTCATCAATTGCATCTTGAATCTCTTTGACTGAATGCTGACTAGAGATTGATTTGAGGTCAATATCACTGACCTCAGCTCCTAAAGCATTTAATGGCTTAATATTCATCATTCCCCTTTAAATCTTTGGGACATTATCCTTGTCCGAATATAAAGAATCAATCTTTTGAAACTTTATCCTTTATCCAAAAGGGGATGTAAAGCAGATAAAAGAATGCTATCGCGATCGGAATAACAACCGTCATGTGGAAAGGAGGATCAGGGAAGTAGTTCATGACAGAGTCTGCATCCGGCCTGTCCATTAAATACCAAAAGTTTGCCCCTTCACCAAGCAATAGATTAATAAAATAGATGATCACCATGAGCATGACACTTATCCCAATCACCCTATGGACATCCCTTAAAAAGGGTCGCTGATTAAGAGCAATAATGGCATAAGACACCGCCAACAAGATCAGTGTATGGCCCCAAAAAAAAGGGAAGAATACTCCGCTGGGAAACGCAAAATCAACGTCCGGCGTTAAAAGCGCCATGCTCGCGCCCCCTAAACCCCAAAAATATGCACAATTGAAAAATATTTTCTCTCTTGAAATAAAATAATATGCAATGGAAAGAGCCGATAGATCGCACATATGGAGGGGGAAAGCTTCTTGCCATGCATGATTAAATGTAAAGGTATTTAACATTGAATCAAATGCATGCACGATGATAAGAGCAGACAAAGACACGCCCATCATTTTCTTTGTTTCCGATGATTTATTTCTGAAATAAATGGGCAAGAGAACAATCAAAGCAAAGCATAAAAGTAAAGTAACTAGATGTTGTATTCCAAAAAGCTGAAACGGCACTTGATGCATGATTAATTAACCTCCCCTGCTTTATTATTAATGGATATCAATCACAATACACACTTCAGAATACAAAATATTGATGCACTTTTCTTTATCAAGATATTTTATGATTGATTTTTGTTAACCTCTATAACAATGTTTATGGGCTCCTTTGGTGAAATCAGTGTCTTTCAATTCAAAAATAAAACTTAAAAAATACCTTTCAAATGCAGGCTACTGCTCAAGAAGAAAAGCTACTGATTTTATAGAAGATAATTCAATCTTGATTAATTCTAAGAATGCAAAACACGATGATATTCTCGAGCATGGAGATGTCCTCGTTATCAATAAGAAAAGGGAAATCGTCAATTTAAAATTAAAGACGGAAATCTTGATCTATCATAAACCCACAGGTGAGATCTGCTCAACGGTCCAAACCGAAACCAATAAAAGCGTTTACCAATCAATTCCAATTAGAGAAAAAGGAAAGTGGATTATGGTTGGAAGATTGGATGTCAATACATCGGGATTATTGGTTTTTTCAAACAATGGAGATCTGGTGCAAAAACTATCTCATCCCAGCTCAATGATTGAGAGAAAATATCTATGTAGAATTTTTGGGAAACCCACAACGTCTCAAATTCAAAACTTGCTAAATGGCGCTCTTATTGATGGGGAAAAATCCAGCTTTGATAAGCTGACACCAATTAAGAAGCAATCCGATGCCATGAATAATTGGTTTAGAGTAACACTTCATTCTGGAAGAAACAGAGAGGTAAGAAAGCTTTGGGAGTCTCAATCAATCCAGGTGAATAGACTGATTAGAATCGGTTTTGGTCCAATCGCACTCCCCGAGAATCTTAAGAAAGGTCAATACAAATACTTGGGACAAAATGAGACTGATAACCTATTAAAGCTTCTCAAGTTAGAGAATTAACCCTTGGATATTGATTCAAGGATCTCTTCTGAGAGTTGATTATTATGATTCTTAACAATCACCTGAGATCTGAACAGAGCAAGAAGCTCGGTGATCAGAATAAAAACAATTAAAAGCGTTCCAACAAATACATATTTCGTGAAAATTATCAATGAGATCCCTGTTATCAGAATGACTAAATTGATAGAACCTCTTAGAATCTTGCCAAGATAAAAGTGGTGAAGTCCAGCCACTAGAACATAATTCAAAACGGCATACGTATCGTGATCCTTTAATGCAGGGGCCAAGAGATTATAATAATCCCTCCTCTGATCCTCACTGAGCTCGTTGACCTTTTTCTTTAAACGTTGAGTTTGGTACTCGACCAAATCCTTATTTAATTTTAATCCTTCAAACATGTCTGTTCTATCTGCCTAATGTCACAATCACAGTCTCACGATTCCAAAAAAGCAGGAATCTTCGATTCTCAATGACCTGAAAAACAACTTGCCATCCATCAGCTGCCTCTCTATTGAGGGTGACTTCAAGTTTCTCTAATGGGAGACCTGAACTTCCAAGCAGAACTGTACCCAGTCCGCCCTCCATAACGTGAATCACTTTATACTCAGTAAATGCCATCTACTCTCTCCGAAATGAATGAATTTTTGGTAATATTAACAGATGTTATCCACTCCCGACATCATTGATGCTTATCCAGAGTCTCAAACTCTGACTAAATTCAGACACTTTGGCGGTAAAAAAGCATTTCATGGAGAAATTCAAACCATTAAATGCTTCGAAGACAATAGCTTTGTTAAAAAAGAACTTAGTAAGCCATCAGAATCTGGCGTTTTAATTGTTGAAGGTGAGTCTTCAAATAACTGTGCGCTTCTTGGAGATCTCTTGGCTCAAATGGCCAAAGACAATGGATGGTCAGGCATCATCATCAATGGCTCCGTAAGAGACATTGAGATTTTAAGAACCATTGATATAGGAGTCATGGCACTTGGGGCTTGCCCAAGAAAGAGTGAGAAGAGAGATCAAGGCATGCGAAACCTAAACATCGAAATTGATGATGTCATGATCAAACCTGGATATTGGTGTTATGCCGACGAAAACGGCGTGTTGATTTCTAAACCAAAGTTAGATTTCAATTAATTCCTAGAAAACTTATCTTTCAGTTGGTAAGGCAGATATGTCAAATAGAAGGCTAAAATAGCTGCTGGAATCAATCCAAGAATATGAAATGGAGCCGACGGGAAGAAATTGATAATTGTATCTCCATTCGGTTTATCTTTCAGATACCAAAAGTTTGCGCCATCTCCTAAAAGATGATTTAAAGCAAAGATGATCGCTGTCATTATTAATGTAATTTTGACTACAAAAATAAAGTCTATAAATCTTGGTCTTTCTTTTAGGACAAAAATTGGCAAACCTACACCAAGAAGTATGAGTCCATGTCCATAGTAAAAATTAATGAATTCTGGATGTGGATATGCAAAAGTCAATGCAGGAGTTAGCAATGCCATGCTTGCCGGAATGATTCCCCAAAAAAAAGCACAATGAAAGAATCTTTTATCGTAACCCAACAGATAAAGACCTATGGAAAGTTTAGAGAAATCACACATATGAAGAGGGATGATCTCCTGCCAAGATAAATCAAAACTGACTGCATGAAAGAACTGCATGAAATAATGAGTAATCAATAAGACCCCAATAGAGACTTCGGCATTCTTTTGTATTTCTTTAGATTGGCGACTAATCCAAAATAAGATCAAAGCAATGATGACATAACTGAGAACTATACTGATTACATGAGAAAAGCTAAATAATGTAAAAGGTTGCATGTCATTCACTGGTTTGCGATCAAAATACCGATGTGAGAAATAATAACAATGATTGTCAGCCTAAATCTCATTTGTTTGTAAAAATATATTTTGATGAAAATGAAGATTCATTGATCGAATCATTATCGAGAAACACATGATATGCATTCTTTTTTTCTGAGAAGACAATTGACTCATGAGGAGTCTCATTGATTAAGTGCAGGGCACTACCGCCATCAATGGCAATACAAGAATCAATGATTTCATTTTTAAGCATTCTATGAACAGTAGGTCTGCGCTCAGGTTCTTCATCGAAATGAGGGCAGCAGACGCCCTTCGCAAAACCGAGACAATCGATTAATTTCAAATCATCAGCCCAAGAATCGGTGATCCCGGAATCAAACCAACAAATTGCACCCGCACTCACTCCACACATAATGGTCCCATTCTTATATGCAATCTTAAGCAAATGATCTAAACCCCAGTCTTTCCAGACAGCCAACATGCTTTTTGTGTTTCCTCCTCCTACAAAGATGATGTCTTGATTTAAAATCAACTGCTCTAAGTCAGGAGTCCTTTTAAAAAAATCTAAATGCACCGGATCGCAATCAAACATCGAAAATGTTGAGTAGTAGCTTTCTTTATAGCCTTCATCATCGCCTGTTGCTGTTGGAATGAAACAGACCTTTGGCTTACTTTTTTTGGATTGATCTAGGATGTAACCTTCAATGATACCTTCCCCTGGATTTCTTCCAAAACCGCCACCGCCAATGGCAATGATTTGTCTTTTCATTGTGCTCTTCTCCGGGTGAACTTAATTAAATACCGAGATAGTTATAAGTCTCGGCAACTTTTTTCACCGCAATAACCATTGCAGCAGTTCTGAAATCTTTGATTCTCTTATCGGAATGATAGCTTTCATGAATGGCATGATAACCTTCTTTCATTTTCTCTTCTAAGCCAGATCGAACCAAATCAATCTCGCTTGCACCCTTGATAAATCCTTCTTTCATATCAGAAGGAAAAGACTCGCTGGTCATTGACTCCAATGCATTAACAAGATTGCTTTGTCTCTTTTCTTGATCCCTCTCCTGCATCAATCCGTAACGCATTTTGGATAAGTTTTTCACCCATTCAAAATATGAAACAATGACTCCGCCAGAATTGGCATAAAAGTCTGGAATAACCGTAATTCCATTTTTTTGCAGAATCTTATCTGCTTCAGCTGTAATGGGACCATTGCCCCCTTCAACAATCAGTTTTGCTTTTATCTTTTCAGCATTGTCCTTGTGAATGACCCCTTCTGTGGCTGCTGGAATCAATATATCGCAATCTTTGCTTAAGAAATGACCTCTGGCAGTCGAGAACCCGTCAAAGCCTTCAAACGTCCTTTTTCTCGAAAAATGCTTCTTTAATTTTAGAACATCAATTCCTTTCTTATTGACTACTGAACCATCTCTTTCAATCACGGCAATAATTTTTGCACCGGATTCATGCAAGAGTTCGGCAGCGTGATAACCCACATTACCAAATCCTTGAATAACCACTCTTTGTCCATCTAGTTCAGGCCTGAGTTTGGATCTTTTGCGATCTTTATCGTTGTTTAAAAATTCAATGATTGAATAAAAGACTCCTCTTCCCGTGGCCTCTGTCCTGCCATCGACTCCTCCAAGCATTATTGGCTTCCCGGTGACTGCAGCCATTGCGTCAATCTCAGTGGGGTTCAATCGTCGATACTCATCGGCCATCCAAGCCATCACATTTTCATCGGTCCCCATGTCTGGGCCGGGAACATTCTGAGAAGGGTGTATCAGATCTCTTTTTGCCAATTCATAGGTAAAGCGTCTTGTAATTCTTTCCAGCTCATCTTTTTTCCAACGATATGGATCTATAATCAATGCGCCTTTAGAGCCGCCAAATGGTAAATCCATGAGAGAACATTTATATGTCATCAAAGCTGCAAGCGCCTCTACTTCTGTTTGGCTTGCGGTTAAAGAATAACGAATACCTCCTTTGACAGGCTCGTAGTGCTCAGAATGTACACAGCGATACCCAGTGAATGTATACAAACTCTTTCGGAGGCGGACCCCAAAATTAACTTTATAAATTGAGTTTGCTAACTTTATCTTTAGCGCGAGATCATCTGGCAGCGAGAGAAGCTCAGCGGCTTCATCGAAAACCTGATTAACAGAATTAAGAAACGTTTTATTATTGGCCAATTTTGTCTTGGTTAATCTACTATTTTTTTAGTATAACAGAGGATAAGTGGAATAGAATGAAGTCTATATTGATTCTCTCTCAGATTAAATCTCTTAACTAATTAAATTAAAAATAAATCAGATTATGAATACATCTATAAAAAACATCTTCTACCAATTTCTTGTTTTATTCGCCTTAGGAATAATGTCGATTCCTGTGAGCGCCAATGCACCAATATTGCAACCTGGAGCACCAGGAGAGCCCACAATGGAGCTGGATCCTGACACAGCCATTGCTATAGCAAGTTCATCCTATACAACTGCGGATGTAGAATTCATGCAGGGCATGATAGTGCACCATTATCAAGCATTCCTTATGTCAGAAATGGCAACCGCAAGAACAAACAATCAAACCATTTTGGATCTCGCTGGAAGAATAGATGTGTCTCAGACCGATGAAATCAATTTCATGAAAAGCTGGCTGGATGATAGGGCTCAATCGATTCCAAATCCGGGAATGCATAATCATATGCATGATCATAAAATGATGGGAATGGCGACTCCTGAGCAGATGAGTCAACTTGAAGCTTCAAATTCCATCGATTTTGATCGACTTTATTTAAGTCTCATGATCAAACATCATGACGGAGCCATAGATATGGTTGAAAGATTGAATGAGTTTCCTGGCTCAGCATATGATCCTCAACTCTATGAATTTGTTACAGACCTGGAAAATGATCAAGAAGTAGAAATTGAGAGAATGAATGGAATTTTAATCGGCCTTTCTGACGATCCCAGGGCAGGACTAAAGGCGGGTGTTTATGATGCGGGTACAGCGATACTCAATATGAAACTGATTGCTGAATTGAAAAAACCAACTGGATTTTTTGACCCTGAGAACCCTTTAGAAAGAGGAGTTGAAGATCCTGAAGACCAAGAATCAGTTAATGAGGAGGAAGATAAACAAAGATCTATTGAATCAGTAGCGTCTAGCCAAAGGTATCCAATGTTGAGTTTTTCCAATACTGACATGGCATTTGGTAACGATCTTCTTGTTGCTGGAAGTTACCATGGATTCAATATCTATCAACTTGAAGAGAATGGGTTTCCTAACCTGATGACATCGGTTGTCTGCCCTGGTGGACAAGGCGATGTCTCAATTGTTGGAAATCTCCTCGTCATGTCAGTGCAAGACATGAGAGGTCGACTTGATTGCGGTCTTGAGGGTGTGGATCCAGAGCCCAATGAGGAACGTTTTCGAGGAATAAGGATTTTTGATATTTCTGATCCCAAATTACCAATTCAAGTGGGCGCAGTGCAAACATGTAGAGGATCTCATACGCATTCTATTGTTGAAGGACCGAATGATGATGGAAAAATCATAGTCTTTAACTCTGGAACTTCGAGTGTTCGAGATCAAGAGGAAATGGAAGAGTGTTTTGAAGACATCCCTGGGGATGATCGAACCGCTTTATTCAGAATAGATGTGATTGAAATACCAATTGATGACCCCTCAAAATCGAGAATTGTCGATAGCCCAACTGTTTTTGCAGATCAAGAAACTGGGGTGTTGGCTGGACTATGGCGTGGAGGTGATCATGGAGATGAAACGCAAGAAACATATATCACCGATCAATGTCATGACATAACGGTATTTCCCTCAGCATCACTTGCTGCAGGCGCATGTTCAGGCAATGGGATACTCTTCGATATAAAAGATCCAAGTAAACCGAGAAGAATTCATGATGTCACGGATAAGGGCTTTGCCTATTGGCACTCAGCGACTTTTAATAATGACGGCACTAAAATTTTATTCACCGATGAATGGGGTGGCGGAGGAAGAGCTCGTTGTCGTGCATGGGATCCATTGGACTGGGGTGCGAATGCGATCTATGACATCGTTGATGATCGATTGGAATTTAGGAGCCATTTCAAAATGCCAGCTCCACAAAAAGAAACTGAGAATTGTGTCGCACACAATGGTGCCATTATTCCAGTTCCCGGAAGAGATATCTTTATTCAGGCATGGTATCAAGGTGGAATTTCTGTGATCGATTTTACAGACTCGTCTAATCCAATAGAAATTGCTTATTTTGATCGCGGTCCAATCTTGGAAGATGAATTAATTACAGGTGGATACTGGTCAGTCTATTATTATGAGGGAACAATTTACGGAACTGAGATCACCAGAGGTCTCGATGTATTTAAATTGATGCCCAGCGATTACTTATCTGAGAATGAAATTGCTGCTGCTGAGTTAGCTTATCCTGCTATTGGAGCTAAGCGTTTATTCAATCCACAACAACAAATACCTATGACTTGGCCAGCTAGTCCTGCTGTTGCTCTGTCTTATCTAGACCAATTAGAGAGATTGAAAGCAATTGAAGATGGAGACTCAGAAAACATAAAAGAGCTGCTCTCAAGATTTGATACTCAGATGGCGAAAGGAGGCAATAATCGACTATCTAGAAAGATAAGAGATCTTAATCTGAGCATTGCAGACACGGGTGATGCAAATGTTTTGCATCTTAAAAATCTCTTGGAGGAAAACTTAGTGGGAATTGCAAGCAAACTGGAAAAATAAACAACTTTTTTACCAAAGCAATTCTTTGCCATCGAAGTTAAGAAAAGATCCATTTTTTGATGCATCACTGTTTTCTATGACATTGATCAATCGCTTAGCGCCCTCTTCTGCAGATACCGTTGGGTAACCTTTGTAGTCAAAATTGGTTGCCTTTTCTGCTTCCTCTAACGATAAGCCAAAAGCCTGCCTGAGTGCTCTGGTATCGACTGCGCCAGGGTTAAGCAGAATAACGGTGACGCCTTGATCTTTTAGTCTCAAAGCTACTGTCTTCATTGCCATATTCAAGGCGGATTTGCTGATAGATAAAATTGGAAGCGATGACGGACGGCCCATGGATGAAATGGATCCAGCCACACTTGAGATTGCTACGATTTTCTTGTCGTCACTCATAGAAATATTTCGAGCAAATGCTTCTGTCACTTTTAAGGCCCCAAAAGCATTGATTGATAAAAGCTTTTCAAACTCATTCTCATCAATCTTGCCCCAAGCTTGTTTGTCTCTATCGCCACTCATGCCAGCATTATTGATAAGAAGGTCTATGGGTTGATTTTCATATTTTTTTGCAAGGGCCTGTATTTGATTGACATTAGTCACATCCATTTCCTCAATCTGAATTGCAGGATAAGCTTTTGCTAACTTAATCAGATTATAATCATCAAGAGGGGACCTGCTCGTTGCTATGACATCCCAGCCTTTTTCAGCATACTGATTTACAAACTCGAGTCCCATTCCCCTATTTGAGCCGGTGACAAGTACTGTTTTTGATGAGACATTGTCTATAAAAAGAACACAAGTGAAAAAAATAAAAATGAAGATTTGTCTATGATTCATGATTTATCCATAAAATTTAATGTATCTAGAAATTGAGAATATCATATATTATTGGCTGCCATTTTAATGCGCTCAAGAGCCTGTTTTAATAGATTTTTTGATGTTCCCACATTCATTCTCATGTATCTCTCTCCTCCTGTTCCAAACTTATAGCCTCTCCCTAATTGAATGCCGGCTCTTTCGACCAAGTGTCTCTCCATGAAGTCCCCTTCTTTTTCATCTCCCTTTTCAGCATTGGTCTTGGCATCAATATTATCCATCCATGCTCCAAAGTCTATCCATGCCAGATATGTTCCTTGTGGTTTATGAAATTTTAATATGGGGATATTCTGATTTATATACTCTTCAGTAATGCGCATGTTGTGATTGATGTACTTACTGACTTTATTCAACCATTCTCCAGACTCATTATAAGCCACTTCAGAAGCAATAACGCCTAATGTATTGGCAAATTCAACATGTCCCGCATCACGGATCTTTGAGATAATTTTTTTATCGTGAGAATAGACATAACCTGTTTTAAAAGCAGACAAATTGAATGATTTTGTAGTGGATTTAAAAACCACAGCCCTTCGATGAATAGCAGGCGTATCGATTGAGTAAACAGGAGTAAACTTGGCATCCTCATCAATAAAATCACAATGAATTTCATCTGAAAAAAGCATGACATCATTTTCTTCACAAATGTCTGCAATTTTTTGGAGATCTTCCTGGGTCCAACAATTTCCAGTTGGATTATGAGGGTTCACCAAAAGAAATGCATGGACATCATTCTGGGCCAGCCTCTGAGAAAGATCATCAAAATCAATACTATAGGATCCATCTTTGTTAATCAGTGGGCTTTCATCAGGCACACAATGTGCCTTCCTTATATTGACGTATAACTCACTGTAACCGGGTGAATTTAAAACCACCTTTGAGTTTTTGGGGCAAAATGCCCTGATGGCACTTTGAATTGCAGGCAAAACACCGGTAGCCAGTAAGAGTTGATCCCTTGAGATATTCTCACCGTATCTCTCTTCAACCCAATTTATGATCGATTCATAGTAAGAATCTGGGGTTAGAATATAGCCCCAATTTTCATGCATAATTCTTTTTGAAATTGCTTGTGTAATCTCAGGAGCAGTTCTGAAATCTAAATCTGCGATACCCATTGCTGCATGAATCTTTTGATCTGGGAACCTTTTGGTTTGGAGGTCCCATTTTGCTGAATCAGTTTTCCATCTTGGATAAATCTCATCAAGATCAGAATCGAGTGGCTTAATCTGACTTTTCTGATGATTATCACTAAGAGCAATGGATGTTGAAACTGCCAATGGAATAGTTCCCGCAGATTGAATCAATCTTCTCCTCGATTTATTGATATTGTCTTTTGTCATCTAAACAACCTAATCAATTATCTTGAATGCAATCAATGCATTACCAGGTAATTTACCATACCCTCCATAGCCCGAGTTGATATAAATCATGCTTTCAGATATGACTGGACCAGTTGCATCAATGGTTCCTCCATTGGTTGGAATCGAATTGACGGTCCTGAATTTTCTTCGAGTATTGAATTCCCAAACTGGCTCTCCAGATTTTGTTGATATTGCATAGATGATCCCGTTTAAGTTTCCAGAAAAAAGAAGTTCATTTGTTGATGATATTGCTGCAGAAAAACCACTGTGGCATTTGAATGTATCCTCAGTACAACTAATCACGGCATCATAACCCCATAGTTGATCACCGCTGAATGGATCAAGTGCATATACCCCTGATTTACTTCTTCCTAGTGCTTTTGGATGGTTTCCAATGTCTCCCACTGGCACAAATATCTTCCTGCCATCAGTCGACATTCCCCAGTGAACACCTCCATGTTCGCCTCCTTTGCCAATTCTCTTTTTCCAAACCACATTCCCATTGTCTGGATCAATTGAAAAAAGCATGCCTGATTTTTGACCAGCAATGATTAGGTCCCCTTTTCTTTCATCTGAAATCAATATTGGAGATGCTCCAAAATCAAAATTAGATCCAATATCAAAATCACAATTGACTCTATCCCTGACGCAAGAGCCATTCCATATGTCATTCTTATCAGATTGCACTGACCAAATCTTATCGCCACTTTTGATGTCTAAAGCAATGATGGAGTCACTCATGCTTGTTGCCGGTGGAGAATAATTTTGACCAGTACCGATATATAATCTTCCTCGCCTTTCATCTATTGCTGGGCTCGACCAAACGGGAACCCCAGATGGTCCATGATTCTTAGTTCCTGCAGCATTTAAACCTGTTTCTTTTGGCTCATCAACAGTGTGATATTTCCATCTTGTTTCGCCCGTGATTTTATTCATAGCCACTACTCCTCCACGAAAAGTACAGCATTCATAATCTTTATTGATCGCGGCAACTATTTCGACAGATGAAAGTGGAACGAAGATTTTGTCTTCAAAAATTGTAATTGAGCCAGTAATTGTGGTGTGAGGATGCTCATTTGGCCTCTTAATCCATTTCTCTTCACCCGTGAGTGCATCCAAGCGATAGACCCTGCCCTCAAAATCTCCAAAATAAATATCTTTTGGATGATTGGATTCATCGAGGTCTATTGAAATTGCATTCCTAACTTCAGCTTTAGCCTTATATGTCCACCATATACATCCTTTAGTAGCATCAAGAGCATAGACTAATCCTGATTGGGTTCCAAAAAACAGTAAGCCACCAGCAATGGAAGGTTGAGACCTAACCCTCCCTGTTTCGGGAACTCCAAAAACCCATTTCAACTCTAACTTAGAGATATTCTCAAGATTAATCATGCTCACAGATTCCGGTTGATAACGAGCTTGATCAACAGAGTTGCCCCAACCCATCCATGTTGCGCTGCTTTCTAGTAAAAACTCTCCTGTGCAAAGTTGATTAGAGCTCAAAGAAGATGTTATTGGTTGAAGGTATTCAGCAATTGCATTGATTTGATTTATTGTTAAGCCTGAAGACTGCATCTTCATGATTCCGCTCTCCATTGATTGGACGATTGACTCTCTAGACATCATTTCTATTGACTCAAGACTGGGAGCTTTTAATTCTGGGTTAAGGTGGCAATCAATACAGTTCTTATTGAATAGATCTTCACCATTTAAATTGTCATCAGCTATCAAAGGTGAAGCATCTAACAAAAAAATAATAGCGAAACTTAATATGAGCTTTTTCAGACTTTGCTCCTTAAAATTTATTCAACTCTAACAAACACTGTTCTAATAAAAGCTATCGTGCTCTGAACAATGAAGAACATTAGACATAATAAATAAATGCCATTTTTATTCACCTGGATAATATCAAACATAATCATAGCTGAGAGTATTGCATTCATGGATAGAATACCAATCTGTATGGATATGATCTGGACAGGAAAGAGATCCTTGTAACCATGCTTCCTTAAATTCAAAACTCTTTTGGGGAAAATGCTCAAGCCAATGCAAGAATACAAAAAAAGTATTCCTGATACTGCAAACCAACTCATTCCGATGCTGCCGGTTTCACTGAAAATTGCAAAAGGTATTAGAGCGCAAAACATTGCCCCAAATGCTGAGTATGTGAGGAGTTGAATTCTAAAGGTATCTGGTGCTGAGAAGCCATCCTTAGAGCGGCTCAGCGCTATCAATATTGCTGAAAAACCAACAATACCGAGTGCGATCTCAGCTATTAATTGTAATGCTCGAAAATCTGGTTCCATATTAAAAAACGCTTTTATGAAGTATAGCTTACGAGGGTTTCGATTCTATATCCTTGATCTAAAATCAGTTGGCTCCCTCCCAAGTCAGGCAAATCAATAACTGCAAGAATTAAAATATTTTCTTTTCTAACATTGAAGTTCTCTGTTAGTAGCTCAGCACAAGCTATCGCCGTGCCGCCGGTTGCAACCAAGTCATCGACAATGACAACTTTGTCTGATTCATTAACCATTGTATTTTTTTGAATCTCAATGGAAGTGGATCCATATTCCAAATCAAAATCTTTATGAAAAGTCTCATTCGGCAATTTCCCTGGTTTTCTTGCAAGAATAAATGGCAGTGAGAGATCTGTAGCAATTGATCCAGCAAAAATAAACCCTCTGCTTTCTATGCTTGCAATTGACGTAGCATCAAAAGATCGGGAGATCTTTGTAAGCTCTTTACATGTTTTAATAAATGCCTCGGGAGTCTCGATAAGACTTGTAATGTCTCTGAAAGTTATTCCATCAATTGGGAAATCATTAACGGTTCTAATGTATTGCTTAAGTTTAAGTGGATCACTCATGCTTTTCTCCTATTTTTAACTTCGAGCTCTGATAATCACTGGTCAATCCTTTAAGTACTGAGATCTTGTTACTGAATAAGCCCAATAAATAAATAAAAATTGAAGTGGAAGCCTAAAATATAGTAACTCGATCGATATTTCAGGAAAAGCCTCGGGTGTGATTGCCATATATATATTGGCCGGATAAACGGAAATTAATAAAGCAATTAGCCCGAATCCAGCTATCCTTCTTAAGGAGGGTATCAAGACACAAATACCACCTAATATCTCAAAAAAACCACTGATGTAAACGGCTTCCAAATGCAGTGGAAAAGCTGGCGGCATAATAGACAAATAAAACTCCACATTGATGAAGTGATCAATACCAAAATAAATAAAAAATACAGCTAGGCCAAATAGGGATAACTTTCGCCACCATTCAGAAGGTAATTTTAATGCTCTAAAAATACTGGATATGAGATACATTTCTAGTTTGCATTTGGCACGATAAGCACCTTTCCGCTTCTTCCGCCTTGTCCTGCACGTGTAACAGCTTCTTCAATCTCATCCAGATTAAAACGAGAATCAATGTTGGCTTTTAGGTCACCCTTTATAATCAGTGGAATTATTTTTTGAAGAGCGGCCTGCACATCCTGAATTTCAGCTTTCTCGTACCACTTGGTAAGCCAAAAGCCACGTAGGCGAAGATCATTTAAGATAGTCAAACCTGTATTCAAGTTTGCCCCTTTTCC
>Ga0208277_1000168_pt1 | contig 38141 bp, 34 predicted proteins | sample ETNtaG_5_FD_185782 | JGI IMG/M metagenome (GOLD analysis project Ga0208277, IMG submission 185782) | Marine microbial and viral communities from oxygen minimum zone, Eastern Pacific Ocean - ETNP201406SV205 (SPAdes) (version 2) | ecosystem: Environmental > Aquatic > Marine > Oceanic ...
TCCAGACACTGGATGTGTATTTATAGTTGCCAGTACTGGAACTCCCTGTGATGATGGAAATGCTTGCACTACAGGCGATAATTGTAACAATGGAAGTTGCAGTGGAACTGTTATTAATTGTGACGATGGAGACCCCTGCACATTAGACAGTTGTGATGGTACTGGATGTAAAAACACACCTCAATCAGGTACAGATTATTGTGATGATGATGGTGATGGATTCTCCGAAGTTCAAGGTGACTGTGATGATACTGATTCAAATATTTATCCAAATGCAAATGAAGTTTGTGACGGAATTGATAACGATTGTGATGGGCAAAAAGATGAGAGTTGTGCTGCATAAGATTTAAACAATATAAATAATAGGCAGAGAAAAGGTAACCTATATCGTGGTTAAAACTGCTCCAATTAAAAGTATGGTAAGATTTTTCTTAACCCACCTTTTTTGATGCACGTGGGTATCATTTTAGATATATAAGTATCTTATAGCTTTGAGTTCAGACTTAAATACAAAATTGATTTAAAGGGACAAAAAACCCTCGATTTCTCGAGGGGATTAGAAGGGTGGAAGACCGGTCTCGAACCGGCGACCTCTAGAACCACAATCTAGCGCTCTAACCAACTGAGCTACAACCACCATTTACGCACGCAAATGTACGAGTTTTTGTTTTCTGTCTCAAAAGATTTTTGTACTATATCAAATCAGAAATTTGAGCAACAGCCAATTGGCGTTCTGTAGTGAATCCCTCTGCATAGTCAACACCAATTATTCTCCCTAAATCTCCAGCCCTATTTTGAATACTATTTAAAAACTGCTGACTGCTGATCGGGGTTTCTGGTTCCTTAGATTTTTCATCATATAATTGGGAAGCGTAAGCAAGAATTGCTGCCATCTTTTTGTCGATAAATTCGCTGATATCAACAACAAAATCACAAGGGTCATTGTTCCATTGCATGTAATGATAAACTTGGCTGGGGCGCCATAGATTTTGCAGCCTATCATCTACAACTGTTTCGATTTTATGCAGACCACTTAAAAAACAAGCGTCATAAACAAGTGATGCCGCACGTCCATGGTCGATATGGCGATCAGTTTTTGCATTACAAAGCACCACTTTTGGTCTGTATTTCCTCAAAATCTTGATGATTTCAAGTTGGTGCGACTCATCATTTTTGAAAAACCCATCACGAAAACCTAGATTTTCTCTAATAGATACACCCAATATTAATGCTGCTTGCTTTGCCTCTTTATCTCGAAGATCAGCACTACCTCGTGTTCCCAGTTCCCCTCGTGTTAAGTCTACAATACCAACTTTTTTACCAGAATATATTTCCTTTGCTATCGTACCTCCACAGCTAAGCTCCACATCATCAGGGTGTGCGCCAAATGCCAAGATGTCGAGTTGTTCAGTCATTAACTTTTAATCCAATCTATAATTTTAGGGTCGTCGGGTTGGGTTCTGGGAGATATCACATCAACAAGTTGCCCTTCTTCATCAATCAAATATTTTTGAAAATTCCATGTGACTGATGAACTTTTCACTCCATTTTTATTTGCATCGGTCAGAAAAGCATAAATAGGATGCTTTGAGCTTCCTTTAACCGTAATCTTTTCCATCACAGGAAAACTTACCCCATAGTTTTTTTCGCAAAATTGCTTAATTTGACTGTTAGATCCGGGTTCTTGCCACATAAAATTATTAGAGGGAAATGCAACAATCACAAAATTATTTCTTCCGTATTTCTCGTACAAACTTTGAAGTTTTTTATACTGTGATGTCAAACCACATTTTGAAGCCGTATTTACTACCATAACCTTTTTCCCTTTCAAACTGTTAAAATGAAAAGGATTTCCATCAATATCTGTGACAACAAATTGGTGAATACTGCTTCTTAGCTGGTCTGTCTGGGCATAAGCGGCAGAAGCGCCAAACAGTAAAGCAAGTATGATGTTTTCTGTCTTCATTATGCAATCTTTTTCCCCAAAGGTAAGTAAACTCAAAAAAATGATAATCAAGACGGCTTTTATACAATCTCAGCACTTAAGCCAGCATCGAGCAAGCGTGTACATTTTGGCTCGAGTTCTTTATAGCTTCCGGACTTCACCGCACATTTTCCATTGTAGTGAACAATCATAGCACATTGTTCGGCTTGCTGTGGGGTATGCTCACACACCGCAATCAGTGTTTTGATGACATGGTCAAATGTGTTGACATCATCATTATACAAAATGATTTCATGTTCACGTTCAGTAGCAACGAGTACGTCCTCATCTTGACTTTCTTGTTCTTTATGTTGGTCAAATCTAATCTTCACAACCCTCAATATACGTATTTTGCACAAACCCAATCATCAAGTTTATTATTTGACTCAAAGGTTAATCCATTTGATTTACAAACATGAGTAATTTCCAAAAGATCAGTTTGATAAAACCCGCTAAGCAATAATACGCCTTGTCTTTGAAGTCGTTTTGCGTAATATGGAATATGGCGAATCAGTGTGTTGCGATTGATATTGGCAAAAATCAAGTCATAGGTTTCTGAAAGTATGTCAACATCTCCCCTGATTGCCTTCAAGACATGATTACATCGATTTCGCTCTGCGTTTTCTAGGGTATTATCTACACACCAAGATTCTATATCAATCGCCAATACTGATTTTGCTCCGAGGTCAGCAGCCAGTATTCCCAAAATTCCTGTGCCACAGCCCATGTCAAGTACGCTCTTACCTACCATATCAATCTCCAATGCATGCGTCATCATTATCTGCGTGGTTTGATGGTGACCTGTTCCAAATGACATTTTTGGTTCAATTATCAATTCATGATCTGTCATTTTTGGCGGATGAAAAGGGGCACGAACCGTATAATCTCCAATCACAATGGATTGGAATGAAGACTCCCAATGGGAATTCCAGTTTTCAATTGGAATTTCATTTATTTCGTGAGAAACGACAAACGCAGAAGGCATAAGAGATAATACCTGCTGAATATCAATAGAATTCCAATCTACTTTTTTTATATAAGCACGGAGACCTGAGTTGGTCTCCAAAAAACTTTCAAACTGCTGTTCCGATAGGACGGCAAGAAGAATATCACTTCCATCATCGTGTGGAGAAACATGAAAGTCAATCTCAATATAAATGTCAGTAGAATCCATTGACAATAGCTGCAAAGTCCTCAGCTTTAAGGGAAGCACCGCCAATCAGTCCACCGTCCACATCAGTTTGTGCAAAAATTTCAGTTGAATTGGCTGGCTTTACACTACCTCCATAAAGAATGGATACTGCATCTGCACAAGTTCTACCATAGTTTTCGCTAATTAGGGAACGTATGAAGGCATGCATTTCTTGTGCTTGTGCAGGCAATGCTGTTTCTCCAGTTCCAATTGCCCATACAGGCTCATATGCCAAAACAATTTGTTGCCATTGTGCTACATCTAAATCAAATAAGGCAGTAAATAATTGTTGCTTGACGACCTCGAAGTGTATCTCCGATTTACGCTCTTCAAGTTGCTCACCGAAACAAAAAATGATATACAAACCTGCTTGCAAAGCAGCTTGTACTTTTTCTTTTAAAAGTTCATCGGTTTCACCAAAATAAGCACGACGCTCTGAATGACCTAAAATCACATGCTGGACACCAATATCAAGGAGCATAGCCGATGAGATTTCTCCTGTAAATGCACCACTAGACAATTGATGCATATTTTGAGCTGCAACATGAATTCCACTGTATTTGGTCGCTTTGACTGCCGCAGATAGGTTTACAAAACTTGGGGCAACAAAAACCTCGACATCACTCTTCAAATCTTGTTGTTTGATTTCATCAATAAGTTGAGTCGTTTCCGATTCGGTATTATTCATTTTCCAGTTTCCTGCAACGATTTTTTTTCTCATAATCTAATTTAGTTTAATTGTAGTTTGGGATCAAGATAAGCATAGAGTAAATCCACAACTTGGTTAATCAAAATAAATAAAAATGAAACGGTCAGGACCGACCCCATGAGGACTGGAATATCAAGAACATTCAGGGCGTTCACAATTTCCTTCCCAATTCCGTTCCACCCAAAAATATATTCAACAAATACTGCTCCTGCAAGCATGCTAGCAAACCATCCTGAAAGAGCTGTAATGACGGGATTTAATGCATTTTTTAGCATATGTTTCCAAATAATAATGGGCATAGACAATCCCTTGGCATGAGCCGTTTTGACATAAGCACGATTCCATTCATCCAATAAGGCATTTCTCATCAATTGGGTGACAACTGCTAGAGGGCGGATACCTAAAACAAATGCAGGGAGAATAAGATTTTTCCAAGCAATGTAATAGGATTCACCCATATCGTCAAGAACATATAAGCTTCCTGTCATATCCAATGATGTATATTCATGAAGTAAAAACCCAAATATCCAAGCGACAAGAATCGCGCTAAAAAAAGAAGGTAAACTCATTCCCATAGTACTGATCAGTTGCAAAATACGATCCATAGGACTATGCACGTAAATGGCGGACAAGATTCCAAATAGGATTCCAAAAAAAATCGCAATCATTAACGCAGCTATTGCGAGTATAGCGGTATTTGGAAGGGTGTCCTTAATCACTTGACTGACTTGAACGCCACTTTTATGATAAGACTCTCTCAGGTAAGGCCATTTCAAGACAAGTGTTCCTTCTCCCAAGTTGAATATACTCATATAGCTGTATTGTTTAGTAGATAAGCCATTAAAATCATGAACTTGAGGGTGAATCGAAATTGGACTCAAATCATTCAGAAAGTTGGTATACTGCTTTAGCGTTGGTTGATCAAAACCAAATTTTTGTTGGATCAATATGAGTTCCTCGCTTTTCTCGTTTTGTCCCAACATCATTTGTGCAGGGTCACCAGGAAGAACACTAAACAAAAAGAAAACTACCGTGGCTACACCCCAAAGAGTAATCAATATAGAAGATATTCTTTTAAAAAAATTCATGAATTTTCTAAATGTATAAGAGAAAAAATCGCATAATTAATCATGTCTTGATAATTGGCGGCAAGGCCTTCACTCACTAAAGTTTGCCCATTGTTGTCTTCAATTTGCTTAACACGAAGTAATTTTTGGAGGATAAGATCGGTTAATGAGCTTACCCGCATATCCCGCCAAGCCTCTCCATAATCGTGGTTTTTGTTTTGCATCAAAGACTTCGCAATACTAATTTGAGTATTGTAATGTGACAATACCGCTTCGGCTGACATATCGGGCTGATTTGCTATCCCATTTTCGATTTGAATCAAAGCCATCACACAATAATTCACAATTCCAATAAATTCTGAAAATTGGCCTTCATCTACACGTTGTGTTTTGCTTTGCTGCAAGGTTCGTATTCGCTGTGCTTTAATGAAAATTTGATCAGTCAAAGATGACACACGAAGAATTCGCCATGCACATCCATAATCGTGCATTTTTTTCTCAAACAAATTCCTGCATATTTGTACTGCAGTATCATACTTCTTGTCTGTTGTCGCCAAGATGAAAAACTTTTGTGTAAATTTCGGTCAAATTTTTTTAAAAATCTATTCTTTCTCAATTCATTTTTGAATGATTATCAACTGTAATTCAACAACAATTAACTTGTCTAGAGGTCATGTAATGGGCGTGCTCAATGTTACCGCCGACTCTTTTTATGATGGTGGAAAGTTCATAGAGGATGAGGAAGTTGTATTACAAACAAAGCGCATGCTTGACGAAGGGGCAACTTTTATCGATATTGGTGGGGCAAGTTCAAGGCCCGGATCAGACCCGGTATCTACAAAAGAAGAAATCAAGCGTGTAATACCTGCAATTTCAACTATTTTAAAAAGCTTGCCCAAAGCTGTGATTTCGATAGACACCACCTCTAGTCTAGTTGCAGAGAAAGCTATTGAATCTGGGGCTGCAATTGTTAATGATATTTCAGCCGGTAGAGCCGATAAATGGATGCTAGAAACTATAGCATCACTGGGTGTGCCCTATATCGCCATGCATATGCAAGGAAATCCCAAAACGATGCAAAACAACCCCACTTATCAAAATGTAGTAGGGGATGTATTTGCTGATCTTAAAAAGTTCTGCAATCGAGCCTCGCAATTGGGAATTGATCAACTGATCCTTGACCCAGGTTTTGGATTTGGAAAAACCCTCTCCCACAACTATCAGCTTTTAAACCAACTTGAGAAGTTTCATTCACTTGGTTTTCCCCTTTTAGTTGGTGTTTCTAGAAAGTCGATGATTCAAAAAATCTTAGATGTAGATGTCGAAAACGCTTTAAACGGCTCAACCGCAATACATACAATTGCTGCACAGAAAGGTGCATCGATACTACGTGTACATGACGTGAAAGAAGCGGTTCAAGTTTTTCAACTTGTGAATTATTTGAATCAGCAGGGATCGACTCCAAAAACCTTAGCTTGATTAATTTTACTTAATTTTATAAAAAATTTAAATTGAATCCACTCGATTTTCTGCAAGTCCGTATCATTGACATTCTTGATATAGTTCTTGTAGCCATATTGTTGTACTATATCTACCGACTTGTAAAGGGCACCGCTGCTATCAACATCTTTACTGGGATTGTAATTGTATATCTGATTTGGAAGCTCACAGACATCCTTCAAATGAACGTATTGAGCAATATTTTGGGTGGTTTCATCAGTGTGGGTGTTTTCGCGCTCATTGTCGTTTTTCAGCAAGAAATTCGAAAACTATTGCTTACTGTGGGATCAACTAACCTAGCAAATCCTAAGAACTTTAGACGGTATTGGAATATCCTGACCAATAGTGAGTCTAGTAGTCATTCGGAAGCTAAAATTGTGGTGAATGCTTGTGCAGAACTGAGCGCACAAAACATTGGTGCATTAATTGTTTTTGAACGTAATACCAGTCTGGATATGTTTAAAGAGTCGGGTGATCAGGTGAGTATGGATATTTCTACTCCTGTCATTGAAAGTATTTTCTTCAAAGGAGGGCCATTACATGATGGTGCAGTCGTGGTTGACGGCAATCGAATTGTGGCAACACGCGTCGCTTTACCAATCAGCGAGCAGTCTGATATACCTGTTCGATATGGTCTTAGACACCGTGCTGCAGTTGGGGTTTCTGAAAAAACAGATGCAACAGTTCTTGTTGTTTCTGAAGAATCCGGGAAAATTTCTTATATTAAAAATGGGGAGTTAGTGTCTTTCACTAGCAATGACAACCTCATCGAAATAATTGAAGAAGATTTAAGCTAGACCGTTTCTTGCTTTTGAATCAACTGCACATTATGTAAATTTTGATAAAACCCACCTTTAATTTGTATTAGTTTCTCATGGGAGCCCATCTCAACAATCTTCCCATTATCCATCACGATGATACGATCTGCTTTTTGAACAGTCGCTAATCGGTGTGCGATTATGATCGCTGTTTTACCCTTAGTCAATCGGTCTGTTGCAATCTGAATCAACTCCTCAGTTTCCCCATCAACGGATGAGGTGGCTTCATCCAAAACAAGTATTGAAGGGTTGGATAAATAAGCCCTTAAAAAGGCAATGAGTTGACGTTGTCCGCCAGATAGCATGGCGCCACGTTCTTTAACATCATACTGAAGTTTTCCAGGAAGTTTAGATATAAATTTATCAATCCCAATGTGCTTGGCGGCTTCCATTACATCTTTTTCGCTGATCGCTGAATCCCACATGCTGATGTTGTTTTGAATCGTATCTGCAAACAAAAACACATCTTGTAGAACAACAGCAATTGCACTTCTCAATGACGAAAGTTTATATTTTTTAATGCTCTTGCCATCAATTTTTATACTACCATGATTAATATCATAAAATCGACTAAGCAGGTTTATGATTGTTGATTTTCCAGCACCAGTAGCACCGACGATGGCTATGGTTTCTCCAGCGCTTACATTAAATGAAATGTTATTGATTACCGTCTCATCTTCTTTATATGAAAACACAACATTCTCAAATGAAATCTCTCCTTTTATATATTTTGCCGTATGAGAACTATAGTCAGCATCTTGGCTGTCCGTATCCATTAAAGTAAAGACGCGCTGAACGGCGACCATACCCATTTGCAGGGTGTTAAACTTATCCGCAATTTGACGCAATGGACGAAGCAACATTTGCGTGAGTTGAATAAACAAAAATATCGAACCAAGAGTTATTCCATTTTCTTGCGCAATAATGCTCAGGCCACCATACCATACCAATAGCCCGATTGTAATCGATGTAGAAAGTTCTGCTATGGGAAAGAAAATGGAGTTATACCAAACCGTTTTTAACCACGCGTTTTTATGTTTTTCATTGATTTGTTGAAAGGACTGGTACTCTTGATGTTCACGAACAAAAAGTTGAACAATATGGATACCCGAAATTCTTTCCTGAACAAAAGTATTAAGATTAGCGACCTGCGTTCGCACCTCGTCAAATGCGAATTTCATTGCTTTTTGAAATTTTCGTGTGGCAAATAAAATCACAGGAAGAACTGCAAGAACAATAAGGGATAGCTTCCAACTCACACTCAGCATTACCCCTACAACAATCAGCATTTTGAGAAAATCAGCAATAATCATAAACAAGCCCTGGCTAAAAATGCTAGCAATGGTTTCGATGTCATTAACCGCTCGTGTGACCAATCGACCAACTGCTGAATTGTCGAAAAAAACCATCTTAAAGCCAATCATTTTTCTAAACAGCTCTTTACGGAGGTCGTAAATAACTCGCTGTCCAAGCCAGTTTGCGTAAAAAATAAATGAAAACTGGAAAAACACCTCTAAAAATAAAACTCCCGTCATGATGACAATAAATACTAGCATACCATCGTAGTTTTTTATGGTGATATAGTCATCAACTGTTATTTTTAACAAATACGGGTTTAAGGTTGAAAAAACAGAGAGCAAAATCGCTGCCGTGAGAACAAAAACAAACTTAAACCTGTAGGGATATACATATTGCATGAGTCTCTTAAAAAGAGGTATATCTAAAATAGAACCAGTTACTTTAGAACTCATACCGCAAATATATGCTGTGGATAATTTATTTTTTCGAGATAGAGAGCGTGGGGCGGAACAGAGTAGCCTGCTTGACTCCGATCACGGCTCACAAGTATTGCTTCAAAATCTGAAACACTGATTTTTCCTAAACCAACTTCAATGAGCGTGCCCACAATAGCCCGAACCATATTTCTCAAAAATCGATTTGCCTGTATAAAGAAAACCAATTCGCTTTCGTTTTGTTGCCAATACGCATGTTGGATGTCACATATGTACGTCTTGACGTCTGTCTTTGATTTTGAAAAACACTTAAAATCAACATGGTCGATTAATATTTTAGCTCCTTGATTCATTAAATCCAAATCTAAGGGCTTTGCAAATTGATAGGAGCGTTTTTGTAAAAAGGGGTTTTTTTGTGTTGTAATGTGGTAACGATAACTTCTGCTAACCGCATCAAAGCGTGCGTGTGCATCTTGGCTAACAGCAACAATGCTGCGGACTGCAATCTCTTTTGGAAGGAGCTTATTAAGCCGAAACGTCAAGTCCTGATCGACATGTTCATCAAGGTCAAGATGAGCAAACAATTGATGAGCATGTACCCCTGCGTCGGTGCGACCAGCGCCAATAACGCTGAGTGGTTTACGAAATAACATTGCTAAAGCATCTTCCAAACATGACTGCACACTGTCGCCTTTTGGCTGTCGTTGCCAACCAATAAAAGGTGTACCGTCGTAAGATAGTTCTATAAAATAACGCAAGGAATATTATTTTTGTTTTACAAAGATATTGTTTCTATTACCACTGCTTTCATCGCAAATGAAAAAAATACTTTTGCTTTCTGACACACACGGCTATATTGACGACCATATGATGAAGTATGTGAATGAGTCTGACGAAGTGTGGCATGCTGGTGATATTGGGTCAGTTGAAGTGATAGACACAATATCCAACAAAAAGCCCCTTCGTGCTGTTTATGGTAACATTGATAGTGCAGAGCTAAGAGTAAGCTTTCCAAAAGATTTAGTGTTTATATGTGAAGGAGTTGATGTATTTATGACTCATATTGGTGGAAGACCTAGTCATTACGCAAAGGGAATAAGCCAACAACTCAAGTCCGTCCAGCCTAAAATTTTTATTTGTGGACACAGTCACATATTAAAAATTCAGTTTGATAAAACCCATCAAGTCTTATTTATCAATCCTGGAGCTATGGGGAAACAAGGGTTTCATAAAGTTAGAACAATGGTGCGGTTCGAACTCTCTAAAGGAGAGGTTAATAATATGGAAGTAATAGAAGTTAAGCGGTAAACTTTAGCGAAGGCGATCGGCAGATCGAACCAAATCTTCATCGCGTTTTATAGCCTTGTTGGCAATGGATAGAAAAATGATTGTGAGCATAGAAGCGCCGCAAGACAGAAGTTGGTGAACTTCATTGCTATCCACATTGAAATAGCCGATACATTGATTGAGCAATATGCAAAGTGCAATGAGCAAAAGGACTCGATTCAGAAGAAATTGCCGTATTCTATTACGAAATTGAAAAATATTCCAAAAAGGAACAACTATCAGCAAAAGATTGGATATGAGTAATATATAAGATTGATTGACTTCAACGGAAATACCATAATACAACAAACGGACCGGAATGAAGATAAATACCGCCAACTGAATGAGAAAAACAAATAATAGATAGATGGTTTGAATTCGTAGTAACACCGACAAAATTTTAGTAAAAGTAAAAAATAGTTGTATATTTGTAAAGCAATTGGAGAAAACTTCACTCCAATTTTTCACTACCATATTATTTATTCTCAACTATATAATGTTAGAAATCGCTGAATTAAAATCGAAAAAGCTTCCTGAATTACAAGAAATTGCAAAAAGCTTAGGAATCAAAGGGATTGCAGGACAAAAGAAATTGGATCTTGCTTATAGTATAATTGATTACATTGCCAGTCAGCCAGAGTCTAAAAACGAAAAACAAGCAGATTCCGAAACTAAAAATCCCACCAAAAAAAACACTCTCAACAAAGCACAAAACGAAAATTCGAAAGTTGATAAAAAACGTCAAAGTAACAATGGTAAACATCACAAAGACGAAGAGCATAACAAACCCAAACACAATAAGAAAGTAGATAATCACAACAAAGACACTCGAAACAAGTACCGCCATCCCGATTTTGAGTTTGAAGGAATCATTGAAAGTGAAGGGGTGTTGGAAATGATGCCTGAGGGTTATGGGTTTTTAAGGTCTTCAGATTACAACTATCTTTCATCTCCAGATGACATTTATGTATCACAGTCGCAAGTCCGATTGTTTGGCTTAAAAACCGGGGATACCGTTCTTGGGCACGTACGTCCTCCAAAAGAGGGAGAGAAATTTTTCCCCTTAATCAAAGTAAGCACAATTAACGGCTTAAGTCCGAATGTAGTTCGCGATCGCGTTTCATTTGAGCACTTAACCCCATTGTTTCCAAATGAAAAATTCAATATTGCCGAAAAACAGAGCACAATTTCAACAAGAATTATGGACTTGTTCTCTCCTATTGGGAAAGGGCAACGTGGAATGATTGTGTCGCAACCCAAAACTGGTAAGACCATGTTACTTAAGGACGTTGCTAATGCAATTGCTGCAAATCACCCAGAGGTCTATCAGATCATTCTTTTGATTGATGAAAGACCAGAAGAAGTAACCGATATGCAACGTAACGTAAAAGGGGAAGTAGTTGCTTCTACTTTTGACGAGCCAGCTGACAGACACGTAAAAGTTGCAAACATAGTTCTTGAAAAGGCAAAAAGACTGGTAGAATGTGGTCATGATGTGGTAATACTTCTAGATTCAATTACTCGTTTAGCACGTGCTTACAACACTGTACAACCTGCTTCAGGAAAAATTTTAAGTGGGGGTGTCGATGCCAATGCATTGCATAAACCAAAACGTTTCTTTGGAGCCGCGAGAAATATTGAAAATGGAGGGTCTTTATCTATCATTGCTACTGCATTGACAGAAACCGGCTCAAAAATGGATGAAGTTATTTTTGAAGAGTTCAAGGGGACGGGTAACATGGAACTACAACTTGACCGTAGAATATCAAATCGTAGAATTTTTCCTGCGATTGATTTGGTCTCGTCAAGTACGCGTAGAGATGATATGCTGCTCGACGAAAATACAGTTAAGCGAATGTGGGTTATGAGAAAATACCTTGCAGACATGAACCCCGTTGAGGCGATGGAGTTTATTGAAGATAGAATCAAGCGAACCCTTAATAATGAAGAGTTTTTGATTTCAATGAATAACTAAAATTCCATTAAAAGTACCTTTTTTTTGTAAATTCAGGTTATAAAGAAGCTGTGTGTTTTGTTACTTTAGACTTTAAGTTAGCAGCTTTATTAGCATGAATGATACTGCGTTTAGCAAGTTTGTCAATCATAGAAATCAACGAAGGGAGTGCTTTAGTAGCAGCTTTTTTGGTTTTTATATCTTGGAAATCTCTCAAAGCGTTACGCATCGTTTTGTGTTGCAAACGATTGCGAAGACGTTTTGTCTCATCTGAGCGGATATTCTTTAAAGCAGACTTATGGTTAGCCATAGTGATTTATATTTTGTAGCCCGTAGGGGAATCGAACCCCTCTTACCAGGATGAAAACCTGGCGTCCTAGCCGATAGACGAACGGGCCTTTTAATTTTAGGTGGCAAATTTAATTGAAAAAAATGATAATGCAATTAATTTTAATATGTTTTACAAGAAAACAATAAGTTAAGTCGTTTTGAGAATGTTTATTGATTATTACACATTTATACAAAACCCAATCGTATACCCCAAAAACCCTCCAATATTTCAAAAGATTAGTAGCGATGTCTTAACAGTAAGAATGACAAGAATTTTAAAAACAAGATTTAGGTTAACACTGAACTTTACATATTTGATGGAGAACTCGGTACAAACAATTAAGCTCTAATAGGCTTTTGCAAAAAGTACTCGCTGACTTGAGGGGTTACCAGAACAAATGCATTTGCCTTCCTCCTTCACATTGTCGATTGGAATACAGCGTATGGTCGCCTTGGTTTCTTGTTTGATTTTAAGTTCTGTCTCTGCAGTTCCATCCCAATGAGCTGAAATAAACCCCCCTTTGGATTCCAATACCTTTTTAAAATCCTTATAAGAATCACAAACTGTGATATGCCTTTTACGAAAAGCTAGTGAACGATCAAACAAATTACTCTGAATTTTGGTAAGGAGTTTATTGACATGTGAAGCTAAATTTTCTTGAGATACAAAAGACTTGGTCAAATTATCTCTGCGAGCTAGCTCAACTGTACCCTTTTCAATGTCTTTTGGTCCAATTCCCAGTCGAATGGGAACTCCCTTAACTTCATAATCATTGAATTTATAACCAGGAGTGTGGATATCTCGATCATCCAATTTGACTCGGACGCCTACTGCATCTAAATCCTTATAAAGTATATTGGCATGATGCAGTACCTCTTTTTTCTGCTCATCTCCTTTATAAATCGGTACGATAACAACCTGAAATGGCGCAAGATTGGGGGGTAGAACGAGACCTTTGTCATCGCTGTGAGTCATAATCAATGCGCCTATCAATCGTGTGGATACACCCCAAGAAGTTGCCCATACATAATCTAATCTTCCTTTTTTATTTGCAAATTTTACATCAAATGCCTTGGCAAAATTTTGGCCTAAAAAGTGGGCTGTCCCTGCTTGCAAAGCTTTTCCGTCTTGCATGAGTGCCTCAATGCAATAGGTTTCTATTGCGCCTGCAAAACGTTCACTTTCCGACTTGGTCCCTTGAATAACAGGAATCCCCATAAAATCCTCAACAAACTTTGCATAGATTTGGTTGATTTGAATGGTTTCAGCAACTGCTTCCTCCTTAGTCGCATGTGCTGTATGACCCTCTTGCCATAGAAATTCAGCGGTGCGTAAAAACAAACGAGTCCGCATTTCCCAACGAACGACATTGGTCCACTGATTGAGAAGAATTGGTAGATCTCTGTAAGACTGAATCCAATTTTTATAGGTGTTCCAAATGATAGCCTCACTTGTGGGTCTTACAATAAGTTCCTCTTCTAGCTTAGCATTAGGGTCAACGCGAAGTTTTCCGGCATGATCAGGGTCATTTTCCAAACGATAGTGAGTAACGACTGCACATTCTTTCGCAAAGCCCTCTGCATTTTTTTCTTCGGCTTCAAACAGACTTTTTGGCACAAACAAAGGGAAGTATGCATTGGAATGACCCGAGTCTTTAAACATCTTATCTAACTCACTTTGCATACGCTCCCAAATTGCATATCCATATGGTTTGATTACCATGCATCCGCGAACAGCTGAATTTTCAGCTAAATCTGCTCGAACAACGAGTTCGTTATACCACTTTGAATAATCTTGACTTCGTGATGTTAAATTTTGCCCCATTTTTAGTTTGGCATAGAATTTGAGTTGTTATTTTAAGCAAAGCTAATTAAATTTGAAGAGTTTAACCCAAAATCATGTCATTATGAAAATACAAGTATCCAACACCCCATTTTTTTTGTTGACATTTTTTTTCATTTTGTTTCTAATAACTAGTTGTGGGTCTTTTAGTACAGTCGGATACTACAATGACGGCATTTATGGTGATACTCCCCCTCCAAATAAAAGGTATAGCACCAAAAATGATGGTAAGTATTATAAGAAGTTTTTTGGAGATAAGGCAAAAGAATTAGCTTACGATGACCAAGATGTGGAAATAGATTCGCTTTCAACGCAAACTCAAAGTAATCGAGATATAGACAATATCAACATTAATGTATATGGCTATGGATCGTATGGGTTTTATCATGACTACAATTATTACTGGAACGACTATTATTACAGACCCTGGTGGAGGCATTACAGATATCGACCTTGGCGTTCTTGGTCGTATTTCTACGAACCTTATTATAACGGATGGTCACACTATGGCCATTATTATGGTTATTATCCTTATTCTTATTATGGATACAATCCATATAATAATTATTACGAATCGAGTTACTACAAAAATCCAAACCAGTATGTGGCAAGTAGCGGACGGCGAGGCGCTCCAGCAAGGGTAACTTCCAACATAACAAGTAATTCTACAAAGTCGTTTAGTGGAGATGCTTATCGTATCCAAACGCGTTCTAGAGATGGTAGCTTCAGCACGATAAACTACAATATAGGACGGAGTAAATCGAGCAACGTACGGAATTCAACAGTGAAAGAAAATGAAAAAAATAATTCATCTGAATTAATGACGCGAGATTACTCAACCAAACGAAACTATCGATTGAATTTGAATCTGAACAACATATCTAGATCTAACAACTCTTACCAATCTAAACAGACAAGGTCTTCAAAAAGCAACTACAATACCTCAAGGTCAAGCAATCGATCAAATAGTTCTGTAAGGTCGAGCGGGTCTAGTAGTTCAAGTGGATCATCTTCTAGTTCATCTAGTAGCGGTAGAAGATAAGATCCAAGACTAATACAATGTTTATGAAAACCCATATACTCCCATTTTTCTTTGTTTTATTCAGTTTTTGGACATTGCCAGCTCAAAACCTAGATTTAGTTCATGTAATCACCCAAGAAAATATAAACGGAAACTCTCGTTTTCAAGCCATGTCAGGGGCGTTTGGTGCTCTGGGTGGTAATCTTTCTGCAATCCATATCAATCCAGCAGCGAATGCCGTGTTCAACGATAGTCAATTTGGTTTTAGTACATCGACAAAATCAACCAAAAACAATACTTCGTATTTCGGCAACTCTACTCCCACTGAAAACCAAAATATTGGATTCAACCAGATTGGCGGTGTAGTGATTCTGAAAAATAATAATACTGATATAGCATGGAAAAAAATTGCCTTTGGATTTAACGCACAAATTCAAAAATCCTATAATAACACTGTTCAAATTAACGGCATTAATTCTTTGAACGGTTTGGATGCCTATTTTCTTAATTACGCAGCCGGAAAAGATGGAAGCGTCTTTGGATTGAATGATGAGGAAACAGTCCGAGGGGTTTATCAGTTTTTTGGAGAGTCTGCTAGCTATGGGTTTGAATATCAACAAGCTTTTTTAGGATACCAAGGATTTATCTTTGATTATCTTGAAGAAGACGGCTTGTTTGTTTCCAATGCGATTTATTCTTCAGTTCAACACAATCATAAAATTCAGACAAGCGGATACAAATGGGATATGGCATTTACTGTTTCGGGTCAATACAATGATTGGCTATACTTGGGTGCAAATATGAATATTTCTGAAATTGAATTTCGTCAAATTGTCTCAACCACTGAAAATGGATATGATGTAGAATCCCCTTTACGTGAAATCTATTTTCAAAATGACTTATATAGTTACGGTAGCGGCGTCTCTTTTCAATTTGGTGCAATAGCCAGGCCAAACAAAAATATTCGTTTAGGAGTAAGTTATAAAACGCCTACTTGGTATTCGCTGAATGATGAGTTTTCACAGTTTTTGGAAACAAAATCTAATGATGTTGACGGAAATTCATTCAATGATATACTCGACTTGACGAATACCGTAAATTTTTATGAAGATTATACCATCAAAACTCCAAGTGAGCTAAACGGGAGTTTGGCATTTATTTTTGGGTCAAGGGGGTTGATTTCATTTGATTATTCCTTAAAAAACTATCAAAACACACACATTGGACCCAACGACAATGATGTGTTTATTTCTCTGAATAATCAAATAAATCAAAGCTGGACTTCAACATCAGGGTACCGAATCGGGGGTGAATATCGCCAAGGCGGTGTGAGTCTTCGTGCGGGTTATCATCTTGAAGAATCCCCATATAGGAATACCAGTATTCTAGGAGATCGTTCGGGATATTCCTACGGAATTGGATTTAATTTTAAGTCTAGTGTTATAAATTTGTCTGTACTGAACAATAATCAAATTCGAAGCCATCAACTCTACGATACTGGACTGGTTGATCGAGCTAGCAACGACATCGATTTACAGCAATTTACCGTGAGCTGGAACTTCAAGTTTTAGTAGAAATAAAACCATGTCAACGTAATCCTATAAATAAGTATCTTTGTATTCTATATGGATGCAATGAAATTTGATAAATTACTAAAAGAAACATTAGAAGACTTTGACGCAAACGATCACCAAAGCAGTTCAGCTGAGACTCCTTTACGTACAGATGCTTTTGATATATCTGATGAAGAAAAAATCTCTCGAATTGAAAATGATGTTTTAAACATCTTAGAAACTTTGGGTATGGATATGACTGATGACAGTCTGAAAGGAACCCCAAAGCGTGTCGCAAAAATGTTTGTTCAGGAGATATTTGGAGGCCTTAATCCCAAACGTTCTCCAAAGCTTTCCACTTTTGATAACAAATATAAATATGGCCAAATGTTGGTAGAGAAAAACATTACTATCTATTCAACTTGTGAACATCATTTATTACCCATCTTTGGTAAAGCACATGTTGGCTACATTTCCAACGGCACCGTGATTGGGCTATCCAAAATGAATCGAATAGTTGATTACTTTGCCAAAAGACCACAAGTACAAGAACGTCTTACTCGTCAAGTTGTGCATATGCTTCAGTCTGCACTAGAAACGAAGGATGTCGCTTGTGTCATCGACGCAAAACACTTATGTGTCAACTCGAGAGGGATTCGCGATGTGGATTGCAGCACAATTACTGCAGAATTTGGTGGTGCATTCAATAAGTCAGAAGTCAAAAAAGAATTTTTAGAATATCTACGGCTAGAAACCGCATTCTAAACGATCATGAAATCCATTGCTGAACAGCATATTCAAATTTACAACTCCCTAAGCGGAACCAAAGAGGAATTTATACCCCTTCATGATAATATGGTTGGCATGTATGTCTGCGGACCAACAGTTTACAACAACGTTCACCTTGGAAATTGCAGAACCTTTATCTCATTTGATATCATCTTTAGATACCTGAAGCATATGGGTTACAAGGTGAGATATGTACGCAATATTACAGATGCAGGCCATTTGGAAAATGGTTCTGATGAAAGGGAAGATCGTATCGCTAAAAAAGCGAGAATCGAGGAGATTGAACCCATGGAAGTAGTTCAGAAATACACAGTTGATTTTCACAAAACACTTTCCAAATTCAACACCCTCCCGCCAAGTATTGAGCCAACCGCTACTGGACACATTGTTGAACAGATTGAGCTGGTTAAACAGATTTTGGATGCTGGGTTTGCTTACGAAATAGATGGTTCAGTTTACTTTGATGTCTTGAAGTTTAACCAAAGTTCGACATACGGAAAACTCAGTGGACGAAAGCTTGAGGATATGATTCACAACACCCGCGAAACAAGTGGTCAAGGCGAAAAGCGAAATCCACAAGACTTTGCGTTATGGAAAAAAGCAGAAGCCGAACACATTATGCGCTGGGCTTCGCCATGGGGCGATGGTTTTCCAGGTTGGCATTTGGAGTGTACTGCGATGAGTACCAAGTATCTTGGTAAACAATTTGATATCCATGGAGGGGGGGTGGATCTGAAGTTTCCGCATCATGAATGCGAAATCGCACAGGGTGAAGCTATTAACAATTGTTCTCCCGCCAATTATTGGGTACACGCAAATATGCTGACCCTTAATGGCAAAAAAATGGCAAAAAGCACAGGAAATAACATTTTGCCTGATGAAATCTTCTCTGGTGAAAATGAAATTATGGAGCGTCCTTTCTCCCCCAATGTCACTCGATTTTTTATGCTTCAAGCACATTATCGATCAGTCCTTGACTTCAGTAATGATGCCATGCTTGCTTCTGAAAAAGGTTTTTCAAGATTGATGCAAGGAGTTTCACTTCTGAATTCAATCGATACTGCAAAGAAAACGACTGGCTTTAACCTTTCTGAATGGAGGCAAAAGTGCTATAATGCCATGAATGACGACTTTAATACTCCTGTCCTTATCGCTAAACTATTTGATGCTGTAAAATTTGTGCAAAATGTCAATGATGGTAGAGAGAGTATTACCAAAGAGGATTTAAATAAACTACAAGTAACACTTCACAATTTTGTGTATGATGTACTCGGACTAACCAAAAAAGAAGAACAGGGAGTTAACCTTTATTTAGAAGACGCTCTAAACCTGCTGATTGAATTGCGGAATGAAGCGAGAAAATGCAAGGACTTTGCTACATCTGACAAAATTCGCGATGAACTCTCGAAAGCTGGAATTATATTACAAGACGGTCAACAAGAAACCACTTTTACCCTGAAGTAGTGAAAAGAGTTTTGATTTTTCCATTCTTGGCCTGTATCAAAATTTATCAAGCTTTGATCTCCCCTTTTTTTCCAGCAACATGCCGGTTCGATCCAAGTTGCTCTAAATATTCAGCAGAATCGTTTCAAAAACATGGGGTATGGAAAGGTCTCTGCTTATCTATAAAACGCATCGCAAAATGTCATCCTTGGGGTGGAAAAGGCTATGACCCTGTACCCTAATCGATCAACATCAAAATAGTATATTTACAAAAATTCCAATTATGATTTTATACAAGTTCGAATGGGCACCTAGTGAAACCATTTTTAAAATCGGATCGTTTGGTCTTCATTACTACAGCTTGATGTTTGTCATTGCGTTTGCGGTTGGCTACTATATGATGCGAAAATTTTATCGCCATGAAAAAGTTTCTGAAGAATATCTCGAGCCCTTGTTTTTCTTTACCATCGTCGGCACACTGCTCGGAGCACGTCTTGGTGAGGTGTTCTTCTACAATTGGGATTACTATCAGAACAATTTGGCCGAAATTCTTTTACCAATCAAAGTAACTCCTAACGGAATAGAATTTACTGGTTATCGAGGGTTGGCAAGTCATGGGGCGGCCATCGGGATTATCACCTCCCTCTACTTGTATCAAAGAAAATACACCTACAAGCCCTTGCTTTGGATTTTGGATCGATTGGGTATTACTGTAGCATTTGCAGGAATTTTTATCCGTATAGGAAATTTTTTTAACTCTGAGATTGTTGGGCTGTATACCAACAGTGATTTTGGTGTTGTTTTCCTAAACATAGGTGAAGTAAAACCACGACATCCTGTACAGCTTTACGAATCTTTTGGCTATCTGATAGTATTTATTATACTTCGCTATTTATATTGGAAAACCAATCGAAAAGATCAAACTGGCTACCTCTTTGGTGCCTTTTTTGTCTTGTTATTTGGTGTTCGATTTATCGCAGAATTCGTCAAAGAAAGTCAAGGCGGGTTTGAGACATCAATGGGACTGCTGTCAACTGGACAATGGTTAAGTATCCCACTTATTCTTATTGGGTTTTATCTTGTCCGAAGAGCTTAGTAAAAGACGAAATCGAGTTAGTCGTCCTTTTTTTCTTCGAGTGATTTGTTGCGAAGTGTATCGAACATGATTGGTGTTGCGATAAACATCGAAGAATAGGTACCGATAATCACACCAACAATCAAGGCAAACATAAACCCACGAATCGCCTCACCGCCAAACAGAAAAATAGAAAGCAACACGACTAATGTAGTCAACGAAGTGTTCAGTGTTCGACTCAGGGTGCTGTTCAATGCGCCATTAACTGTTTGATTATACGGCCAACTGCTATGCGCTTTTGCGTATTCACGAATACGGTCAAATACAACCACAGTATCATTTAGAGAATACCCAATCACAGTAAGTATCGCAGCAATAAAGGCCTGATTGATTTCCATATTAAATGGCATGAACGTATAGGCCAAAGAGAATATTCCCAATACCAGCAACACATCGTGGAATACGGCAGCAACTGCGCCAAGAGAAAATTGCCACTTTCTGAATCGCAATAAAATGTACAAGAATACAACGATAAGGGAACCGAATACAGCCAAGAAAGAATTGTTTTTGATGTCGTCGGCAATTGTCGGTCCTACTTTAATAGATGACATAATCCCTATTTGTTTTTCTTCACTGGTAGTTACAAAACTGTCAAAATCCGTACCGTCAGGAAGGTAGGTTTGTAAAGCACTAAACATCAACTGTTGGATTTCATCATCTACAGCTGTCCCCTCGACTTCGACTTTGTAATTTGTAGTGATTTTTAACTGGTTGTCGTTACCAAAAATTTTCGCTTCGGCATTGCCTAAGGCCGCAACGAGGTCGGACTGGACTTCAGATGAGTTGATGGCTTTATCAAATCGAACTGTGTAGGATCTCCCACCGACAAAATCTACCCCTTGATTAAGACCATTGGTAAACAAAGATGTCACTGCTAAGACTATGAGTAGACCTGAAAGTATATAGGAGAGTTTTCGTTTTGCTAGAAAAGTGATTGTCAAATTTCGAAACAGGTTTTTAGTTACAGAGGTAGAGAAATGTAGTGGTTTCTTTTTTGCAACTCGTGAATCAACCAATATTCTTGTGATAAAGATCGCCGTGAACAAGGAGGTGGCGATACCAATCAATAGGGTTGTTGCAAATCCTTTAATCGGACCTGTTCCAAACAAGAATAAAATTAATGCGGTAAGACCTGTCGTAATATTAGCATCTAGTATGGATGAAAGGGCATTTTTAAATCCATCAGAAACAGACAGTTTCAATCCTTTTTCTCGAGTCAGCTCCTCTCGTATTCTCTCAAAAATCAAAACGTTAGCATCAACAGACATTCCAATAGTTAATACAATGCCAGCTATACCTGGCAAAGTCAGTACAGCTCCTAAACCAGCAAGAATACCAAAAATCAAAATCAGGTTTAATGTCAGGGCAATGTCTGCAAAAAGTCCAGCTCGACCATAGTAAAACATCATCCAAACCAAAACGAGAAGCAAAGCAATTACAAAAGAATTGATTCCACTTTTAATCGCTTCAGCACCCAATGACGGGCCGATAATTTCAGATTGAATAATTTCAGCTGCAGCTGGAAGCTTACCAGCACGCAATACATTAGCCAAGTCAGTTGCTTCATTGACCGTAAATTGACCAGAGATTTCGGAACGTCCACCTGAGATCGCACCTTTAGAAACACCAGGAGCAGAGTAAACCAGGTTATCAAGAACGATTGCAATGTTTCCGTTTTCACGAAAAGCTTTGCCTGTCATTTCCTCCCAAGTACGCGCTCCTTTTGCATTCATTTGCATGCTTACAGCTGGGGAATTAAATTGGTCATAGGTACTTCGTGCATCAACAATCACACTACCGCCTAAAGGAGGTTTATTTATACGATTGGATCGAATGGCATACAGGTCGATTAGTTCGGAGTTAGGATCGGTTTTACTCCATAAAAATTTTGTAAATCTAAGTTCGGCAGGCAACAAGCCTCTTACCTCTGGTAGTTGAAGATAGCTATCAAAAGTACCCTTGTCCTTTTCTGTAATACGAACAAGAACTGGCCCAGGGAAATCAATGTCAACGACTAGATCAAAAATCGGGTTTTGAACAACAGATACAGAGTCTTGTTGTGCCTCAATATCGGCCAACAAGTCATCGATTTCAGAATTATCATCTTGTGCTTTTTCTGTAATATCCAGAACAACAGTTTGCTTTAAAAGCTCATTTGCTTGAAACAAGAATGAGGTCAACTTATCTTTTGATTCGGTTTCCCAAAATTCAAGTTGTGCAGTACTTTGTAATAAGTTTTTTACACGCTCAATATCACGTGCTCCAGGGAGCTCGACTAGTATACGTCCTGTATTCCCAAGTCGCTGAATATTCGGTTGGGTAACGCCAAATTTATCGATACGCTTTCGTAAAACTTCGAAAGCAGAAACAATGGATTCGTCAATTTTAGTGCGAATAATTGGCTTTACCTCATCATCGGTCATGTCAATACGAATTTCATCGCTTAATGTTCTATTAGCAAAAATGCTTGGGCTGGCCAAGTTTTGATCTCCTTTAAGAGATTCAAACGCTGTAAAAAAGCTTTCAACATAGCTTTCGTCCGATGACTTTTGAAGTTCATCAGCTTGACCAAGCGACTGATTAAATAACGGACTACGTGTGTTTTCAGATAATCCTTTGAGGATATCTTTCACAGATATTTGCAGGATCACATTAATCCCACCTTTCAGGTCAAGACCTTTATTGAGTTCTCTGACCTTTGCATTGGTGTACCCAAAATGCTGATCCGTCGAAACAGAGTCGAGATATTGAAGTTCTGCAGTATTGAGAGTGTCAAAATAGTTTGGGGTGTTCTCATCGACCTTTTCTAAAGCATAGGCACGAGCGTTGTCTTCAGTTCGATTGACAATAAATGTGAAAGAGAGTTGGTAAATGCTTACCAACACAAATAAAACGGCGAATAATTTAACCAGTCCATTATTTTGCATGATCGTTTATTTTAATCAAAAAGAAAGCAAATATAACGCTTACTTCTAATAAATGAATAATTGTTTGTTTACTTGAGAATTCCTAATAACGCTTCATTCATCGTCCGAACGGCTGAGGCACTTTTTTTAAAGCTAGCTGATTCCTTATCATTCAGGTTTAAATCTATGATTTTTTCCCAGCCATTTTTACCGATGATTGTTGGGACACCCACACAGATATCCGACTGACCGTATTCCCCGTCGAGCATCACAGAGCAAGGAATAATTCGTTTTTGATCGTGTAAAATACTATTTACAAGATAGGCGACCGAAGCACCTGGAGCATACCATGCCGACGTACCTAGTAACTTCGTCAATGTTGCTCCCCCAACCATCGTTGCGGCAGCAACCTTATCAAGTTCTTCTGCGCTGAGAATCGTCGAAATCCGAATTCCATTATAAGTAGCAAGCCGAGTTAGTGGTATCATGGTCGTATCGCCATGACCACCAATGACTATACCGTGAATATCATTGGCAGGTTTATCTAGAGCCAAGGACAGATAAGTTTTAAAACGGCTGCTATCTAGGGCTCCACCCATACCAATCACTTTATTTTTGGGCAAGCCAGTGACTTTGAGCGTCAAATAGGTCATGGTATCCATTGGGTTTGAGACAACGACGATTACGGTATCAGGGGAATGAGTCAGTAATTGATTGGCAACACTTTTGACAATTCCTGAATTGATGCCAATAAGCTCCTCCCGAGTCATTCCCGGTTTACGTGCAACCCCAGAAGTAATTACAACGACATCACTATCTGCTGTTTTTGCATAATCTGAGGTAGTGCCAGTGATTTTGGTATTGAACCCCAGAGTGGTAGCTGTTTGCATCATGTCGAGGGCTTTCCCTTCTGCAAATCCATCTTTGATGTCTAACAAAACGACCTCACTCGCCATGCCTTGATAGGCAATTGAATCTGCACAAGTGGCACCAACATTACCAGCACCAACAATGGTTACTTTCATTTTCTATTAATTATATAGTTTCCTACTATATATTTGTTACTAACTTATGCATCGATATTTGCATATTTAGCATTTTTCTCGATAAACTCTCTTCGTGGGGGAACTTCATCACCCATCAGCATTGAGAAAATACGATCGGCTTCTCCTCCATTATCAATAGTAACTTGTCGAAGCGTACGATGCTCTGGATTCATTGTGGTTTCCCATAACTGAATTGCATTCATCTCTCCTAAACCTTTGTAGCGTTGTACAGAGCTTCCTTGTCCAAACTCATTTTGTAATAAATCACGCTGGTCTTCACTCCATGCATATTGCTGTTTTCCTCCTTTTTTAACAAGGTAAAGTGGTGGTGTAGCAATATAGATATACCCATTTTCAATAAGCTCACGCATATATCGGAAGAAGAAAGTCAAAATGAGAGTTGAAATGTGACTCCCATCAACATCGGCATCACACATTATTACAATTTTGTGATAGCGCAACTTTTCTAAATTTAATGCTTTGCTGTCTTCTTCTGTACCAATCGTAACACCCAATGCAGTGTAGATATTGCGAATCTCTTCGTTTTCAAAGACTTTGTGTTGCATTGCCTTCTCAACGTTGAGAATTTTACCTCGTAAAGGGAGAATAGCTTGAAAATGTCGATCCCGACCTTGCTTAGCGGTTCCACCAGCGGAGTCACCCTCTACCAAAAACACTTCGCACTCTACAGGATCTTGAGAAGCACAATCAGATAATTTTCCAGGAAGACCTCCCCCACTCATTACCGTTTTTCGCTGTACCATCTCACGAGCTTTACGAGCAGCATGGCGGGCTTGCGCCGCAAGAATAACCTTCTCAACAATGATTTTTGCATCATTAGGGTTTTCTTCTAAATAATTTTCAAGCATTTCAGAAACTGATTGAGACACAGCAGAACTAACTTCTCTATTCCCAAGTTTTGTTTTTGTCTGACCCTCAAACTGAGGTTCTGCAACCTTAACAGAAACAATTGCTGTTAATCCTTCTCTAAAGTCATCCCCTGAAATTTCAAATTTTAGCTTGTCAAGCATACCAGAAGCATCTGCATACTTTTTCAGCGTTGAAGTCAGTCCTCTTCGAAAGCCAGATAAATGTGTCCCTCCCTCATGGGTATTTATATTGTTGACATATGAATGCAAATTTTCATTGAAGGACGTATTGTAAACCATAGCCACTTCGACAGGAATATCGTTTTTTGATCCCTCCATCGCAATCACGTCGTTGATTAATGGCTCACGGTTTGCATCCAAAAAGCGTATAAACTCTCGCAGGCCATCTTTAGAATGGAACAACTCCCCGTCTTCATTTGGGTCATTTCCTCTTAAATCAATCAGGCGAAGTGAGATTCCTTTATTCAGATATGCGAGCTCACGAAGCCTTCCTGCAAGGGTATCATAATTAAATTCTATAGTTTGTGTGAAAATGGTCGTGTCAGGCCGAAAAGTGACTAAAGTACCTGTTTTGTCTGTTTTTCCAGTTTTCTTTACTGCGTATAGCGCCTTTCCACGTTCGTACTCTTGTTCCCAAATTTCTCCATCACGATGAACGGTTGCACGTAAGTGTTCTGATAACGCATTCACGCACGATACACCGACCCCGTGAAGGCCTCCAGAAACTTTGTATGAATCCTTGTCGAACTTTCCTCCGGCACCAATTTTTGTCATCACGACTTCAAGAGCCGAAACGCCTTCTTTTTTATGAATACCAACGGGGATACCTCGACCGTTATCCTCGACTGTTAATGACTGATCAGCGTTGATAATAACAGTGATTTTATTACAGTGCCCAGCTAGGGCTTCATCAATGGAATTATCGATGACTTCATAGACCAAATGGTGCAATCCACGAACGCCCACATCTCCGATGTACATAGAGGGTCGTTTTCGAACGTGTTCCATGCCCTCCAGGGCCTGTATACTGTCTGCTGAATATTGATTTTCTTGGTTGTTTTCACTCATAGTTCTTTGGTAATTTATTTAAATAAATCACAATCTATCAAAGATACTTTTTAATGAGGAAAATTAAACGATTGAGCGATTCCTAAAATCGTGAAGTTATTAACAATAAGATGTGAAAAATAGGAACTAATATGAATCATTGTGAACCGCTCCAATTGCGCGTCCCGAGGGTTCATTCATATTTTGAAAAGAGGCGTCCCATGCAAGGGCTGTTGGTGTGCTACAAGCAATAGATGGTACAGAAGGAACGGTCAAAGCCGCAGTGTCGGATGGGAATTGCTCTTCAAAAATAGATCGATAATAATATTCTTCTTTGGTTCTTGGGGGTTGCGTTGGAAAACGGTGATGTACAACTTCCATATCGGTATCGCTCACTTCTCTCTCAACAAGTTCTTTTAAGCTGTCAATCCAGTTATACCCTACCCCATCGCTAAATTGTTCTTTTTGACGCCAAGCAACACTCTCTGGTAAGTATTGTTCGAAAGCTTTTCGGAGGACCCATTTCTCCATGCGTTCTGGTGTAATCATTTTGTCTTTTGGATTGATTCGCATCGCCACATCCATAAACTCTTTATCGAGAAATGGAACACGACCTTCAATTCCCCAAGCTGCCAAAGATTTGTTGGCCCGTAAGCAGTCATATTGATACAATTTATCTAGCTTGCGAACGGTCTCGTCATGAAATTCTTTCGCGTCAGGAGCTTTGTGAAAATACAAATAGCCCCCAAAGACCTCATCTGCACCCTCACCAGAAAGCACCATCTTAATTCCCATCGACTTGATGACTCGTGCCAATAAGTACATAGGCGTTGATGCACGTACTGTCGTGATATCGTAAGTCTCCAAGTGATAAATAACATCTCGTATTGCATCAATTCCTTCTTGTACAGTAAACGTCACCTCGTGATGAATTGTTCCAATGTACTTGGCTACCTTTTGGGCAGCTGCCAAATCTGGCGAACCTTCTAGACCAACAGAAAAGGAATGCAATTGAGGCCACCATGCATCCTTCTCATCATATGACTCAACTCGCTTTTTTGCAAACTTTTTTGCCAATGCAGAAGTAATTGATGAATCTAAGCCACCAGAAAGGAGAACGCCATAGGGAACATCACTCATCAGCTGTCTGTGAACCGCATCTTCCAACGCTTGCTGGAGCTCATCAATGTCAGTATTATTGTTTTCAACAACCCCAAAGTCTCGCCAATCACGATCATACCATTGCGTCAGCTCCCCCTTGTCGCTGTCATAATAGTGTCCAGGAGGAAAGACTTCAATCGTCGTACAAACCCCTTCTAAGGATTTCAGCTCAGAAGCAAAATAAATGGTTCCATTGGCGTCCCAACCCATATAAAGCGGAATAATTCCCATGTGATCACGAGCAGCAAAAAAGCTGTTTTTTTCTGCATCATAGAGAACAAAAGCAAAAATCCCATTAAGCTCGTCAACAAAATTGACTCCTTTATCTTGGTATAATGCAAGTATGACCTCACAATCAGAGCCCGTTTGGTATGAATAGTTTGATTTTTGTTTACGCAATTCCCTGTGGTTGTAAATCTCACCATTTGCAGCTAATACAAGCTCCTTATTCTCACTGTACAAGGGTTGTTTTCCAGAAGCAGGGTCAACAATTGCTAGGCGCTCATGAGCCAATATCGCATGCTTATTCACATGAATACCACTCCAATCTGGACCACGATGCCGAATTTGCTTCGACATGGATAAAAGCTGAGAACGTAAATCCTCGATTATTATTTTATTATTATATGCACATACAATACCACACATATCAAATTTTTTCACAAATATATGTTTTACGCGAATAATTAAAAGTTAAAATTATATTTTTATATATATTTTATATAATAAATTGAATTATAATTAAAATTTTATGTTTTAAGGATTAAAAATAAGTGAAAAAGTTTAAGATTTTTTGTGTGATAGTTTTTAATTTAGAGGGCTAAATCATGAATAAATATATTATTTCGTTTGAGGGCGCCACGATCTCACAGGACAAAAAGGTAGTACTTCGTGACGTTTCATTTACACTTAATCAGGGCGCGTTTGTTTATCTGATCGGGAGGACAGGCACTGGAAAAAGTAGCTTACTAAAAACACTTTATGGCGATATCAAACTCCGAGAGGGAAAAGGGAAAGTTGTTAATTGTGATTTGCTAAAGTTGCGAGAGCGGGATATTCCATTTTTGCGACGACAACTCGGGGTTGTTTTTCAAGACTTTCAACTCCTTTCTGACCGCAGCGTCGAACGAAACCTCGACTTTGTATTACGAGCGACGGGTTGGAAATCAGCCGACAAGCGAACAGAACGTATTTTTAAGGTATTGGAAGCTGTGGGACTTGAAGACAAACTCAAGTTCTTCCCACATGAACTTTCGGGTGGAGAACAACAACGAATTGCGATTGCGCGTGCTTTGCTGAACGAACCAAAGCTCATCTTGGCCGACGAGCCAACGGGGAATTTAGATCCAATTACGAGCGAAGAAGTGATGAAACTCCTTCATGAAATCAACCAACAGGGAACGACGATTTTGATGGCGACTCATGATTTTGGGTTGATATCAAAATTTTCAAAAAGAACCCTGATGTGTGAGGATCAAAAAGTGGTTGAGGTAAAATCAAAATCCTAAGTCTTGTTATCCATTTGCATTCCGTCTTATAACACTGATTGTTCAGCATTGTTAGATGTTTTGGCAAAACAGATTGGGAAAATCGAAGAAACTGTAGAGGTTTTAGTCTGTGATGATTTTTCGACAGATTATGTCCGTAATAATCAAGAAGCTTGTGAACGAAATGGATTTTTATTTTTTGAAAATCATTCAAATTTAGGGAGCATTTCAACAAGGATAAAATTGGCCAAAAATAGTAATTTCAATTGGCTCCTTTTTGTCGATGCCGACATGCTACCAAAGACAGATGAATTTGTAATTCGATACACAAATTTCATCAAATTTAATAAAGCTGATATCGCAATTGGTGGCTGTTGTTATACAAACGTAATAAAACCGTTTAACCTCCGTTTAAGGTATGGGAGGAATCGTGAGGAAATAAGTATTGAAAAAAGACAATTGAATCCATACAACTCCATTTTATTTGGAAACGTTTTGATCAAAAAAGAATTATTTAGTGAAGTTTTTGATGACTTTAATGACAAGGATTATGGAGAAGACATTTACTTGTCTTCGCTTCTAAAATCTTTAAATAAAGATGTTGTTCATTTACCAAACGAAGTGTATCACTTGGGGCTTGAAAACAATAGAGAATTTGTCAAAAAAATCCAAAAATCTGGAGAGATGCATGCTAGACTTGATTCCTATTCTAAATTAGATCTATCCCATATCAAACTTGCAAGAACATATTCTCTTTTAAAAAGGTATATGTTAAACAATCTGCTGAAATTAGCGCTAACTATCACAAGCCCTTTTCTTAAAATAATTTTGTATGTATTTGGGGGGCCTATACTTTTTGTTGATTTACTCAGGTTATTCTATTACTTAAAAGCAAAGTAAGTGGAAATCTGTTTTTCAGTTGTGATACCGCTATACAATAAGGAGGCATATGTTGCAAAAACCCTAAACAGTGTGTTAAATCAGACTTATCAAAACTTTGAAGTTATCATTGTAAATGACTACTCAACTGATAACAGCTTGGATGTCGTTAAAGCAATTCATGATCACCGAATTAAAATAATTGAGCACAACGAGAATAAGGGGCTTTCTGCATCTAGAAATACAGGGATAAACTCAGCAACATACCCCTATATTGCCTTTTTAGATGCTGACGACTTTTGGGATAATACCTATTTGGAAACAATATGTAGCCTTGTAAAAGAGTATCCAGACGAGTCTGTTTTTGCAACCCATTATAGGGAACATTACAAAAACAAATTTTTTATTCCAAAGTCAAATCTTCCCCAAAGCTCAAAGGGAAAATCGTTGTTCGTTCGTGATTTTTTTAAAATTAATTTAGGACGTTTGATTCTCACGCAAAGTTGTATTGTGGTTCATAAAAGTATCTTTGAAGAGGTCGGGTATTACGATGAAGATGTGACTTTTGCTGAGGATATTGATTTTTATATTCGATGTTTTTCTGATTATAATCTGGCTTTTCACAACCAACAACTATGTACAATTTTATATAATGATCCTAATAGTATAACTAGAAACTCAAATTCTAAAAAAATATATCCTAAATTAGAAGAATACCTCAACGGACGTGACCCCCAGAAAAAGTTTATCAATTTCTATTTCTATTGTTTTTGCCAAAAACTAAAGGGTGAAAAAAAATTCGAGGACATGAAAATTTTTCGAAAAAAAATAGATCTAAAATTTTTAAATTTCACACAACGAGTTTTATTGTTATCTCCACTGCTTGTTTACAAGCCAATAATCGTTTTTAAGAAAATTGTAAAGTCATTTGGAATTGAACTAAACACCTATTGAAATGATAAAGCTATCGGTTCACATGATGGCCTATAATTGTGAAAACTATATCGATCAATCACTGAAATCGGTTCTTGGGCAAAAAACAACATTCCCATTCGAAGTCATTATTTCAGACGATGCTTCAACAGACAAAACTTATCAAATCATTACAGATATATCTGAAAAGCATGATTTTATAAAGCCACATCAAAACAAAGACAATTTAGGGATTTTAAAAAACTTTGTCGCAACACTCTACCGATGTAAAGGAGAGTATATTTTTGACCTAGCTGGCGATGATTGGCTCTCAGACCCCTATGCGCTACAAACTTTGGTGGATGAACTGGATCAAAATCCAAGCTATGGTTTTGTCGATAGTGGGTTTGATGTTTTCCATGAACGTACGGGTAAAATCAAGCCATTTTTTAATAAAAAAATATTATTGGGCACAAAAGAAGAATACAAAAGGTTTCAACAGGTTTATGGAAACTATTTAATGGGTTGTTGCTTCAGAACAAAGATGCTTCTTGAAATTGTTGACTTTACACGCTATATCGAGATTGGTATTGATTATGAAGATTACCCCATCTTAACTGATCTTGTGTTTCACTCAGACTTTGGATTGATTCCAAAAGTGTTGAGCGTATACCGTAAGCATCGTTTATCGCACTCAAATAACACGGAATCTTTTCTAAAAACGAAATTGTTTTTTGCTGATAAGTATGACTTTTCAAAGCAAAATATTCAAAAAATATACAAGTCGCATCACAACCATCAATTACACAACGCAAGCTTAATCAGTGACAAAAAATCTGGGCGCCAACATTATAAACCATTACAACAACCTATTCTACGCAATTTTGTGTATTTCTTATCTAGTCAGAGTCATCTTGCACGAAGATTTTTTACGCTTTTCCGAAAAATTTAAAGCGGTTTCCAAAGAAAATCACCACCCACATCAAATACAAGAGATAAGTTCCTGCATAGGCAATTGATGCGCCGCCAAGCCCATAAAGGTCGATGAACAACATACTCAACCCTAAAAATAAAAGGCCAGAAATAAATTCTGACAACACAAATACGACAGTTAGTTTTTTTGCGATCATAATGAATGAAACGGTAAACGAAAGCAGTTTTAAAAACGTACCCAACAACTCCCATTTCAACAGAAAAATAGCTTCCAAAAAATTCGCCGTGTATAACAATGATATGACATCACTGCCAAATAAAAAGATTAGCAGCATCAAAGGGAATGCTACGGCAAATAAAAATTTTACACCCCAAAGAACAACTTTCAACATTTCCTGACCTGTATTGGCTTCAACGAGTTTTGGAAGGTAATACAAGGATATTGATGAAATTGCCAAACCGCTCATAAACAGAGATAATCGACTATACCCTTCCCAATAGGAAGCAAGTTCAACCCCCGAATTTTCAACAAGCAAAGTTCGAATTGTAATGAGTACAGAGGGAAACACAATTGCTGCAACTGCTGACATTACAGTAAATGATAGGATGGGCTTAAAAACAAATAAACGAAAAGGTTTACCAAAAAGTATCTGACCAAAATGCCATGATTTACGAATATGAAAACAATAGGTTAATAGCAAGACCACACTTGGGACAAACACGCTCAAAACCAGTCCCAGCTTATTTAGACAATAAATCAGAGTGATGGAGGTTCCCAAAGTCAACAGAGCAGAAATCAAAGTTGATTGCACGATGATTTTATAGGATTTCAAGCCGTGAAAAAAAGATTGCATCAGTGTATGAAAAACAAAACAGAGCAAACTCAACACAATTCCACCTGTCAAAAAAGGAATGAGATCACTTTCATATTCATCAAATTGCAAAAGGTCCAAGATTTGATCGAATAGAATAAAATAAAGAACAGTGGAAATAAAAAATCCAACGAGCATAAGTGATAAGCATGCTTGTAAAATAAACGTTTGACGGTCTTTATATTCTCCAGAGAGGTACTTTACCGCACCTTCATACACCCCAGTTCCACTGATTTGTTGCAGAATCGTGAATACACTTTTTAAATTACCTACAAACAACAAAGCAGGAGAGCCTAAAAATACAACAATCACTTTGTTGATAATAAGTGAAGAAATAGCTTTGACAAACTGCGCAATCCCGTTTATAACTGTGTAAAACGTCCCTTTTGAAATCATCAGTTGATCAGCTTTTCGAGAATGGAGTAGTTTGCGATGTTGACTTTATAAAAATCATGGGTCAGGGTGCTACCTCCAAAACTCTCTTTCCAATAACTCAATGTGTGATTAAGCACATGACCATTGTCCTCATTGGAGTGACCAAAACTAAAATAATCAAATGCGCTGCTTTTCTCTTGAATAATATGAGAAAAAAGTGCGGAAAGTGCATCCGTAGATTTCCCATAAGGAGTTGCAGAAATATACTGTGCTAAAGATGTTTTTCGGGAATTAAATAAGGTTGTTCCGCCTAGAATTTTATCCCCTTCATAAATATCGTATTGTTTGATATGATCTGGAAATACATCTTTTAAGAATTGAATTTCTTGTAGAGAATGGACGGGTGTACCCCCATGGCTAATCTGCAAATTGGGAATTAGGACCTCATTCCAAAACGGTTCCATGTTGTTTGTTTCACGGATTTGAAAATCACGTGAATTGGCCGATTTAATTTTTCGCTTTCGATTTTCATTGGGTTTATAAGAAGATGGTCGTAAACAAATCGCAGCATCTCTGCGATATAGTTCCGCTTGGGTGACAAACAAAGCATATTCAATTTCTTCGGATGGCTGCAGGTGGTAAAGAGCTGGCGTTTGCTTGATGATGAGATTCAAAAATCCATTGTGATCGTAGTATTTCAATAGTTCTGTAAAAGCAGCCAAAGCATCACTGAGCTTTATTTGTTTTGGAAAAACCAATCCCCCATAACTCAAACCTTGATGGGAATAAACCGTATGTTCACTGCTATTGGCGGGAAAAACGGCAATGAGCTTTTCGTTCTTATAAACCAAAAGTGAGGCATCTTTAAAACGGTCGCCATGATAACCGATAAATTTACGCGTGAGCATAAAAGTTCCATTCTTGGATCTTTCTACAAAATCATCCCAAACATCTCTTAGGGAATCATGATATCGCTCAATATTAAATCCTTTCATGCACTGATTAGTAAACGTAAAATTACTCAATAAATTACCCGGATTGTTTTTCCTTTCGTTTTCGCTCGTTTTCGTCGAGGTAGATTTTTCGCAATCGTTGGGAGTTAGGAGTTACCTCCACATACTCATCTTTTTGAATATACTCAAGTGCCTCTTCTAAGCTAAACTGAATCGGCGGTGCGAGTTTGACTTTATCATCAGATCCCGCAGCACGTACATTAGATAATTTTTTGGTCTTGGTTACATTGACAACCAAGTCATCCGCTCGCGAATTTTCACCAATAACTTGTCCCGTATAAATTTCCTCTCCAGTGTTGATGAAAAATTTACCACGATCCTGTAATTTATCTAAGGAATAAGGAATGACCGTCCCTTTCTCCATCGAAATCAAAGAGCCATTGATTCGCCCATGAATCTCCCCTTTGTATGGTTCAAATGCAGTAAATCGGTGATTCATAATTGCCTCCCCCGCTGTCGCGGTGAGAAGTTGGTTTCGCAAGCCAATAATTCCGCGCGATGGGATCTTGAATGAGCAAATCATTCGTCCTCCCTTTGGCTCCATTGCTACGATCTCACCCTTTCGTGTGGTAACCATTTCAACTGCTTTGCCAGAAACCTCTTCTGGCAAGTCAATGGTAAGTTCTTCAACTGGTTCACACTTTTTTCCATCAATCTCTTTGATAATGACTTGTGGCTGCCCGATTTGAAGTTCATAACCCTCTCTCCGCATGGTTTCAATCAGCACGGACAAATGTAAAACCCCTCGACCATACACTATAAACTTGTCTGCTGCATCAGTTTCTTCCAATCTCATGGCAAGGTTACGTTCTAGTTCTCTCTCCAAGCGTTCTTTGATATGACGTGATGTCACAAATTTTCCTTCTTTTCCAAAAAAGGGCGAATCATTAATGGTAAACAACATACTCATTGTGGGCTCATCAATTGCAATCGTTGGTAGGCCTTCTGGCAAAACAATATCTGCGACGGTATCACCGATTTCAAAATCATCTAGACCGACAATCGCACACAAGTCACCCGCTAGAACCTGATCTACCTTTTTTCTGGTTAAACCATCAAAAACGAGCAACTCTTTGATTTTAGATTTCACGACCGTTCCATCTCTTTTTACCAAAGAGACAGCATCTGCTGATTTCAACACACCTCGGTGCAATCGACCAATGGCAATCCGACCTGTAAACGAAGAGTAATCCAAAGAAGTAATCAGCATTTGTTTGGTTCCATCTTCAACTTTTGGAGAAGGGATATATTTGATGACTGAATCCAGTAAGGGTTCAACCGAATCTGTTTGAACTTGATAATCCTCCGACATCCAGTTGTGTTTTGCTGAACCATATAATACTGGGAAATCAAGCTGCCATTCTTCAGCGCCGAGCTCGAACATCAAGTCAAAAACCGCTTCATATACCTCTTCAGGAGTACAGTTTTCTTTATCGACTTTATTGATAACGACTATTGGCTTGAGCTTCAGATCAATTGCTTTTTGCAAAACAAATCGAGTTTGAGGCATGGGACCCTCAAAGGCATCAACTAGTAACAAAACGCCATCAGCCATGTTGAGAACACGTTCAACTTCACCGCCAAAATCGGCGTGACCAGGCGTGTCAATGATATTGATTTTGTTGCCCTTATACGGAACAGATACGTTTTTCGATAGGATGGTAATGCCGCGTTCGCGTTCCAAGTCATTATTATCGAGAATCAGCTCTACTTTGGATTCATTTTTACGAAAAAGTTGACAGTGATGAAGAATTTTATCAACCAAAGTGGTCTTACCATGGTCCACATGCGCTATAATCGCAATATTTCGGATGTTTTCCATTTCAAATTTTGTCGGCGCAAATGTACATTATTTAGTTTGAGTATATATACTTCAAAAGCAAATCCTAAATTCCTATTTTTGTATTATGAAAATATTTGAAGAACGTTTATCATCCTCAAACTCCTTTTTTCTTCTCTCTGGGCCTTGCGTTATAGAAGGAGAGGAAATGGCGATGCGAATTGCAGAACACCTGGCTAAGGTTACCAATCAAATTGATATTCCTTTTGTTTTTAAAGGAAGTTTTAAAAAAGCAAACCGCAATCGGATTGACAGTTTTACTGGAATTGGTGATGAAAAAGCATTAAAAATCCTACAAAAAGTAGGAACTGAGTTTGGGATTCCAACAGTAACTGATATACATGAGATTGAAGATGCAAAAAAAGCTGCAGAATATGCAGACGTCCTTCAAATTCCTGCCTTTTTGGTTCGACAAACTGACTTGGTTATCGCCGCAGCAAAAACAGGAAAATATATCAATTTAAAAAAAGGACAGTTTATAAGTCCGGAGAGTATGGAACACGCTGTTCGTAAAGTGACTGATTCTTCAAACGATAAGGTTTGGATAACAGATCGTGGAACTATGTTTGGATACCATGACATGGTAGTTGACTTTCGTGGCATTCCAGTAATGAAATCCTTTGCTCCCACGATTTTGGACGTGACTCATTCTTTGCAACAGCCTAACCAGGCAAGTGGTGTAACGGGTGGGCGGCCTGAAATGATTGAAACCATCGCACGAGCAGGTGTTGCAGCTGGTGTTGATGGTCTGTTTATAGAAACACATTTTGATACAAAAAAAGCAAAAAGTGATGGCGCGAATATGCTTCCGTTGAATCTTATGGGAGGTCTTTTAACAAGACTTCATAAGCTTCACCAAACTGTTATCTCGTTGTGAATTCATCTTCATCTGAAAAATGTTTATTTTTGCATTGCTTTAGTTTTGGAGTACGTTCATTGAAACACATCGGGGTCGACTGGTATTGACAGCGAGATAGATGTGAAGGTAAGCAAGTCGAGCGCTGGACTACAGCTCGTAAATCTCATAGTACCACCATTTTAAATGGCGAGAATAACTACGCTCTTGCAGCCTAATCGACTGAATTATAGTAAGTCCAGGCCTTTGTCCCACTAGGTGGGAAGGTAAGATGTCTTGGTGCGGCCCTTGTTGACGGCAACACAAATCAAGGCACCATTAAAGTCAACATAGAAATCTTGGAGCTTCGACTGGATTTTAAATTAAAGAAGATAAGTTATAGATAGGCAGTTTTCAGTCAGTCTATATTCGAAAATCAAATGAAAACTAAACTTGTAGAAAGCAGTTGTGTCACTTGTTTGGACGAGGGTTCGATTCCCTCCGACTCCACAAATTATTTCCGGGAATAATAATTTATTCTAGGGAATAAAATCGTACACCCAAATGTGCTATTTTCGAAACAAACCCAGACTTTTAAATCGTTTAATTAAACTGTTAATATCATTTAAGATATAATTGAATTAGGTTTTATCTCTTGAGAATATTAAACGATTTGGTAATATTTTCGTTTTTAATCTCAACTACATACAGCCCAGGCCTAAGTTTACTAACGTCTAAGGAGTTGATCACTTCGCTTTGAAGCTGACGCTTTCCAAGGATATCATATACAGTTACTTTTACAGGTGAAGTTAAACCTAAGAAGTTAACCTTGGTTTGCACTGGGTTTGGATAAATTACAAAATCAAGTTCTTTAATTTTGTAATCATTAGTTAAGCTTTCTTTTACTATAAATTTAAGTGCATCATTCGCCATGAGCTGTGCTTGATGTCCAACACCAGCAATTTCTGATTTTATCCAATTAAAGGGTAGTAATAATTGATTTGAAATAGAATTGCTTGTAGAGAAAAAGTAGTTTCCACGATCGTACCTATTGTTACCTTGCTGGGAATCAACAACATTGTTATGCCTTAGCCCAGATGAATTAGAATCATTATCATCAGTGCCAAGATGAATAACTAATTCTTTTTGAAAAAATTTATTTAATGAAATCTGGTAACTTGGATAATTTTGCAAAATAAAATCTGGAAGATTAATTTCATTTGAGGTGAAAGGTAAACCAATACCATAAGGGAAATCAATATTTGACTCTGGGACAGTATACCAGCCTGCATTTGAGCAAACTCCAATATTTAATTTGCTATTGGGAACAAAAAATGCAAAACGATGTAAAAACTGGGCTCCTCCAGAATGCCCCCAAGCATTGTATCTTTCTTGAGTACCAGAAACTTGATTTACTATAAAGTCAAAAATATCATCAATAACTGAAAATGTCCATTCACTAAATTCGTTAAATTCATTTTCTGTTGGATTATCTCCATCATCAAATACATTTCCCATTAAATAATTGTCGCCAAGTCCAGGATACTT
>Ga0208277_1000171_pt1 | contig 37980 bp, 27 predicted proteins | sample ETNtaG_5_FD_185782 | JGI IMG/M metagenome (GOLD analysis project Ga0208277, IMG submission 185782) | Marine microbial and viral communities from oxygen minimum zone, Eastern Pacific Ocean - ETNP201406SV205 (SPAdes) (version 2) | ecosystem: Environmental > Aquatic > Marine > Oceanic ...
TGTTCTCTCCAGAAGCAAAGGAATATGGATTTGTGAGGTATCCAACCGGCGTCATTCTCACCGGTGTACCTGGGTGTGGAAAAACAATGGCTGCGAACATCATTGCCAACGAATGGGGAATGGGTTTCAAGCGCGTTTCAGTGGACATGGTTACCGGAAGATTTGTTGGTGAAAGTGAAGAGAACATCAAGAATTTACTCGATGAGTTGGAAGAAGAGGCTCCAATCGTGTGTTTTATCGATGAGGCTGAAAAATTGTTTGCTCAGGTTCGCACTGGCGCGCTTTATCAGGCATCGGATGCGGGAAGAGACGGAACGGAAAGCATTCTTTTACAGTTCATGGAAGAGAATAATTCAGGTGTCTTTTTCGTATTCACCTCGAATGACATTCGGAAGTTATCTCCTGCATTAGTGGACCGGTTCGATGAACGCTTCTTTGTCGATCTGCCCTCAACACAATCCCGGGAAGAGATGATCGCTTCGATGCTTGAAGAACGTAAGCAGGCATCAAAGGAGTTCGATTTGGCCAAACTCGCAACAATTTCTGATGGATTTACTGGTCGAGACATTCGCTCTGCAATCGAAGAAGCCATGATGAATTCGTTCATGGAGGGAGGGAGGAAAATGAACACCTCTGATCTAGTCGACACTTTCCAGCAGAATTTACCAACTTCAGTCACATTCAAATCAGAAATTGAGTCTATGCGTCAACTGGTTTTGGAAGGTAAGGCAAGACGTGCCAACACCCATGAGGTAAAAACTGGGCAGACTTCCACATTCGACCCAAGTGTCAATTGAAGATGTGTGAGCGGTTAAAGGTGGTTCCATGATTCGACCAGAAACGATTGGTAGCCTCATCATTGGCCTCGTAAGCTTATGTTACGGCATCTACTGTATGGTTCATGGTGGGACGCACACTCGAAACGCCACCTGGTTCACTCGTGAAGAAGCACCCAAAACATTCTGGAGTTGCATGGGGTTGTACCTGTTAATTGGTGTTGGATCGTTGTTCAATTTTGCCTACATCAACTTCCTGAAGTGACTTCAGGCCGTGCAAAAGAAAACTACAGTCATTGATCCCAAACTGAAGAAGAGGGTTTGTCAGCCGCAGGAGCCTCTTTGACCGATGTCTCCCAAACACTCGATGGTGCTGGATGGGAAGGTGCAGTTTGAGCAGGCTTGTCCCACACGTTTGAGGGACTTGGAACAGGTTTCGATTGGACTTCGTCATTCAGTGGCACTGAAATCACGCCTGAGGGTTCGCCCTGTTGTCCATTCTTTTGGACCATTCGTACAAGGAATTCATTGATTTGATCTCTGTACACATCTGATGGGCCAAAACTAAGCGACCAGGTATGCGTGGCTCGGTCCTTGAAATGGAAATCAATCCAACTGTTCAGTGGCTCTCCACCATCGCCATCACTGCTCGGTTTTCGTCGCTCAATCGACTTGATTTGAGAAAGTGGGCCAAGTATGGTCCATTCTGTATGTTGGAAGAAGTACAATCTGCGTTTCTTAAGGACATCTGCTGGCCCATCAAGAACATACTGTTGGCCACAGGTGAGCAAAATGGAGAGAGGCAATGAAATCCAGAAAATAAACCACGGAGGGGGGATGGCGACCAGGGATAAGAAGGGCGGAATGAACACGAGAGCCATGGCGATCTTACCTGCTCTAATTCGCAAATCCCCAGGATCTAAGCCTACGACGAGGATTGAATCATCCTGTTGATTGAGTTCCACAATTCATCACTCCATGCGAGACTCATTGCTGGTAAACGAGCCATGATCCGGATGCTTCATCGTAGTACGAGAGCGTCCCATCGGCTGCTTTTGACCAGTTGACTCCACCTTCTTCCCATTGCTGGGATTCGGTGATTTCTGGCAATGCTTTCGAAGAGCCCATGTTTTTTTCAGTCATTGCATCAGCATGGTTGGCCTCAGCAAAGACAGAGCCGACTTCAGCCGCTTCCTCATTCCGCTTGACAACGAGCAATGCGGCTAATCCACACAGGACAAGGAGGGCGAGAATTGCATAGACAAGTCCTCCACCTCCACCTTCTTCAGGAAGCGCTTCAGAACGGGAGGCATCGAAGGGTGCGTCATCATAGCGGTCAGCGACCCCATCGCCATCTGAGTCGAGTGTTTCATTGGCATCGAAGATGAAATCATCCAGTTCATCATTGACGCCATCACCGTCGGTATCGAGTTGGTTAATAGCACAGCCTTCGTCATTAATCACCGTTTGATTTGCATCCGTACCCTTGCAGCGATCAGCATAATTGTACACACCGTCATTGTCATCATCTTTCTGATATTCTGAGCAACCATCCAAATCCGAACCTTGTCCTGAAGCCGTGTCACGGCAGAGGTCATAGGCGTCCTTGATGCCGTCACCGTCTTGGTCGGTTTGCGTGGTTGAGCAACCCTCCGCGTTCACTTGCTCTCCAGCAGGGGTGGCAGGGCATTCATCGACGGTGTTGTCAATCATGTCGTTATCGTCATCGTACTGGTCTTCCGAACAGCCAACAGTATCTGGGGTGGCCTGAAGATCGGTGTTTGGACAGAGGTCCACGTCATTGGTCAAGCCATCATTATCATCATCTCGTTGAGAGTTTGAACAGCCAGTTGCATCCGCTTCTTCGTCAGTAGGGGTCATCGGACAGAAATCGGATGCATCCATCACACCGTCCATGTCTGTGTCTCGTTCGTCTGCAGCACAGCCTTCACCGTCGACTGGAACATCGCGTGTGGTGGTAGGGCATTGGTCAAGATCGTTGTTGATGCCATCTTCATCGGAATCCAATTGTGAGTCAGCACAACCTGCTGCATCGATGCTTGCGCCAAGTGGTGTATTTGGGCACAGGTCGAAGGCATCCATCACGCCATCGAGATCAGCGTCTTCTTGGGAACCTGAACAACCTGAAGCGTCCACAGTCTCGCCTGCAGGCGTTTGTGGGCAAGCATCCTGTGCATTGTTGACACCATCGAGGTCGTCGTCCTTTTGTGAAGCGCTGCATCCTGTCTCATCGACGGCTTGACCAGGGGGCGTGTTCAAGCATTGATCGCCACTGTTACCCATGGCGTTGTCGCCATAGCCGTCGTTGTCGGCGTCAGCCCATTGTGTGGCATCCGCAGGGAACGCATCTGGGGCGTTGCCGGTTGGGTTGTCGCCCCAACCATCGCCATCGGCATCAGACCATTGTGTTCCATCTGATGGGAAAGCGTCTGGAGCATTACCTGCTTGATTGTCACCATAGCCATCGCCGTCTTGGTCTGACCATTGGGACGCATCACTCGGGAATGCATCGCCGTTGTTTCCAGCGGCGTTATCACCATAGCCATCACCGTCAGTATCTTCCCATTGGGTTGAATCTGCTGGGAATGCATCTGGTTGGTTTCCAGCTGGGTTATCGCCCCAACCATCGCCATCTGCATCAGCCCACTGTGTGGCATCGTTCGGGAATGCATCACCATTTGTACCGGTCGAATTGTCACCATAGCCATCGCCATCTGAGTCGGTCCATTGCGAGGCATCGGTTGGGTATTCGTCAGGGTAGTTGCCAGTTGCATTGTCGCCGTAGCCATCGCCGTCAGCATCCGACCATTGTGATTGATCATAAGGGAAAGCATCAGAATTGTTTCCAAGGGGGTTGTCACCGTAACCGTCGCCATCATAGTCGCTCCATTGCGAACTGTCGGTTGGGAAGGCGTCTGGAGAGTTGCCGTTCGGGTTGTCACCAAATCCGTCGCCATCCATGTCAGAGTGTTGAGTGGAATCGGTTGGGAAAGCGTCAACTGAATCGTTGTAGCCGTCATTGTCTGAGTCTTTTTGAGACAAAGCACAACCATCCTGATCAACGAAGGCCCCTGCAACCGTGTTCGGGCAGAGATCATACTCATTGGCGACACCATCATTGTCATCATCGAGAACAAGGTTGAAGCAAGCCCTGTCACCTATTAGTTGCACATAGGCACTTGAGTACAGCAACACTTCAGCGCAATAGTTGCCAGACATATTTGGTGTTGAATACGTGAAGGTTGGTTGACTCATGTTTTGAGCGGTAGCGGTGAAGTTGAGCAGACCACTCGAAGCCATGTTGGCGCCAGCGGCGTCCGTGACTTGCACCGTGTAATAGTAATCGTCGCCAACCACAAGATCGGCGCCCTTGACCGCCACATTGTTGGTTGCAGAAGTGCTGCTTGACGAGAAGGAGTCAATTACCATTGTTGGCAACTGAGGAACAAAGAGATCGTCATGAATTCCAATGTAACCATCGCCCGTGGTGAAGTTCAGTGTCGAAGTAGGGAGGTACAACACGCTCACCAAGATATGGTCGTTCATGGTGGTGATCCCCGACCAGTTGACCATCCACGATTGGGAGGTGGAGGTCGAGGTGAAGTTCACCATATCCTCATCGACAAGGGATGCCTGGAGTGCGAGGTTGATGTCATTACTGACAGAGAGATTGTTGGTGAATTCAACTTCATCAAGCACAAACCACCACAGCGTATAGGCCGTGTTGATGGTTAGATTTGTCGCAGAATGGCTGCCTGTTGTGGTTGATAGAACGCTTGACTCGAGCATTTCGATGTAGGTGCAATCAGAATCAAAGGACAGCGAACCACTGGCGTCAAACAACTCCACAGTGACGCAGTAGTCTGATTCAACCATGGTTGGTGAAGGAACTGTTGCTGTCATGTTGTAGGTTGTTCCATTCGCAGTAAAGTTGGTGGCTGTTGCAGCCCCTGCAAGGGAGCTGCCGTTCAAGAAGAATTGAGTTGTTGTTGTTCGAATGGTGTAATTGGTTCCCGAGGTGATGCCATCAACTTCAACCATGGAGGTTGTCAAATTGCTTGCCTCCACAGAGATTGTCTCAAATGACTGGCCACCGCCAGGTAAATCTGTTGAAATCTCAATGTCGTAGACATTGGTTGCGCTTGACCATCCATACACATCAACGTAAGTTGTTTGATTGCTTGAGGAGAAATAGGTCATTGACTCAAGACTGCCAGTACCAGTTGAACTGTCAATGAAGCTGCCAGTTGCTGAATCCCAGCCAACATCAATATCTCCATTGCCAGAGTTGAAGGAGACGTTGACGTAGTAGGTGACGCCAGTGAGAAGAACCAATTCAAAGTAATCGACATCGGTTGTGGAATCGATGGATAGACCTGTGCATGACAGTGGAAGGGCGGATGCCATGGTTGCTGTAGCAGTGGAATCGTTCGGTTCGAGGATGTCTGGATTGAGGGTGCCGTTTCCAGCGCAGTTGCTTGGAGGCGAGGTCCCATTACCTCCACCAGTTCCATTACCACTCGTCGATCCGGTTGTGAACAACCAAAAGTCAAGGGTGTAACTTCCGTATCCTGAATAGCGGACAATTTGGAAGTAGACCGTGCCACCATGCGGGCCTGTTGAGGCGTTTGTGGAAACAACTTCGGGGTTGTTGTTGATGGAATATTCGATCATATTCATGGAGGAATCATAGATCCACAATTCGAAATCGTTGGTGTACGATGAACCATTAGGTGAAGTGTAGGTGGTGTTGTATGCGATTTGAAGCGTCACACCTTCATTGGCGTTGAGTGTCATTGAGAACCAATCCTCATCATCACCGACATCCAATTCACCGTAAAGCGCCCCTGAAGCCATTGGCGCATATCCATTCATATTCATCACAGCTTGACTGCTGTTGATCGATGTCGAATTGTCTGGCAAGTCCATGTTTGAACCCAAGTCGTTCTGATTGGCCCCAACCGCAGAGACTGTAGGTGCTACAAGAGTCACTGATACTAAAGCCAAAAGAAGCGCTAAAAATCCAGCCGAAAACTTTCGATTGAATGGTTCCTTTGTGTTGTTCATATTGAACCGAGTGCGTGACCGCTTATCAGCCTCTCGCTCAAGAGAATTAAATGGCCGTTGGCGCAACGTGGCCGTCTTGCTTGTCATCTGGCTTACGAACCCTCGACCAAACACCATTCATCAATTTGTCGTGGCAACTTGCACAGTAGTGAAAACGCCGGTAGGCTTCACGGAAAGAGTACGCTTTCTTGCCAGTAGCGACAAGGTACCCTTCTGGCGAAAGTCGAGATACGATGGTCCCTGCTTCTCCACAACCAAGAAAGTCACACACAGCCGTTCCGCCCATGGATAATGACAAACACTGACACCTCTTTAATGGTCGTACAGAATCAGGGGTGAATTGAGGATGTTGAACCCTTCAACAGTCATTCTTCAGCAGGTTCTGCCACAGGCTCAATCACGACAAGGGGGATGTTGGCTTCGATGGCTTGACCCTCTTCGCACTGCACTGAGACCACTGTACCAGAGACCGGTGCTTGAATTTCGTTCTGCATCTTCATGGCTTCAAGAATCAAGATCACTTGACCCTCAACAACCTCATCGCCTTCATTCACTTCAACGGTGACGACTTTTCCAGGAATATTGGCAGAGACTGTTCCTGATTTTTTCTTTTTGCCGCCACCTGAGCGTTTCTTCTTCGACACTGGTGCTGCATCTGGAATTTCGATGTTGAAGGTCGTCCCTTCAACGGTAGCAGACCATGAGGTCCCTTCGCCTTCGAGTTCAACTTCGAATTCAACGCCGTCGACAACAACTTTTCTCGTTTCAGACATACAATCACTTCCATGGTGAGCGGCTCGCTCGTTGGTGCATGAGGCCCGATTGGCCTGTGTTCATTCTACGATGGTCTTGTGACCATGCAAGTCCTGGTTGGCGCGCCACAAGTGACACATCTTCACCTTGTTGTGCCAGTTCAGCAATCACTGCAGCAATCGCTGCCATTCGTAGAATTGTTCGATCTGTACCCGCCATAATGAAACCTCATAGAGGGATGTTGCCGTGCTTTCGAGCAGGTCGAAGTTCTTCCTTGTCCAATAGCATTTCAAGGGCCCGTGCGAGGCGTCGTCGAGTCTCATTTGGCTCGATGACATCGTCAAGGTAGCCAAGAGCAGCAGCTTTGTACGGGTTAGCGAATTTTTCATTGAAATCTTCGGTCAGTCGAGCACGTTCCTGCTCAGCGTTTCGTGCATGAGCTATGCGTCTCTTGTGGATAATTTCGACTGCACCATCTGCACCCATGACTGCCAATTCACCTGTAGGCCAAGCAACGTTGTAATCGCCACGGATGTGCTTTGAAGACATCACGTCGTAAGCACCGCCGTAAGCCTTGCGAAGAATGACCGTCAACTTAGGGACGGTTGCTTCGGCAAAGGCGTAGAGCAACTTTGCACCGTGGCGGATAATGCCACCCCACTCTTGGTTCGTGCCGGGTAAGAATCCAGGAACGTCTTCAAGGGTAATGATGGGGATGTTGAACGCATCACAGAAGCGAACAAAACGAGCGGCTTTGTCACTGGCGTCAATATCAAGACAGCCTGCAAGCACCTTGGGTTGATTCGCCACAACACCCACGGTATGGGAGCCAAGGTGTCCAAATCCAATCACGATATTTTGTGCCCAATCGGCTTGAACTTCCAAGAAAGCCCCATCGTCAAGGATCTCGCTGATCACATCGAGGACATCGTAAGGCTTGGTTGCAACGTCCGGTATGATGCTATCAAGTGCATCACACGAACGATCGATTGGATCGGAAGTTTTCTTGTCGGGCGGTCGTTCAAGGTTGTTCTGAGGTAACAAGTCAGTGAGTTCACGAGCCAGTAAGATGGCCCCTTCATCATCATTTGCGGTAAAATGGGACACTCCCGATTTGCTTCCGTGGGTCATGGCCCCTCCAAGATCTTCGAAGGTCACCACTTCATTGGTGACCGTTTTGATAACCTCAGGACCAGTAATGAACATGTGAGCGGTTTGGTCGACCATGATGACAAAGTCTGTGATGGCAGGTGAATACACTGCACCACCAGCACATGGTCCCATGATGACGGAAATTTGTGGAACAACGCCTGATGCTCTGACGTTTCTAAAGAAAATCTCAGCATAACTGCCAAGCGATGCAACGCCTTCTTGGATTCGCGCACCCCCAGAATCGTTCATGCCGATGACGGGGCGACCTGTCTTGAGTGCCATGTCGAGCACTTTGCAAATTTTCAAGCCGTGCATTTCCCCAAGTGAGCCACCATAAACGGTGAAGTCCTGAGCAAAAGCAAACACTTCACGACCGTTGATTGTACCGTGGCCTGTGACGACGCCATCACCTGGAATGATGTTGGCATCCATGTTGAAGTCGCGGCATCGGTGTTCAACCAACGCATCAATCTCTTGGAAGGAACCATCATCAAGCAACATTTCCATGCGTTCCCTGGCGGTCATTTTCCCACGATTATGCTGTGCATCAACCCTTGCTTGTCCACCGCCAGCCTCGCTGCGCGCCTTTCGATTTCGCAAGTCTTGGAGTCGTTGCTCTGTCGATGACATGGGCTTCCCTAACCATCGGACAGAAAACCCGCCCTTATGCGTTGCCACTCAAAGACTGCCCTGAATGCCGACTCTTTACCCTCTATTGAACACGTCAAATCGAACCATGTATCGATGCCTTTGAGGAAGGGGTGTGTTGATAGGTAAGCGTTCCGTCCTCCGTTCATGGGCGAACCGTTGCGTATTGTCGTGGCAAAACCCGGACTCGATGGCCACGATCGTGGTGCTAAAGTTGTAGCCCGGGCGTTGAGGGATGCAGGTCACGAAGTGATTTACACAGGCCTTCGACGAAGCGCTCAACAAATCGTCGACACTGTACGGGATGAAGATGCGAGGTTCCTTGGCCTTTCCTCACTCTCTGGTGCGCACGGCCATTTATTCCCGAAGGTATGTGAATTGTTGCGCACTGAGGGCTTGAACGATGTCATCGTATTTGGAGGAGGTATCATCCCCGAAGATGATCGAAACGCCCTCTTTGAGTGTAAGATTCGTGCGATTTTTGGACCGGGAACACCAACGTCCGAAATTCTAGAATTTATTCAGGCATCCAACGCTATGGACGATGCTGGCGTTGGTCAACCCAGCACCTGGCATTGGTCCTCTGAAGCTTGAGGTGAGAGCAGTGCAAGCAATGATTGAGGCGGCGATGCAAGGCGACCGACGGTCGTTAGCAAGGACGCTGACTGCACTCGAGAACAGAAGCATCACTCTTGCAGAAATCAATGCCATCATCGGTGAAGAAAAATCTGAATCCGAACATTGGCAATCCCTAGCGATCACAGGCGCCCCTGGCGTTGGCAAGTCCTGCCTTTTGGATGGTCTCTTGAGGTCATGGTCCACGGCTGGCCTAAGGGTTGCGTTGCTCGCTGTGGACCCATCATCACCCCGTTCGGGTGGTGCGTTACTTGGCGACAGAGTTCGAATGACAGTTGTTGATGATCCGGCATTAAAGAACAATATTTACCTCCGCTCAATCGCCACCCGTAAAGCATCTGGAAGCGTGCCACTGATCGTCGCTGATATGACACAATTTTTGCTTTCCTTAGGGTGGGACCGGGTGTTGATTGAAACTGTAGGAGCCGGGCAGGCAGAAGTTCGATGTGCCGCCATTGCTGATCGTATTTTGGTCGTTGAAGGCCCTGCACGAGGCGACGGAGTACAAGCAGAAAAGGCCGGATTGCTCGAATTAGCAGACGCCGTCATCGTCAACAAATGCGATTTGCCAGGTGCCGATCGTCATGCTGATGAATTGAGGGAGTCCTATGAACTTGGGACGGGAACTTCACCTCCCGTTATGTTGACCTCTGCCCTCCATGGTACGGGGATTGAAGAGGCATCGAAAGTCCTCTTGACGCTCCCCTCTTCTGGGCGTTCCCAACGAGCGCGCTGGCGAGAACGCCTGCTCGCCCACCATGAACGGAAAATCCTCGAAGCCCCAGAACTTGATGATTTACTCGAAAAATTAGCGTCAGGTTATATGTCCCTTGACGATGTGATTCGTTTCATTGGAGACAATAAGAATGAGTGAACACGTCGAGTTAACCAATCCAGTGGACCTATCAGTTGGCGGAATGAGCGGGCATATTTTTCGTCGCGGCATCCATGTTGGCATGGCAGTTATTCCATTCGTGTTCTTTGAATGGGGCCAAACAATTGCGGACACAATTGGTGTCGAAGTCCCACAAGTGGTCTCCATTATCATCTTAGCAATCCTTGCTGCGGAAGGGATTCGACTCAAATTAGGAATTACCATCTTTGGGCAAAGGGAATACGAAGCAAAGCAAGTCTCTGCCCTCGCATGGGGAGCATTCGGCGTTGGTGTCGTGTTTCTTCTCGCTCCAACCGAAGCATATGCATGGCCACTCATCTTGTCCCTTGCCTTTGGTGATCCTTTCATGGGTGAATTGCGTAGAAGAGGAACAGAAACACGAAACGTTGTGATCTACTCATGCCTCTTCATCAGTGCGATTTGGATTGCATGTTGGCACTTTTTTGCAACGCCACTCTGGCTTGCGGTGATCTTTGGGCCGCTTTGTGTTGCATCTGAATGGCCGAGGTTGCGCTATATCGACGACAATGCAACAATGACCTTGATCCCACTTGGGCTTATTCTCGTGCTTGAACCGTTCTTGCTCATTATGAGTTGAAACGAGCCACAGCCCTCAATATGTTCAAATGATGGCGTCATTTGGGAAGGATTGGTGACGTCAATGAGCGACGAAACGAACTCTTCAGATCCCCCACAAATCACCTACTTCGTTGGCTTTTCGCTGGCGATGATCCTCATGGCTGTTGTCATGGTTCAATACCCCGTTTGGTGAAAGCACTCCCCAGCATGGGTTGAAGAAGGGCGAACCTTCCATGTTCCACTATGTGCGGAATTTCGGGTATGTTTGGGCGACCAGACATCAACGTAGTTCACGCCATGAACAGATTACAAATTCACCGTGGTCCAGACGGTCAAGATGCATGGGCTGACGAACATTTGGCCCTTGGACACACACGCTTAGCCATTGTTGATCGTGCAGGAGGTGACCAACCAATCTTCGGTCCAGAAGGTGAGGTGCTGATTGCCAACGGTGAAATTTACAACCACACCTCCCTAAGGAAGAACAATCAATCCTATCCGTGGTCAAGCAGCGTTGATTCCGAGGCCATTATGGCCCTCCATTTTCAAGCTAAATCCCAACAATCAACCGGGACGCTTTCTGCACGACAACATGCAGAATGGATTGCCCAAATGGATGGCATGTACGCTTTTTGCCTGTGGGATCCAACAACAGAACACCTCCTTTTGGCACGAGATCCACTCGGCATCAAGCCCTTGGTCAGAACGTTTGCCGATGGTAGTTTGTTGTTCGCAAGTGAGGCAAAGGCCCTTCGCGCACATGAAGGTCATATTCCGCAGTTCGATGAAGCGGCCTTGATTGCAAGGCTTGCTTGGGAATACCCACTCGACGGTACAACCCTGCTCAAAGGTGTTCACCAGGTTCGGCCAGGAACTGTGGAGGTATGGGCACTTGAAGACGGAAAACCTGTCATGGTCGATAAGGCAGATGTGGAACGACAACGTCTCGCACCGAAAGCAACTTGGGATCCTTCATCCCAAGCCGGTGACCTCTTGGAATCCTTCGTCGATGGTGTGAGCCAGCGTTTGATGGGCGAGGTCCCAATGGGTATCGTCTTGTCCGGTGGACTTGATTCCTCGCTTGTCGCTGCGGTTGCCCATGAAGCTGCTCAACGAGCGGGTCAACCAGTGCCGGCATGTTGGACTGTGGCAGAAAGTGAGGACAACCCCGATTGGATGGCTGCTGAACATGTGGCCTCTTCGCTCGACCTCGAACACCATCAGTACATTCTCGAAGCCGATTCATTCGATCAACGGCTCCCTGATTTGACGTGGCATGGCGAGGACTTCGATGTCACTGTATTGTTTTTCCAACCATTGTTTGACAAGATGTCTGAACATGTTACTGTGGGCTTGTGTGGACAGGGTGCAGATGAATTACATGCTGGCTATCCGAGGTATCGAAACCTGAAGGAGCATGCTCAACTCATCGACGCAAGGCTTGCTGCGATGGACCATCCAATGGCGAGAATGATCGAGCAAGGCAATCTTCCTGTTGGTGATGCGTGGTATGCAGAAGATCACAGCGGCACCGCTCACACGGGTTCATTGGAATCGTTCCTCAATTTTGAATTGGAACATGGTCAATTGAGCAATTTCCAGTTGCGACTCGTCGACCGCCATTCGATGGCGCATTCACTTGAAGTGCGAGTCCCATTCCTTGGCAGCGCTCATCGAGCCGCTTCGATGGAATTACCGATGGAATGGCGTCTGCCTGCCTCACTCGAAGAGAAAGCCGCACTGAGAGCCGCTGCTGATTTGACCAACCTACCTCCAGAGATTGTTCGTCGCCCGAAATTACCTGCTGGAAGAGCCACTTCACCCGGCTTGATCACGTCCCTTATCGACGAACTTAAGCCAAGAGGGGATGAGGTCCTACGGCGTTATCCTCGACTTTCAAAGGCATTCAAAGGTCAACCTGAATTGGCCATCGGCATCGGATTGTTTGAAGCAATTCATATACTCGACCGAGGCGACAAAGCACCACAGCGAAGTGCAATAGCACTTCTCGACGAGGTGATTGTGTGAGTTCTTTACACGATTTAAGCGCTCATTTGGAAGCGCATCGTGACACCATTTCAGAATGGATGAACCAAAAACGCGCCGAAGTCCCCATCCCATTCTACGGAAGCGTAGATGTCAGGGACGCTGATTGGAAAATAGCCGTCGTTGATGCGAATCACTTTCCAGCTGGTTTCAACAACATCGCTGAACAGGACATGCATGATATTTCAGCCCTGATGGGCACACACATCAAGCGAAATTACGGTGACTGCAAATGGATTCATCTCTATCCAGAAGCACACACTCGAAACAAAGGATATGTGGAAAACATCGCAACAATTCAGCGACTGTTGAAGATGGCAGGCTACCGTTGTACTGTTGGATCGCCTATGTTTGAAGACCGAGGTTGGCTCGACGGGTTATCTGGTCCAGTCGAACTTTCCCCAGTCGAGGTTGCAGTCAATGATGGGGAAGAATACCTGCTCGTCGATGGTGAAATTCCAGACCTCACCCTGCTCAATAATGATCTCACCGAGGGTGTTCTGCCTGGTCTTGGAGCCCAAGTGTTCCCCCCGAAGGAGATGGGATGGCACAGAAGGCGGAAATCCGAGCATTACATCCAATTGCAAGGCTATGTTGAGGAAATTGCTGATCTGCTCGAGATCGATGCATGGCATCTGATGAGTGAGTGGTTTGTCTCTGAAAACAAGTGCTTGGAGAAGGAAAGCTGTAGGATTCGTTTGGCTCAAGAAATCGATGATTTCCTTGACGGTCTGGCTGAAAAGTACGCAGCACATGGCATCGAGAGGCAACCTGTGGCGTTCATCAAAAACGATCGAGGCACCTATGGATTAGGGATCATGGTCGTGACCAAGGGTGAGCAAATTCTTGAACTTTCCAATCGAAAGATGAACCGGCTGATGTACGCCAAGGGCGGCGTCGATGTGGAAAATTTCCTGATTCAAGAAGGCGTTCCAACCTGTTTGAAAACTGAAAAAGGCGCACCTGTCGAGCCCGTCGTCTACCTTGTTGATGGTCAAGCAGCCTCTTGGTTTTACAGAATTAACCCAAAGAAAGGAGACAATGACAACCTCAATTCTCCAAGCGCTATTTTCCAATCCATCCACGATGTTGGTGAAGATTATGGAGAACACGCACATGGTTGGCATGCCCTTGTGGCTGAGTTATCGATGCTTGCCATGGGCAAGGAACTTCTTGCCTACAAGGAAGATAAAAACGCCGTCGTTCCTTAAGTGAATGAGCCTCCTCGCTGAGCCATGCACAGGGCATGGGTGTACATCCTCACCATCGTCATTGGGCTATGGGTATCCGCCACTGCTGCTGGTGGACTGCTAACATCCATCATTTCCCCCGAATGGCCAGTCAATGTCTGGTGTTGGGGACTTTTTGCTTACATTTATGCTAAAGAAACCAGAAAGGTACGCATTGAGATGATCACGGTGGTCGCCTTCGCCACCCCGATGGAACTGTTTTTCAGTGAAGTGTGGGGCATTTACGAATATCAACGGGGACTGATGCCATTATTTGTTCCCGCAGGCCATTACTTCTTGTTCGATCTTGGCCGAATGATGGCAGAGAAAATGAAGGAATCGTGGGCGCTTCCATCCCTGATGCCATTTGTGCCAGTGGTTGCTTATGGCGCCTACACGGGAGGTGACACGTCAGCTGTCGTTCTGCTTGTTCTCGTGTTGGTGTTCACAAAATATGGTCCACAACCAAGGTTGTATGCAGCGATGGCATGGGCCGCATTAGGCATGGAAATCATCGGCACGCAATTGCAAAACTGGACCTGGGCCAGCGAAGTTCCGTGGACTGGACTTACTGCATGGAACCCGCCACTCTTGGTGGGCGCATTCTACTGCTTTGGCGATCTTTTGGTCAACATGGCGGTCGTCAAGTTTGAAGAGCATGACCTCGTGGAGGAATCCGCATGACATCCTCGGATGACCTGAAAAAGCGCAGAGAGGCTGAGGCCTTGCGCATTCGCAGTTCACTGAACCGTCAACGAGGCGAGCAACATGCGGCATCAAAAGGTGGAGAGACAGCAGTGGCTTTTGTCGAAGAACGCCTCTGTATTGGTTGTGACCAGTGCACCATTGTTTGCGATGATGAGGCCATCGATCTGTACAAAGTTGCTATGGCAAGTCCGCTCATCAATGTAGAATCGAATCGTAAAGCCAGAATTGTTCGAGACGCCTGCACGGGTTGCAGGTTGTGCGTGTTGGCTTGCCCGACCGACGCCATCACCATGATTGACCGTTAAGGAGGATACAACATGTCTAAAAAAGGAAAGCAAGACACTGCACAGCGATTTGGTGGTGAGTTCGGCCCCTTCAGAAAGGAAGGCACGCCCGGCGTCACCCTCTCCACATTCAAGACCCTCGTTTGGACTTCCAACATTGGTGGCATGCTTCTGGTGGTCATTGCTTTGGAAATGCTGTTCGTACGCCAAATGTTTGGCTGGGGCCTGATGTGTCTTGTGCTTGGAGTGGCGGTCGCTTTGTTTCCCTCGAATTACGAAATTGTTGGGATGGAAGAAACCGAGGAAAACGCTTCATAACTCGATGGAGCGAACTCAACTCTTTGCTTTATGATCCCTGTACAGCACATAAAGCCACAGAAGCACCAACGCACCTACGTTTGTGAAAAGAACGATCGGGGTTGACCAACGGGTGCCGTCGACACCGAAGTCAGAAATCGGATAGAATATTGGTGTCGGGAAAAATTGCAGCGTGTGAGAAGGGATATCCAACAGGATGTTGAGGTACCACGGAACCCAGAGCAGGAAGGCCATCATCAGCGGTTTGGAGCGGTGGTGCTCGGCGAAGTTCGACTTGAGACGAGCGAATTGGAACCGAGAGAAGAACCACCATGTCATCAAAACTGCACAGGTGACGACCACTGCACTGTGCGTGTACTGGTAGACCTCCCAAGTGATGGCGGGAAAGTCGGAGGTCACGGTGGTGTCGTCGACGCTTGGACGGTCGATACCATAGGCGAGGGAATACATGAAGGAGGGAAGAAAGGCGAGCAGGTCCGGTAGGACAGCCATCGTTCCAGCGATCTTCCAATTGACGTGTTTACGGGTGGCAAGCACACCCCAAAACCAGTGAGAGATCACGTCCATGGGCCAATCTTGTGCTTCTCCTTCTTCAAGTCGGTGATGCAATCGCTTGCGGAGTTGAGGTTGAACATCAAACAACGCCTTGTGCTTGCATGGCTTCAGCAATCTTGAGGAAACCTGCAACGTTGGCGCCGAACACATAATCGCCAGGTCGACCGTACTTCTCAGCGGTCTCTGCGGCGTTCTTGTGAATGTTCACCATGATGTTGTCGAGCTTTGCATCGACTTCTTCACGGGTCCATCCGTATCGAAGTGAGTTTTGGGACATTTCCAAACCAGAGGTTGCAACACCGCCGGCGTTGCTTGCCTTTCCTGGTGCGAACATGATGCCGTTCTTCTGGAAGACTTCAACCGCTTCAGGAGTGCATGGCATGTTGGCACCCTCTGCAACCGCCATGACATTGTTATCGACGAGCATTTGTGCTTCAGCACCATTGACTTCATTCTGCGTTGCGCATGGAAGAGCAACGTCAACATTGACGCCCCAAAGTCCGTTCGAGGATGGTTCTGGAGCGGATGGAGTGAAGGTCGCACTGCTGTATTCTGCAGCGTATTCGGAGATTCGACCACGTCGGTTGTTCTTCAGTTCCATAATCCAAGCAAGTTTGGCTCGGTCAATACCCTCTGGGTCGTGAATGAATCCACTTGAGTCGGACATAGTCACTGGCTTACCACCAAGATCGAGAACCTTCTCGCAAGCGAATTGTGCCACGTTTCCGGAGCCAGAGATGGAGACGGTAGCGCCCTCGAAGGACTTGCCTTGAGCAGCCAACATCTCACGTGCGAAGTAGACAAGACCGTAGCCAGTTGCTTCAGGTCGAATCAAAGAACCACCATAGGAGAGGCCCTTACCAGTGAGGACACCAGCTTGGAATTCATTTCGGAGTTTCTTGTACATACCGAACATGTATCCAATTTCACGACCGCCGACACCTATGTCGCCTGCAGGAACGTCGCAGTTGTGACCGATGTGTCGCCATAGTTCCATCATGAACGATTGGCAGAAGCGCATGACTTCATCATCAGACTTGCCCTTAGGGTTGAAGTCAGATCCACCCTTTCCACCACCCATTGGGAGGCCGGTAAGGGAATTCTTGAAAATTTGCTCAAAAGCAAGGAACTTGAGGATGGAGGCGTTCACGCTTGGGTGGAATCGAAGACCGCCCTTGTAAGGACCAATCGCGCCATTGAATTGAATTCGGAAGCCACGGTTGACTTGCACATTTCCAGCGTCATCAACCCAAGGCACACGGAAGTGAATCAAGCGTTCAGGCTCAACAATTCGCTCAACAATGCTTCGGTATTCAGGATGTTGTTCAATCACTGGTTCGAGTGATTCCAAGACTTCCCATACAGCTTGGTGAAATTCAGGTTGGTTGGGGTCACGAGCGACCACTGCTTCATAGATCTCTTTTGTTGCACTCATAAAATCACATATACATTGGATGTATTGATGCTGGCGAATTGTAGACCCTTTCTAAGCATTCCCACGGCATGGGCTTGGCTCACCTCCTTTCGAGCGGTGATTCGCTAAGCATCAGTAGGGGCACACAGTATTGAAACGGTTCAAACGTTCGATTCGACGGTTGCCATCTTCATCGACTTCAGCCATAGAACGAATCGCTTCTTCAATCATCGTGTGTTGATCAGGCTGTATACCAATGATGGTTCGCAGTGAGTTGAGCATCGACCATTCATCTTCAGTAATGACCTCATCGTCCAAGGCTGCGATAAGAGCGGTTTGGTAGGTCGTAACATCACCCATTCTGTGGCCCGAATAATCTTCTTCCAATTCGTCAAATGGATTTCGAACCTCGCCTCTGGCGACAGAGAGGCATTCGGCAGTATCGCTTGGACGAACACCAAGAGCGTCTGCAAGAACCCTCAAGATCTGAGCTTCATCATCAGTGATGATTTCATCGCCCAACGCTTCATTGAGTGTTCGCAGGTAGAGGTAGAGTCCACGAGATGGTTCGAGTGCCATGGGCAGACCAGTCGGTTGCGGTATTTAGAGACATATTGACGAATCTTGCGAGAATCTGGAGTGTAATACAAAAATCCGCCCTGGGCCCAGGAAATCAAGGCATCGTGATCACCTCTTCGGTAAAAAGGCACTACTGCACCTCATTTTCTTGCCAACATAAGTGTAATCGCCTGTAATACAAATCGTAATCAAAAAGAATATCTTTATGTACCCACCTTGAGTAGGACAGAATACAGGAGCCACCAACGATGACCGCCCCAAGCAACCTCGTCTCACTCAGAATCACTGAGGAAGACATGATGATGCTCGATGCCAGAATTGGCTTGGATGGTGCTCGAAATCGATCCGACGTCATTCGTCAGGCGATTCAACAATTTCTCAACGGCCAACCCCTCGTCCAAGGCATGGATTCCATTCGGATTCCACTCGGCCATGGTGACAAGCGAGCCCTTGGTCTGCTTTACGAACTTCAAGGCACCACGCCAGAGATCGCTGCCCAGGAAGGGCTTTCACTTTACATTGCAAACGCTGTCAAAGCGAGTGCAGAACAGAACAAGCAACTCGAGGATTTGTTGGCAACAGCCAAGGAATCAACGATGCGACACGAAGAATACCACGAGTGAGTGGGTGAGAGTGCTGGAGGGGATGGAATGAATTGGCAAAACGAAACGGATGAAACTCGTGGCGCCACCTTCAATGCTGTACAGGAAAAGTCCAACCTGTATGGATTAGCCGCTTTGTGTCTGCGTGCCCGTCTTGCACGCGCTGGACAAAACAACCCAACACACCTCCCCCCGAAAGACGGGCGGGGGGACTTTGATTCCACACGACCAGCAAGCTGAGTCCGTGGTTCCCCCGTGCCCAGGCCCCCCACGATCCTGGGCACAATGATGCTCATCAGTGCAGCCGCTGGCTGCCGCATCTCCCCAATCCTTTAGAGGGGTCGACTGCGAAGGGTGATTATGACAACGGGGGCAGAACACAGTTCGAGTGATGATTTCCCCTATTTGGCCCATGCAAAACCTCGACCTGGCCAAATCGATATGATTCGTGAATCAAGAGAAGCCCTTCGAAATGGGGGCTACCACCTTGCTGCTGCACCCACAGGAATTGGCAAAACCGCTGCAGCATTGGCGGCAGCATTAGAGATTGCAGAGAAAACTCCCGGGCAGAAAACCATCTTTTTCCTTACTTCACGTCAATCACAGCATCGTATTGTAGTGGATACCGTTCGAAGGATTAACCAACGGAGAACCGACCACGACCCCGTGACCCTCGTCGACATGATTGGTCAATCAGGTATGTGCGTTCAGCCGTTTGCCAAAGAATCGCCACATGTGTTTTCGATGATGTGTAGCACTGCACGTCGTGAGAAAACATGTAAGCCATGGATCACCAAAGCACCTGGTTTGACAAAGCGGATCTTAGCCAGCCCATTGCATGTTGATGAACTGGTCGATTTAGCGAAGATTCACAGAGTGGATGGCGAAATCACCCAAACCTGCCCTTGGAAGGCGGCTCGTGAAGCGGTAAACCATGCTGATATCTTTGTTGGCGACTATAACCATCTTTTCGACGAGGGGGTGCGAACATCGAGTCTTGAAGCCATGGGGATTGCCATGGATGACATCATTCTCGTGGTTGATGAAGCCCACAATCTACCCGACAGAATCCGCATGACGATGGAACGCGTCATCACCCCAACCATAGCTCGGAACGCCACATTGGAACTGGAAGAATATGTTGGAACATTGACCAACCTCTACCAACAACATGGAGCCGATTCGACTGCAATAGAACTTGATATGGCCACATGGGCCTTCGAAGTGATGAAAATTGCAAGAATCAAAACAGCGGACTTATTTCGTCGCTTGCACAATGAATTGACTGGAGATCAGAATGAGAGTCATGTTGAAGTCTCCACCTTCACTGAAGTTTTTCATCGGGCATGCGATGAGTATGAAGGGATTTCAGGCCAAAAAACACTCACGGAAAGTGAAGAGCAAAACCCTTCCAAGAAGCATGGAATCAAGCGTGAACATCGCCTTCCACTGCTCGCAGATCTGCTCAGCCGGTGCGAGATTGACCTTGATGCTGGAGAAGGTGAAGATCCTATGGAGCCAGACTCTCACCGCTTAGGTCACATCTTGAGTTGCGTCAATGAATTCGGTTCAACAACCGCTCTGTGCCTGGTGTTTAGCGCCAAAGGCAAGGAAGGAAAAATCACCTCACACCTCCTCGACCCTGGTTTAGTTTCAGGGCCTGTCTTCTCGGCGACATCTGGAGCCATCTTGATGTCAGGTACGCTGTATCCACCGCAAATGTATGCAGACATGTTGGCCCTACCAAAGGAAAACACCACGAAAACAGCCTATGCTTCACCGTTCGCTGGTGAACGAAGGCCTGTTCTTGTCGCTGGGGATGTTTCGACAAAATACACCCAACGCTCCCCCGCTATGTGGGATAAAATTCGAGCCCACATTCAAGCGCTCATCGATGGAACTCCAGGTCATATTGCCGTCTTTGCCCCTTCGTACAAAATGATGCAAGAGATTGTCGAAAACACCAACTTCAAAGGAGTACGCAAGGTGATTGAGAGCAGAGAATGGAGTAAAAATGACATCGATGCACTTGTTGAACAACTGCGTGCAGAACGTGATGCTGGCCAACGAATCCTCCTCTGTGGAGTCTACGGTGCTCGATTGTCCGAGGGAATTGATTACAATGGAGGCATCTTAGATGCAGTGGCGTGCATCGGCATTCCCAATGCACCACCATCCGTTCGTTCTAACGCTTTGAAAAAATACGCTGGTGACCGATTTGGAGCCAACAATGCTTGGCGATACACGGTCACGCAGCCGGCCATCAACGCGATTCTTCAGGCCATGGGCCGACCGATTCGATCAATTGGTGACCGAGCACTGATTCTTTTGCTTGACCAACGCCACACAGATCGAACCTACGCCACATGCTATCCGAAGGATTTGAGAATGAACTCAACGAATGCACCAACCACCACTGCAAGTTTTGCTCGACGCTTCTTTTCACGAGTCCACACCATTGATGAAGTGTAGACTTTGTTCATTCCAAGGAGGACGAAGGTTCATGGAGGCCGCACACAACCCACACCGCATGGCAACATGGGAATCCCTACCAGTCGGCACTGACCACACACAGGAAACACCTGGTGAAATCGATGCACAGGGCGTGATTGGATTGACCGCAGAGGTGGAACATCTTCATGCGGAATTCCATCAAGAAGCCAACCACTTGAATGAAGTTCAAGCAATGCATCAAGAGGTGTTGGTTTCCGCTGGCATGCTCCCAGAAACACACATGGCAGAAGTTCACCCCGACCGACAACTCAAGTGGATGGTGGAAGCGCTTCATGGCAAAGTCAATCCAGATGGATTGACCATTCCTTTGCTTGGAGTCTCTGCCGAAGATGTCACTCTGTTCACCAAAAAAGATGGCGAGCGAACCATGCTGAAACTTGTCGTCCAAGATGGAGACAATGAACCACTTGAGCGGGAAATGCCTCTTCCTGATGCTGACTCGGAAGTCAGTGCCAACTACATCAACGGAAGGTTACACCTTCGTTGGTGAGCCACCCAAGCAATACGTCGTTCATCAACGAGCGGGGACCTTGGTGAGTCCTGCAATCTCCTGACCCATTCGCTCCAGTGCTTGTTGTGCAGCGGCTTGGTGTTGAGATCCAAGTTCTTCTCGACTGTACCGTGCTTGCTCAAACATATTGTCGAGGGCAACCAGCGCATCTTCTGAAATCTGTGGCATTGCTTGACGGATAGCCATTTCGAATTCTCGAACCGTTTCGAAGTCTCGGCGGAGGAATCCGTGTTGCTGGAAGGAAGTGCAAAGGTTCTGGTAGCACGTAAAGATAGCTTCACGAACTGAATCACCTGCTGCAAGCAACTCTGCGGTGTAGGCAAAGATCTCTGCGGCTTCTTCCATCAATTCCTGAGTCTTGCGGCGACGGTACAGCACCGTTCCAGCTGCGGCACCTGCTGCAATCAACAGCGCCAAGACATAGACCCATGTTGGAACCGGCTCGGACACCTCTTCGTAATTGTACATTGGCGCCCATGGCGATTCTGCAGTCTTAGCATCGAATGCTGCTTTGCTTTGGTCGGATAGACGTGGATCGTCAACGATGATTTCGAGGTAGACTTCGCCCCATGTGCTCGCTTTACCGTAAGGCGGGTCCGAATTAAATTCGAATGATGCAACTCCGTTTTCATCAGTGAGGGGTTGTTTTGGCGTCGACAACTGAGAACCATTGGCGTTGTAGAGGTAAATGGTGACCTTGACGTCGGAGACGCCCAGATTTGTATCCAAAGCAGTGATGATGACATTGCCTCCAATGTCTTCTTGCTCACCTTCGATAACGGTGTTGATTGAAGGTACAATGTCTGCATCCACCTTGACGTAAATCAAGTGGCTTTCAGATGCACCGTTGAGGTACAGGACATCGTTTCTTGGTGCATCGATATGGAGGTACTGACCTCCTGCACTCATCCACGCTGGAGCGATTCCATTCATGGAGAAGTTGCCGTTATTCCATGCAACCTGAATATTCTCAAGGCAACGGGCTCCTTCGCGCTTTGACACACAATCCGAACCGTTTCCAAGGTAGAGGGTGAGGTTGTTGAAGACCTCACCTTGACCGCCAACTTCAGAGACAGAGCCTGTAAGGACAATTGGTGCAAAGATGTCATCGCTGCGAACGACGATGTTGGAGGACGTTCCATCGATGGTGATCTTGGTATTGGACCAAACGAGTGCCGTTGCGCTTGTCGATGCTTCGAGATGGGCGCTTGTGCCTGCAAAGGCAACGGTGAAGGTGTGTTCGCCTCGGGTGAGTTCCATCGTCGCTGGTACGATTGCAGACCATGTTCCGTCAGCAAGCGTCACCGATGTTGCAACTTCGACGTCATCCAAACGGATGCTGACAAGCATCGATGGCAAGCCATCGTTGTTCACGGTATCAATATCGAAGAGTCGTCCGGACAGAGACCATGTGTCGCCACGTGTAGCATCCCTGCCATCATCGAAAATCAGCGTGATGTCAGACCGGTGAGCGAGGAAGAAGGTGGTGTTTCCTGCATTTGAGCGATAGAAACCTTGGGCATCTGCACGCGCTTCTAAGGTGTGGTTTCCGAACGAGAAGATGTCGGGGACGTTCCAATCAAAGGTGAAGTCTCCATTGGCATCCGTAAGAACGCTTGCGAGCAAGATACCTTCAACCGACAGGTCCACAGTGTGGCCTTCAATACCCAACAACTGGTTATCGACAACCGATCCTGAGATGGTGATGTTCTCTGCAACAGCCACTGGACTTTCCATACTTACAGTAACCTGCACAGGGCTGTAAATGGTCCATGTTCCACTTGCCTCACTTGGCAGATAGAAGGTGGTACCTGTGAACCGAGTTTCCAGAAGCAGAGGTCCGAGTGTAGCATCAGATGGTACTGGATATATTGCGGTGAACGTACCGTTCTCATCAGTGGTGACATTGGTCATCCATTCGCCACCGAGCCAGACCTCAATCGTGAGACCCGGTAATGGCTCGTCAACCAAATCAAGGAGGCGTCCCTGAATGGTCATCGTTGCTTCTCGATTCACTTCGCCACCGGGGGTGAGAAGCAGAATCTTGGTTGGCACACTGACGTTGAAATTGACTTGGTCGCTGCTTGGCAAGTAATAGTCAGGGTTGATCAAATCACCAACACCGATTGGATCGACCCAATCTCGACCACCGAGGAAGCGGACTGTGATCAGGTGGGCTCCTGCGGTTGTGTCTTCAGGCAAGGTCCATCCGAGTGTGAATGCTCCTGTTTGTGCATCGGTTTCAATGCTCGAAACTGGAACACCATCAACAAGCAAGTGAACCACAGCCAACGACGGCACGCCATTGATGAACAGTGGTTGACCAAGGTCATCCATCAGCGTTCCATTCACCACAAACGCATCGCCTGCTGTAAGCGTTGAAGGTGCTTCTGTGATGGTGAGGTTTGTTTGTCCTAGCACAACGAATTGTGTGGTCTCATTCGAGCCAATCAGACCGGTGGTGCCAGGCGTACCTGCAAACTCCACATAGAGGTCTGCGGGCCCTACACTGAGGTTTTCTGGAACGAAGATACTGCCAATGGCCGTACCGTTGGCAAAGGTCGTGAACGAGGAGAGAGCCAAACCTGGTAAGCCAACCAAGACTTGTTGGTTTCCAACAGCTGTATCGGTGTTGTCTCTCAAGAGGATCTGGAAGGAGACATTGTTACCTCGTTCTGTTCGATCATTGAGCGATGGATCGCCGATGCCGTCCAAGGCTGGTTTGATGAACAGCAAGGTGGTAAATCCTCGGCTGTCGAATGTGGTGTTGGCTTCAGAGCCAATGTAATAATTGACGCCTGGAATGAATGAGGCTTCGATTCGATTGGTACCGGCTGGGAAAGCAGCCCCAAGCGTAATTGTTGCACTCCACAAGCCACCGGTTTGGACCGTACCACCGCTGACGGTGAATCCTACAGGTTGGTCATTGACTGCGAACAGGATGTTTGCAGGGAGAAGACTTCCATCACGAAGTTCGAGGCCTGAACCATTGTCGCTCTGCACCGTACCTGTGACGTTGAATGAAGTTCCCGCGACTGGGTTGGCTGCAATTGCATCCACGACCAAGATCGTGGTCGAGCGAATGGTGATCGAAGAGAGATTCACATTGGTTGCAAGAAGATCCACGCTACCGTTGAAGACCATGGTTACGGTGATCAAGCCAAGAGGGTGGGTCGTCGGTACCAGATAACTGAAATTGGCAAAGCCCTCGCCATCGGTTTGTGTCCCTGGTAGCCAACTCTCGTGGAACTCAATGTCCACGTCGAAGCCGCCAAGAGGGAGGAACAAGTTTGAGGATTCAACCAATCGGGCACTGATGTTGACTTCATCGCCACGGTTGACAAGAATTGGGTTCAATGGTTGAATGTTCTCAAAGCGTGAGACGCCCATCACCAACATACCGTTCTGTGTGCTTGCTGTCAGATAGAAAGGCGATGAACCTTCGATGACTGAAATCACCAGCACTTTGTTTCCACGTAGGGTTCCGTTTCCAGAGGTGTCAGTTGGGATGCTCATGTTGAATGTACCATTGACTGCGGTCTGGTAGCTACCAACGAGCAGTTCATCCGGATTGCTGAGCCAGAATGCGCTGAGTTCAACAGGTGCAATCAATGGACGTGTTGCATTATCGCCATCGAGGACTTGACCGAGCACATTGAAATTGAGCCCAGCGGTCACCGTCGTTGGTATGCTATCAATTCTGAAATTACTCGGCACTTGAACGGTCAAGTTCACCAGCGTTGAGTTACCAGTGCGCCGTGTATTACCAACCGCAAGAGGATCGCTAAGGTCGTCATAGACAATCATCAGCACGTCATAGTAGCCAGGTGCTACACCCGCAGCAGTCCAACCGATGCTAGCGAATCCTGCTTCGTCTGAAATTGCGGTTCCAATAGATACATTCGTTCGGCCGTAGTCAAAGATGAATTCAACCGTAGCATCACTAATGTTCGAATCATCTGCCACATCGGTCACAGTGACGTTGAAATCAAGCGAACCGTTGACTTCGACAAGCAAATTCCGTTGACCGGTATCAACTACGAACTCGGATTCAAATCCAACCAAAGTCGATGGAAGCGTTGGCGTTGCGGGTGGGACCGTGGTGTCAACAAATCGGTAGTATGGTCCACCGACTGGCGCCTGATTCTCGAAATCCATGTTGAGAATGAACTCATAGGCGTTTGACGGGCTTGTTGTTGGTACGGTGAAACTGAGGTTATATTCACTCGTTGTGTTGTTGAGTAAGCCTTGTGCCAAATCAATAGGTTGGCCTTCAATGGTCGTCATGATCAGCGAAAGCATGGTGATGTTATCGCCAAGCACCTTTCGATTGGTGTGAACGGCGTCAAAAATATCCCCAAAGATGTAGGTAGAATTACCCAAATGGGTCCAATCCTGAGCCAGCGTAATGTTCCAACCAACTTCAGCAGCCACACGAACTGATGTTGCACCAACCGATGGCTGGTACAAATCTGAACCGTTGTATGAGATATCGAGTGTATAATCGCCTGCGTACATGTCCGAATCGAGCAACCAACTCAACGTGATGGTTTCACTTTCCGGGTCGACTGTCGTGTTCACCCATGAACCATTGAAGGAGAAATCAAAGTTTCCTGAGGCAAGCAAATCGGTGTCGACACCTCGGTGATCGACCATTGAAACAAGAACAACGGCTTCTGTGTTTCTGAGTTGTGAGACCGATTGAGAGGTAAATTGTAACCAACCTCGCAAGAGGTAGGGTGCGCCAGAAGACATGTTTGCATCGTCGGTAGCTTCGATTGAATCAGGATAGAACCGGACTTGAAGTTCAATTTCACCGGCGGCGATCTGTGCAACAGCAGCCGTCAAGAAATGTTGAACCGAGAAGGTTCCATTGACGGTTTGATTGAACACTTCGATCCAATCAGTGCCGCTACCAACCGAGCGCATTGAGAACGAAAGGTTGCCGAGCATGGCCACTGGATTGGCCCCCGAAGTCAACGCAGAACCGTTCACCCAAATATTGTCGTCAATGAGAATGATGCTCTTGTTGGCAAGTGGACCCTCAAGCGTTGCAGTGAGGGTTGGTGCATCACGAATATCCAAGACAATCGATGTGGTTGTTGGTCGCAAGTGGAACTGTACGGGTGTAATACTTGGCTCTGAGGCATCTTGCCAACCTGAGAAACCAAGGGTAGCAGAGAGGTTGGTTTGCGTTTCAAGTGGGTCAAGTTCAACTTCAATGCTCCACGAACCATCGAAGCCAACGGCTGATGTGAGGTTGACTGAACCATTGACTGAAGAAGTGAAGCTGAGCCATACTTCCGGAACAGAATCACTGCTTGCAATGGACGAGAACACATTGGTCGGGGCGTTCTCAAGAGAAAGTTGGCCAGTCACGATCGTGGTTGCTCCTGCGCCAACAATTGGTGCGTTGATCGCATTGGGTCCGGTGTGGTTGATGATGGCATCATCGGTCACGTTGACATAACCATCGTAGATGATACCGTCCTCAGAAACATACCCTGATTGGACGTGTTTGATGACAATCCTATGGATGCCCGGCGCACCAGGTTCAAGTGGAGCACCTATGAATTCGAAGGTACCGTTTTGATCGGTGATGAGAGCACCAATTTCGTAGTTAGGAATGGCTGCAGGTCCAGGCACGCCAGCAACTTCTGCAAGCGGAACAAGATAGCCAACCATCGGCAGATCAGTAATTGGAGTGGAATTGGTTGCAAAGCGCAATTGTCCAGTCACATTGATCGTAGACGTACTCTCTCGGTCCCAAACCAATGTTGAGATGGTTTGATTGACGATTTCGATTTCTTCAGCAGCAGGGCATGCATCAAAGGCAATCCATCCAAGGTCAGTGTTTCCATTGGCGCTGTTTTGTTGGAGACGGACTTCACCCCAGGTTGTGCGATCTTGTGGGAACACGGCATAGCCATCACCATTCCAAGTTCCGCCAGCAAATCCACTCACATAGCGTGCTGGCAATCCAGCAAGCCTTGCCATGGTGACGAATACAGTGTTGAATTCGTTGCATGTACCTTCCTTGATGGCCTCAACAAGAACCACGCTCAAGTCTTCGGTGTTTGGAATGCCTGAGCCATTGTAATTGCGCTTGAATTCAGTTGTTGCATTTCCTTCTGCGAGGAACGTCTGGATGGCGACAGCGGTGTCGTAGGCATTGGTTGCTCCCGCCTCGTTGACGATGGTTGTCGTGGTGTTCAACAACGAGGATTGTGGGCTGCTCAAGTTGGTGAGGTCGTCAGGCAATTCAAGTTCGTAAGCAAAGCCTTGACCGGGGACGGTCGTTGATGCGAGTGTTGCCCAATCGAAGTAAAATTCGGGTTGCTGAATGAAGACTTCTTGAATTGGACCTGCAACAATGTTGACATTGTGAGAGTCATTTGAACGTTCCAGTTCAGATCCAGAATCGACATAGAACGACATGTTTGACCATGAAACAGGTAGAGGTAATCGACCGGTTACGGGTGGATTGTTGAAGGTCATGAGCCATTCAACAGTGTCGTTCGCAAAGGCCATGTCAGCCAAATGTGTGAAGTTAGAAGATGGGAGGATAATGGTCTCAGATGGATGCACTTCAGCAATGTGTGCATACGCTGTACCGGTGTAGAAGTCGTTGGTGTATTGCCGCCAGCGTTGAGTTGCATCCAGATCGACGATGCCACTGGAGTTGTTGGCCCAGAACACCACTTCTGACGCCTCGAGGTCATCGGTGGGATCGAATGGGTCAAACGGCGATCCTATGCAATTGATGATCCAAAATTCTTGAGTGCATTCCAAACCGTCAATCATGCCGCCACCATCGGTATCTGGGTTGGTCCAATCGGTACCGGTTTGATTTTCGATGGCATCGGGAATCAAATCGCCGTCGAAATCAGAAGGTAACAAATCGTCTGTGGGATTGTTTTCGGGGTTTGTTCCATCAAAATATTCGTCGCGGTCACTTACACCACCTGAATCGGTGTCAATACTGGCGTCATCAGTGACCCATACATCGGTCGAGCCGTTGGTGATACCGATGTAGATGAGGTCGCAGCCAGTGCTCGTTTCGAAGTAATTGTTGAGACCATCTTGATCGTCGTCAAGCAGGTTGGTACAAGGCTCATTCGGATCGGTATTCGCAAAGACTTCTTCGAAATCACTTGCCCCATCGCCATCAGAATCGACAAGAGTTGGGTTGGAGAACCAACCAAAGGTACCAAGCAATTCTTGCCAATCGGCTAAACCATCCCCATCACTGTCAGAATAATCATCATCACAGTAATTTCGAGTTGTTGTGATCGTTCCGTCGGTGGTTGCATCGGTATGACAGAAGGAACCGTTGCGGTTCGAAACTTGAGTGGCAGTGCCTGGGGCGGATGAAACACCTTGAATCAGATCATTGACCACCGTGGCATAGGCAAACGGCGTCCATGTTCCAGATATGTTGAACCAACCGACACCCCCTGCAGGATTAAAGCCGCTTCCATCTGCCACTTCGAGTTGACCATTTCCATTATTCCATGTCACAATGGTGGTCTGGAAGTTCACCAAGGAATCACAAGGATCTGTGCCATGAGAAACGTTTTGCTCATCGCCATCATTGATGCCCCCGAAGTCAGTGTCAGCGACGTTCCAAAGGGTGCATGAGAGGTTTTCTTCCCAATTTTGTATACCGTCGTTATCCTCATCACCTGAGTCTTCTCGACGGGTCGGGTCGGTTTCACCCGCATCGACCACACCGTTTCCGTTGATGTCTTCTTCACCATCATCAAAGGCATCGCCGTCAGTGTTGTTGTTCCGAGGATCACTTGCTTGAGCAGGGCTTCCATATTGTCCAGCAACTTCAACGCCGTCGCTGATTCCGTCACCATCTGTATCCGATGAGGTCGGGTCTGTCAACAACGTCAGGGCTTCTCGTGAATCATTGAGTCCGTCACCATCCGTGTCAGCTCGTTGAGGGTTGGTGGAGGTGATGCCATCGACTTCTGCCGTAAAGGTTGCACAGCCACCAGGACCGATGCCCCTCACCGGGTCGCATGGTGTGGTTGTTTCAGTTTTGAGGCCGGTCGGCCCATTTCGGAAACATGGCGAAGTGCCGCACATGGTTGTCCATGTCGGGTTGATGTACTCGAGGAGGTTGTTGAGGCCGTCACCGTCTGGGTCGCCGTTTGGGCCGTTGTCATTGGTCGGGTCTGTTGCGTTCAATCCGTTGGCTGCTTCCCAACCATCGTCCATTCCGTCACCATCGGTGTCCCAACCTGCAACGTCTTCGTCCTCGATGCCGTCACCGTCATCATCGTTTGATGAGCAGTCTGCATCACCGTCGTTATCCGAATCGGCTGAATCGACGAAACCGTCTTTGTCGTCATCGAATCCGTTGGTGCAGATATTTCCGACTGGATCTTCATCGCAAAGAATGACCGTGCCAGTACCGTCTGAACCCGAGTCTCCACACCCTGGACGGTTGTATTGGAGGGCATTTTCTTCATCCCAGTTGTTGACTGGCACGGTTCCATTCCACCAAACACCATTGTCAAGCACACCACTGGTGCTCGAAAGGTCCCAGTTCGTAGGTTGGAGGTAGTTGTATTCTTGCAGATTCGACATGCCGTCACCGTCAGGATCCCCAACAGCACCGTCGCCACCCGTACTGGAAAGTGGGTCAAGTCCGTACTGCCACTCCCAGCCATCTGGCAAACCATCGTTGTCAGAATCTGGATCGTTTGGTGCAGTGTTCATGAGGTACTCGAGCCCGTAAGTCAAACCGTCACCATCTTGATCTGTTGCTGCAAGTGCATCGAAAGAAACATACTGAATGGAAGCGAATGTGGAGAGCACCATCAACGCAACCAAACCGATGGATTTGACCGTGTCTCGGTGCTGAAGGATTTGCCATTGAGAGCGCGGCTTCGAGGGGGAAGAAGGCGTACGCATGGTTGTCACAAGAACTCGGCTGTTTTGATGCCTCATAAGGCAAATGGTACGATGTTCATACAATGCTCAATTTCACGGTGTGCAAAGTCGAGTCACTAAGCCTCAAAAATAAGACTCAGTCTGTCGTTTTGCTCAAGGATTGACCAATGGTGTACTCAAAGAGCTTCAAGTTCATCCAAAAGTTCGAGATCGTCGTCGTCTTCTTCTTCAAGCACGGGGTCGGGAAGGTCGCTTTCCAATGGTTCGAGTTCTTTCTCGTCTTCGTATTCGAAGATTTCTTCTTCGTACATTGTACCTGATGCCTGACCGCGCCTGTAGACTGCAAAGACAAATGCAGCACACAACCCAAGCCCCAACGCAAGCGTTTGTGGTTCGGGGTTGACAAGTTCGTTGACAAAGCAACCAGCGCCTTGGCACGAAGTTTGGTAAATCTGTTTGCTGGTTTGTGTGTACTCGCTGTCGTATGGGACCTCTTCATCCATAGGCGTCACCTTAAGCTCGAACTGAACCGTTTCGCCGTTCTTTAGGTTGTTTGGTGGGGTGATGGCCAATGAGAAATCCTTGCTCGAATATGCAGGGAGGGTCAGCAAGAGGAAACTACCACCTGTCTGGTCGGACGATGCTCGAACAAGAACGTCCCAGCCTTGTGGCTCATTTTCAAGCGTGATCACGACATCCAGTGGGATGTTGTTTTGGTTATCGATGCTGTATTCCACAGTCTGGAATTCTCCTGAATTGAAACGGACAACTGAACTGCTTGTATCGGTGATTTCAAGACGACCAGGTTGAACATCTTCCCTGACTTGAACAGTCACTGGCAAATCGAAGTATCGGGCATCTTGGGCATCGACGCCCTCTTCAACAACCCGAACATAGACGGTGTGGTTTCCTGCTTCGACCTTGTCACCAATGGTAACATCGAGCTTGAGGTCTGCGTATTGATCGGATTCAAGATAGACGACGACGATATCGGATTGGGAACCATTTGAGATTTCATAGTTCCATGAGCCGTAAGGAGCATCATCCTCGTTATTTCTGTCGAGGTCTTCTGGATTGATGATTCGCCATGTGGTTTGGCCGATTGTATCGCTTGAATCAGTGATACGCATTTGATACCACAGTGAGGAGCCAGGACTCACTGGGCCAACGGTGCCAAGTGTTCCACTGTCTGAATCGGCTGTGACTTCGACGAGAACGCCAAACGTGCGATGCACTGTGAACGCGACCGAAGTACTGAGTTCAGAATCGCCTTGACTTGCAATGCTGATCGAAACAAGCCCAATGTCTTGAGCATCTCGTTCTGATGGTGGGAAGACTTCCATACGAACGGTCAGAATTTGGTGGGAGCCGATGTCGGGCGTCACTGAGTGGATGCCTTCCTCGACCAATTCAAGTCCTGTATCGTTGTCATAGAACTTGTATTGCCACGCATCAGGCAGTTCTGTAACGCGCAGTTTGAAGGCATCTGTAATGAATCCTGAATTGAAGACGTCAATGAAGAAATCACCACTGACATCGCCTGAATCAACATAGTGCGATAACAGTTCATCATAGGCTTCTGGGCGTGTTGAGTCTGCAATTTGCTTCTGATGCTCATCATCCTCAAACACAGCAATTCTCGGTGGTGAAAGGACGTCAGATTCCTCGACATCGAGCACGATGGTTTCCACAGCGACTTCCACGGTTTGGCCTTCGGTGTTTTCGGCGTAAGCACGCGCCTCAATTTCAAGGGTGTTTGGAGCAGAAGTCAGGTCATCATCTGGCACTTCAATGCTCAAAATAGGACGAGCAAAAGTACCGCCGCCGGAAAGGCTGTAGCCGCCGGGTTGATCCCAAACAGGGTCTGACCAAGTTGAGGGCAGCGAGCGTGAAAGCGAGAACACGACGTCCAGTTGAGACGAACTTGCCCCTGTGTGTTCAATCAAGAACTCAACACTCGAGGTCTGGCCCGGTGCAATCAAAATGACGTCTGGTTGACTCTCAGGAAGCGTCAGATAGACATCGTGCTCAACGAACTCGATACCACTGTGTTCAAACACCAAGGTGTGACCCTGAACGTCACTTATTTCAAGACGAAGTGGGTATTCTCCAGCAGCAATTCCAGTTTCATACTGGAAGGTGTAGTTTCCAACCAAACCGTTGTTGTCGAGTTTCAAATCGTCATCATCGAAGGACTTTGAGAAGACCGTCCCAGCTTCGTTTGGCGTGGTCATCACAAGGTCAACACCTTGGATGTCATCCCTGCCAAAAGCATCTCTGACATCGACTGAAAACTGCATGTTTCGGAACTCTGGTCGGTGTGCGGGTGACCATTCGGTCACCTCTGGTTCAAGGAAACCGCCACCGGGACGGTGAACCTTAACCACGGAGTTTGCAAGTGCGTTTGCTTTCATTTCGAGTTTTGAATATCCATTGGTTTGTTCAACATCGCCGAAGGCAACATTGACTTCACAACTGCCACCGCCAAGGCCACCGCCACTGCTGCTTTCACAGGTGGCTTGCGCATCGACATTGAGCCTGAGTTGTTTTCCGTTGGCTACTGTAAAACCATCAGAGGGAACCTCGAAGTCAACAATGGAAGAGGTCCATGAGCACGAACTTGTGCCGAATGTGCCACCTGTGCACGGATCGTCAAGTGTTTCAGAAACGGAATCCACTTCCGAATCCCCGGACTTCAGCGAGTAGGTGATGTCTGCCGTCGAGCCCTGGGAACCCTTGAATTGAAGGAAAAGGGTGAGGGTGACCTTGTCGGTGTTATCTCGGCCGTAGACGAGCAGATCAGAGATCATCTCTGCGCTCCTAAATTCAACGCCACCAAAGGCACTGGCTTCTTGGTGAGCACCGGTTGGCTCAAGGGTCGTAATCGATCCTTCTCCACCACTTTCACTGTTCGGCTCATCGAGGTAGAGGTTGTACGATTGACATGTTGGACAGGACGATGCTGAGTTCATTTGAACCGTTGGCTCCTCCAATGATTCTGCTTCGACAGACTCGACACTTACGTTGGTCTGAAGGGGTGCAACGCCGCCCAACATGATCAAAACGAGCAGAACCGCCAAAAATCGGCCGTTGGGGGATGAAATTGAAGTCATGAAGGTGTTCACCGGACCGTCCTGTTCAACCGACTGTTAAACGGTTTTGCATTGTTTGTTCGGACAAAGCCCCCTCTACGAGGGGGAAAGAGAGGTTGGAATAAAGTGCAGGGGGTGGGATACGAACCCACGAACCCATACGGGACCGGATCTTAAGCCCGGCGCCTTTGACCACCTCAGCCACCCCTGCAGTCGGCCCACAGGACCACATGATTTGAAGAAAACCCCTGCTCAAGTTGCTCAAGGTGCAACTGACCAACCGCCATCAACTTCGATGACTTGGCCCGAAAGATAGGTTGAACGGACCAAAAATGACACGGCGTTCGCAACATCTTCGGGTGCACCACCACGGCCGAGTGGAACCTTTTCAATCACTGATGCAAAGTGTTCCGCCTCCCAAGGGGCCGCCATAATCGCGCCTGGAGCAACACAATTGACACGGACATCTGGTGCAAGGTCGCCAGCGAGGTTCATCATCAACTGACGCAATCCTGCTTTCGAAGCTGTGTAATGGGCAAGATCCTTCCAAGCGCGATGAAGCGAGGTATCAACCATGCCAATCACACAACCCGAAGCAGCCTTGAGCGATGGTGTGAGCGCTTGTGTGAGAACGAATGGAACTTCGATATGAATCCGGTTGTTAAGGCGGAGTTCTTCAAGAGAAACAGACTCGTAGTCTATTGAATTATAGATTGATGCGTTGTGGATTAGCACGCCTAAACCAACCGATTTTTGACCCTCGAGAATCGCATGGGTTTGGTCGATCAGAGATTGAAGGCCTTCATCTGTTGAAAGATCGGCAATGACGACTTGGCCACACGCTTCTCCGTTTCGTTGTTGAGAGGCATCGGCGAGCAAGCGTTGAGCGTCTTCCACCGAAGAGCGAACATGGACAAGAACATACCAACCATCATCGATGAGTGTAGAACAAATCTGCGCTCCAATGCGGCGCCCCCCTCCCGTCACAAGAGCAACACCTTTCGCCATGGTTCAACGTGAGGTTCATTGCTCATCAATGCTCGTTCAGCGCCAAATGCCAATCGTTGGTGATTGTTTCACCCCTGAATGGGCGACACAAACCCTACGGCGCACCTTTTTGAGCGGCAAGCCGTGGGCCAACCATAGGGGGGAGATTCTGTGTCCGGCAAACCACTACCCATGGCGAAGCAACTCCCGCCTGCATTGAGGCCAAAACCAAAGCGTGAACGACTCCCTCCTTGGTTCAAAACAGCCCTTCCATCAGGCGAACAGCAGGCTATTTTCAACAGCACGAAGGCCGCTGTTAAAGACAACACCCTGCACACCGTCTGTCAAGAGGCACGCTGCCCGAACATCCACGACTGCTGGGCCAGTGGTGATGCCACCTTCATGATTGCAGGACAAGAGTGCACCAGAGGATGTCGTTTCTGTGCGGTTGGTACCATCAAAACACCACCTCCTTTGGATCCCGATGAACCCACCAACCTCGCTAATGCGGTCGAATCGATGAACTTGCGACATGCAGTGATTACCGTTGTCAACCGAGATGATCTTCCCGACAGCGGAGCCGACCACTACAAGCAATGCATCCAAGCAGTCCACGAGCGCCAACCACATGTCTCCCTCGAACTGCTCTGTTCAGATTTAGCAGGTGATCATGATGCACTCGCCCATCTTCTGGATGGCAGTCCACTTTCCGTCTTCGCCCACAATGTCGAATGTGTCCCAAGACTGGATGCAACCGTGCGCGACCACCGTGCATCTTTTTCGCAATCGCTCGAAATCCTGAGAGCCGCTAAACAACTGCGTCCAGACATCCTCACAAAATCCTCAGTCATGGTCGGTGTCGGAGAGACTGATGAAGAAATCACCGAGGTGCTTGGCATGCTCAAAGAAGCGGGTGTTGATTTGATCACCATTGGCCAATACCTTGCACCATCATCGAAGCATCTCGCCGTCGACCGCTTTCCAGAACCAGATATGTACGATCAATGGGCCCAGCATGCCATTGCCATTGGATTCTCAGGTATAGCGAGCGGTCCACTGGTTCGATCCTCGTTTAAGGCTGGACTTTTGCTCAGGAAAACCCAAGATCCAAACAACTCAGAATCAATGCCCGGAGCATACGTCTACGTGGCCTCTCAAGGGAACGAGGCACCGGTACACCTTAAGAGCGGGATGGAATGAGGTGAATCAATGACCGAGAGAGTGACAGCCACGACGACGCCGTACACCATCGGACGTCCACCGTTTCGGCCCGGTGATGAGGCTGATTTTGGTGGTAAATTCAAGGAACAACCTGGCGATTTGAACCGCCCAGACCCCCTCTCATGCTCAGCACAAGACACCGTCGATCACGCCGTTGGCTTGGTACGCGTCCTCAATGACGATGGAGAAGCCAAGGGCGAATGGGATCCAAAGTTGGACGCTGAAACAATGATTCAGGGTCTTGAATACATGATGCGATTGCGTATTTTTGACGACCGAATGATCAAAATGCAGCGCACTGGAAAACTTTCATTCTACATGCGATCTTTTGGAGAAGAAGCGATCGCTATCGCTCAAACCATGGCCCTTGAAACACAGGATTGGATTTTCCCATCCTACCGACAACCCGGTGCACAATTTGTACGTGGACGGGACATGGTCAGTATGATTTGCCACTGCATCGGTAATACTGAAGACAACGTCAAGGGGCGTCAAATGCCAGTTCACTACACGTGGAAAGAAGGACGCTTCATCTCGATCTCATCCCCTGTCGGCACCCAATTTTCACAAGCTGTTGGTGTCGCCATGGCAAGCGCCTACAAAGGCGATGACGAAGTGTGCATTTCGTGGCTTGGTGACGGTACATCCGCTCAAGGCGACTACCACTACGCACTCAATTTCGCTTCAACCTTCAAACCACCAGTGATCCTCAATGTGGTCAACAATCAATGGGCGATCTCAACCCACGCAAACCTTGCAACTGGCGGCCGAACCTTCGCTGAACGCGGGCTGGCTTACGACATCCCTTCGATTCGAGTGGATGGCAACGATTTCCTCGCCCTCTACAGCGTGACAAAGTGGGCTCGAGACAGAGGTGCTGCTGGATTAGGTGCCACTCACATCGAAGTCTACACCTACCGTGCCGGCGCCCACTCATCTTCTGATGACCCATCGGCCTACCGACCAAATGATGAATTTGAATGCTGGCCTGGTGGCGACCCGATTGAACGCCTCAAGGACCATCTGATCAAGAACGGCATGTGGGATGAAAAGCGCGACGCTGCACTCGCTCAGAAGATCGATGACGAGGTCATGACATCCTACAAGGCTGCTTGTGAGTTTGGTGATTTGGCGAGCGGGCCCTATCCGCCTGCCTCAACCATCTTCACTGAAGTCTACGAAACAGTACCTTGGCATGTTCAAGAACAACGAGAGGAACTTGGTAAGTGAGGTGACGATGATGGCAGACATGAACATGATCAAAGCACTGAACTCAGCCCTTGAAGTTCAACTCGAGAATGACCCCAACATCGTCATCTTTGGTGAAGATGTAGGGTTCTTCGGCGGCGTCTTCCGAGTTACCGATGGCCTGCAGAAGAAGTTCGGTGAACACCGAGTGTTCGACTCACCGCTCGCAGAAGGTGGCATTGCTGCCATCGCCATGGGCATGGGACTCAATGGTTTGCGCCCAGTTGCAGAAATTCAATTCGCAGACTACATCTTCCCCGCCTACGACCAAATTGTCAACGAGATTGCCAAGGTTCGTCACCGCTCTGGTGGCGAGTTTACCGCACCGCTCACCTTCCGCACACCTGCTGGAGGCGGCATCAAAGGAGGGCACCACCATTCTCAATCTCCGGAGGCTCAATTCACCCACACCCCTGGCTTGAAGGTCGTGTATTGCTCAAACCCTTACAACGCTAAAGGTCTCTTGACGGCGGCGATTGAATGCAATGACCCAGTCATTTTCTTTGAACCAAAGCGATGCTACCGCGGTCCATTCTACGGCGATCCACACAATGTGCCAACATGGTCCGGGCACCCAGATGCTGAAGTGCCAGAAGGCCACTTTGTTGTCCCGCTTGAAGAGGCTCGAATTGTACGAGAAGGAGAAGCTTGCACGGTCATCGCATGGGGCACCATGGTTCACGTCTGTGAGCAAGCGATCAAGGATTCTGGCGTGGACTGTGAACTGATTGATTTGCAAACCTTGGTTCCTTGGGACCGTGACACTGTTGTCAACTCCATCAAGAAGACCGGGCGATGTGTTATTGTCCATGAAGCACCAAAGACAAGTGGATTTGGCGCCGAGATGAGCGCTTCGATCCAAGAGCGTTGCTTCTACCACCTTGAAGCACCAATCACTCGCGTGACGGGTTGGGACACACCTTTCCCTCACACAACGGAATGGGATTATCTCCCCAGTCCAGAACGAATTGCAGAGGCAATAAAGAAAACACAGGAGGAATGAATATGGGAACATTTGCATTTAAAATGCCAGATATCGGAGAAGGCGTCGTCGAAGGCGAAGTTGTAGAATGGATGGTCGCGGTTGGAGACACCGTCAAAGAAGACGATCCAATTCTTTCAGTGATGACTGACAAAGCAACCGTAGAAATTCCATCACCCGTGGATGGTACCGTCACCAAAGTCGTTGGTGAAGCTGGTGACATTCTCCCTGTTGGCGTCGTTTGCATTGAATTCGA
>Ga0208277_1000173_pt1 | contig 37968 bp, 30 predicted proteins | sample ETNtaG_5_FD_185782 | JGI IMG/M metagenome (GOLD analysis project Ga0208277, IMG submission 185782) | Marine microbial and viral communities from oxygen minimum zone, Eastern Pacific Ocean - ETNP201406SV205 (SPAdes) (version 2) | ecosystem: Environmental > Aquatic > Marine > Oceanic ...
CCTTAAAACATTTTACCCAACTGATGCCTTAGTTACCGGCCCAGATATAATTTTTTTCTGGGTTGCAAGAATGATAATGGCAGGAACAAAGTTTCTTGATGAAGTTCCATTTAAGGATGTTTATTTCACATCAATATTACGCGACAAAGATGGAAAAAAATTTAGCAAATCTTTAGGTAATTCACCAGATCCATTTACCCTTTTTGAGGAGTATGGAACAGACGCAGTTCGTTTTTCAACAATGCTAATGTCCCCACAAGGGCTGGACGTTCTTTTTTCAAATGAAAGACTAGAGATTGGTAGAAATTTTATGAACAAGCTTTGGAATGCTTCACGGTTTGTTCGAATGAATATTGATAACGATATATTAAATAAAACAGAAATAGAAATTAAAGACCTTCAACTTGAAGAGAGATGGATTTTAAATCAGTTAAATAAAACAACGCATGAATTCAATAAGTATTTAGAGGATTTTAAATTTAATGAAGCTGCGAAGATAATTTATGAATTTACTTGGAACGATTATTGTGATTGGTTCATAGAGATTGCAAAAACACGTTTCTATGGAGATGATTTAGAAAAAAGTAAAGCAGCTCAAATTGTAGCTGTAAAAACGTTAAAAGGTATTTTGACTCTCCTTCACCCCTATGCACCATTTATCACTGAAGAGATTTGGTCATATTTTCGAGGCGACAAAGATAGTGATTTAATTATATCTCCATGGTTAAATAATAAAGATTACAAGCCAGATCAAGAAGCAATTGATGGTTTTCAAGTTTTGAAAAATATTATATCTTCGGTTAGAATGATTCGTAGTCAAATGAATGTTCCAGCAAATAAACATTCCGATATAGTTATTCGTAAAGGTAAAGAGTTTGAACAAATTATAAATAATTCAAAAATAATTATCCAATCTTTATCAAAAATCGACAAAATTATTTTTACTGAAGATGATAGTAAGCCTAAAAAATCCGCAACGGTAATTAAAAATAATATGGAAATTTTTGTTCCCCTTGAAGGATTAATTGATTTTAAAGTTGAATCTTCAAGGCTTGAAAAGCGTTTGGGTGAATTACATAGGCATGTTTCAATCGCAAAAAAGAAACTTTCAAATGATAATTTTGTTAAAAGGGCTCCAAAAGAAGTTGTGACTCATGAAAAACAAAAATTGGATGATATGATTGTTGAGTATAATTTAGTAAAGCAAAATTTAGATTTTTTATCATGAAGCATCTTATAGCGATATTACTTTTATTTTCGGTCCCAGCATCTCAATCATTGTATGCTAACTTAACTATTTATAAAGATGGACATGCCTTGATTAAGCAACCTGTTTTTTGGGAAGATGTTGACTCTGATCAAAACATCATTATTTGGGATGTACTTCCAAAAGGCATTGTGTATAGTTCGCCATTTTTAACTTTAGATAATGCAAATGTCTTAATTCAGAGTTTTAACAAAGACGTCTTTCATTTTTCAGATAGGCTTTATGATTATCTTGGGACAAAGATTGAAATAAAATTAATCAATTCAAATGATATGACTGGAACCCTCATTGAAGTGACCGATAAAAATTTAACTATTCAAAGGAGAAGATCGCTTATTTCATTTAACCGTGATAGGGTTGACTATATTAATGTTCCCTCAGCGGACAATGTTCAATTTAAGCCAACATTAAAATGGACCATTGAGATTGAAGAAGAAGCGGATACTATTGCAGGAAATTTGACTTATCTTGCATCGGGCTTTTCTTGGGATGCCAACTATAGGTTCATAATTGATTCTTCCATTGATGAAGCACAATTCATTGCTGAGGCAGCTATTACAAATGAATCAAATATAAACTTTGAAAATGCAGCCTTGAGTCTAGTTGAAGGAGAACTAAATATGAATGAAAGCCCGGATACTCCGATTAATTTAGAAAGCAATGCTTCAAAAACTTCTTATCCCGATAGATCAGAGTTAGGGGATTATCACATTTTTAATATCGATACTAATATGAGCCTCATAACTAAAGAAACTATTATTACTAGACTATATCCATCTCGCAATGTATCATTTATAAAAACATATATTTTTGAAAATGATGAAAAAAGTCAAAAAGATGAACCCTTAACGGTTGAATATGATATTCCAAATACCTTTGAAAATAATCTAGGAATCCCTTTGCCTAAAGGCGAAGTGCAGTTGTATCAATTGCTAGAAAATGGAAGCATAGAGTTTGTTGGTAAAGATAAGATTAAGCAAATCCCAAGAAATGAAACTGCTAATATTTCTTCAGGTAAGGCTTTTGATGTGGTAGGGGCTCGAAAAGTTCTCAATTATGATCGTCAGCAAAAAAGTGAAGAAGCATCTATCAGTATTAAGGTTACAAATTCTCAAGGGGACCCTATAAATATCAAGCTCATTGAACATATTTACGGTGATTGGGTTATACGCAATGCATCCTCTGATTATAGAAAGGTTGATGCATCAACAATACACTTTATGGTTTCCATCCCCAAAGAAAGCTCGCGGATTATAACTTATACCTATCGCAAGGAGTGGAAATAAATTTCTTGTGCCTGAAAAGGCCATAGACCTCTTAAAATCTACAAGCTCAGTTAAAGGTATTGGGCCAGCAAAACATGATGCACTTACTAAAGCGGGTATTCATACCATTAATGATTTAATTAACCATTATCCCCGAAAGTATCTTGATCGTACAAGCATTACTCCAATCTCACAAATAAAAAATAAGACCTATGTTAATGTGATAGGAAAAATTCAATCCTCTGGAATGATCCAAGGCAGAAAAAGACAGTTTTTCAAGGCAATGTTATCAGATAAAAGCGGAACAGTTACCTTGACATGGTTTAGGGGGGCAAGATATATGGGTCAATCTATTAAAGCTGGTGATTATTTAGCAGTTAGTGGAAAAGTTGAGTTCTATAATGGCATGCAAATAGTCCACCCTGAATATGATAAACTAAACCAAGATGATGATCCTTTAAATTCTGGCATTATTACCCCATTGTATTCCATGACTGAAGAGCTCAAAAAAAGTAAGGTTGATAGTAGATTTATAAGAAAGACAATGAGCAATATTTTTAAAAATATAAAAGATATTCCAGATTTTTTTGGAAAAGATTTTTGTAAGAATCAAAAATTGATTTCACTTAATGATGCGCTAAGACAAATTCATTTTCCAGATAACGAATTAAATCTTAAACATGCGATTAAAAGATTAAAGTTTAATGAACATTTCTTTTTTCAACTTTCAATGGTTGTAAAAAGATCCATAATTAAGAAGCTTCCTTCTAAGCCATTAAAAAAAACGGGAATTCAGACCAAGTTAGTTTTTAATAAAATAGATTTTGAATTAACGGCAGCCCAAAAAAGAGTCTTAAAAGAAATAAAAGATGATCTTTCAAAATCATATGCTATGAATAGGCTTCTCCAAGGAGATGTTGGCTCTGGGAAAACAGTTATTGCGGTACTAGCTTCCGCGATTTCAGTTTCCAATAATATGCAAGTTGCAATTATGGCGCCAACAGAGATTCTAGCAAAACAACATTTTAAATCATTTAAGAGCTTAGCAGATCATTCAAAAATGACATGTGCTCTTTTAACTGGTGGAATCCCTGCTGTCGAGCGGAATAAGATGCGAACTGGCCTTGAAAATAGTAAGATAGATATTATAATTGGTACTCACGCATTAATTCAGAAAGATATTAATTTTAAATCATTGGGTCTGGTAATTATAGATGAACAGCATCGCTTTGGCGTTAATCAAAGAAATGCATTACTGCAAAAAGGTTTCAATCCTCATCTACTTTCAATGACTGCTACTCCTATTCCTAGGACTCTGGCTATCACTTATCATGGAGATATGGATTTATCAATAATAGATGAATTACCAAAGAATAGAATACCTATAACGACAAAAATAGTAACCAAGGATCGCTTAGAAAAAATTTACTCATTTATGAACAATGAGGTCAAAGAAGGTAGGCAATGCATTATAGTTTATCCTTTAATTGAAGAAACAGAAAAATCAGATTTAGCAGCAGCAGTAGAAATGTATAATGATTTAAAAGAAAGTGTTTTCAAGAATATCAGAGTTGGCTTAATTCATGGACGTTTGGAAAAAGATTTAAAAGATAAGATGATGCATGATTTTTCAAACAATAAAATAAGCATCATAGTATCTACGACTGTTATCGAAGTAGGAATTGATGTTCCAAATGCAACAGTAATGTTAATTGAACATGCTGAGAGATTTGGCTTGACTCAATTACATCAGTTGCGAGGTCGAGTTGGAAGAGGTAGTGAGAAAAGTTATTGTATTCTTGTTCAAAGAAAATTTTCAGAAAATTCTAACAAGCGTTTAAATGTTATGGAATCAACGAATGATGGGTTTTTAATTTCTGATGAGGATTTGAAAATAAGAGGACCCGGTGAGTTTTTTGGTATAAAGCAAAGTGGGTTTTTTAATTTTAAGATAGCCAACATTACTACAGATGGTGATCTAATTAGTACTGCAAGAAATGCTGCTGAGGAAATGCTAGAAGATGATTTGAAAAAGCTGAGTTCTAAAAATAAAATAATATATGATAACCTTATGAATCAGTATGGTGAAAGATTATCGGATTTGATTTTAATTAAATAATATAGACTACTCTTCTTATCTTTCACATACGTATTTTAGCTCGTTATAATTTGAAACAATAATAGGTACTTACACATAAAAAGGAATATTATGTCTGAAAATCAACTTAACAAGGAAGATCAACTCTTTATTCACCTAGTTAACACATTTGTTCAGAGCGCATGGATTTCGCTTGGGAAGGTAAAAAATCCTGTATCAGATGAGCTTGAAAGAAATGTGGATCAAGCATCTTATTATATTGACCTCTTAGATATGCTTCAAACAAAAATGAAAGGCAATTTATCCGAGTGGGAAGAGCAATATATTCTTCACAGTTTAAGCGAACTTAAGTTGAACTACATTGATGAAAAGAAAAAAAAGGAATCAGAAGTTGATAACAAAGAAGGTAAAGAAGATAGTGAGCAAGTAGACAAAAAAGAAGCTAGCTCTAAACCCAAACCTTCATCTAAGCCGAAATCAACTAAAAAATCTAAGAAAAAGTAAAAATTATGGAATCAAGCTATAAAAAATTGAACATAATTTTTGCCATCTCTTCATTTTTAGTTTCATTCGTAGTCTATTTATTGACAATGGCAGATACAGTCCCATATTGGGACTCAGGTGAATTTATTGCAACTTCATATATTTTAGGAGTACCGCACCCACCTGGTAGCCCGCTTTATCTTATCATAGGAAGAGTTTTTTCAATGCTTCCACTTAATCCAGATATAGCATTCCGAGTTAATCTTATTTCTCCCATTGTAAGTGCGTTCGCAATAATGTTTTTATACCTATCTAGTGTTAAGCTAATTATGAGCTATAGAGGAAAAATAAGATCACAAATTGATTCTTTGATAGTGTTTGGTTCATCGTTGGTTGGGTCTTTGACTTTTGCTTTTACTGATTCCCATTGGTTTAATGCAGTTGAGGCGGAAGTTTATGGTTTTTCAACATTTTTTACAGCAATAGTAGTATGGTTGATATTGCATTGGTCTGAAAAAGCAGATGAAAGCGGTAACGAGCGCTACATTTTAATTATTGCTTACATGATTGGGCTTGCGACAGGTGTACACTTATTAAATCTATTAGCGCTTCCATTTTTAGCATTAATTATCTTTTTTAGAAAATATGATTTTTCATATAAAGGTTTCGCAATTACTACAGCAATTACGGGTATAGTTTTTTATTTGATTAACACTGGAATAATTAATGGTATGCCAAAACTTGTGAGCATAATAGGGCTACCAGCTTTAATGATGATTTACCTTCTTATTTTTGGATCAATGGTAGCAAGTATAATTTATAAAAAATATTTATATGCTCTCGGGCTTACATCTACCGTTTTGATTATAATTGGTTATTCGAGCTATGCAATGATTTTCATTCGGTCAGATCAAAAACCAGCAATAAATGAAAACGACCCATCTACTGTTTCCAGAGCTATTGCTTATATGGAACGAGAGCAATATGGTAGAATGTTTCAGTTTCCAAGAAGATATACCGGACTTCCTCCCAAGCATGAAGCTGTTGGTCGCCCTCAAAACGGAAGAGAGTATACCAGTAGACAGGAAAGAGCGTACAAGACATATAGAATTGATAAGCAGTGGAGTTATTTCTGGGATTATCAAGTAAAGAAAATGTATTGGAGGTATTTTCTTTGGCAGTTTGCAGGAAGAGGGCCTAGTACAGATTCTTATGTATCCTCATATGGAGCGCGCCCTAATGAGGATGGTGTAGCCTGGTTTCAATTTGGTTTACCTCTAGCATTTCTTTTAGGGTTATGGGGAATGTTTTATCATTTTCAGCAAGATAAAAAAAGAGCATTTTCAGTCTTAAGCCTTTTTTTAATGACAGGTTTAGCTATAATTATATTTGTTAACCAGGACAATCCTCAGCCTAGAGAGCGAGACTATTCTTATGTTGGTAGCTTTTTTGCTTTTTCAATTTGGATCAGTATTGCTATTCAAGCGCTTTTGGATTTTTTAAAAAAGTATTTAGATGAAAAACCTTACCAGAAAAATGGTTTAATATTATCGTTGGTTTTACTAACTATTGCAATGCCAGCAATGATGTTAAAAGCAAACTATCATGAACATGACAGGTCAGACAACAGAATAGCTTGGGACTATAGTTATAATATCCTTCAGTCATGCGAGCCAAATGCAATCATATTTACGAATGGTGATAACGATACTTTTCCTTTGTGGTATTTGCAAGAAGTTGAAGGCATAAGGAAGGATGTAACTGTAGCCAACCTAAGCTTATTGAATACAGAATGGTATATTCGCCAGTTACGAGACTCAAGGCCAGGAGAATTCATTAAAATGGGAGATGATCAAGTTCAAGATGTTGCTTCGGGCCTTAAAGAATGGAAATCTCAAACTGTTAGAGTTCCTGCGCCAAAATCTCAAAAAAATACAAGTGGTTACATAGAATGGAAAGTTAACCCAACGTTTGCTGGTGCTGCGCTAATGGTTAAAGACCTTATGATTTTACAAATTATATTTTCAGCTCAATGGAAATATCCAATCTATTTTGCTGTGACAGTACCTCAATCTAACCGTCTTAATCTTGAAGAGTATCTTGAGATGGAGGGTTTGGTATACCGCTTAAGACCTTATAAGGCAGATGCAAATAGCGCTATAAATGAAGAAAGGATGTGGACCAATTTGATGTCAGGCTTCGATTCAAAGGTTTGGAGTCGAGATATTGGACCTGGTGAATGGAAAAAGCTTGAAAATGAAATTTGGTTTAAGGATTACAAGCCGGGATATTTGTATCGAAATCTTGGTCGAGATGATATTTACTTTTTCCCTTCTACTAATATTCGACTTCTTCAAAATTTAAGAAGCGCGTATATGCAATTGGCAGGTTATCATTATATGAAAGTCAGAGACAATGAATTAACCAATAAAGAGATGGCGGATTTTCATAAAGAAAAAGGTCTTAAAGTTCTAAACAGAATGCAGGATAATATTCCAGAGAAAACTATTCGATACGATTCTAAAGAATTGCACTATCAGCTTGCTAGGCTCTATGGTGAGCTTGGAAATAAGAGTGAGCTTCAAAGAGTTATGGGTCTTTTAATTGAAAGGAAAGACCTGTCAATTCAAGACAAGGTTGAATATGGACAGGTTTATTTAGCCCAACTTGATTCTCTTGAAAAAGGAAAAATTATTTTTGAAGAACTTTATAACGAGTTTAAATCTATTGAATCTGGAACAAGACTTACATCGCAAAGAGAAATTGAACAATGGAGAAATTATTTTGTTCAAATTGTTTCATCATTGATTTTTGCATATAAAAACCTAGAAATGTATGATAAGGCTGAGTCAGTAGTTAATGAATGGTTAAGTAAAAATCCAGATGATCCTGTTGCAAAAAAACTCTTAGATGATCTTAGGGAAAAAAAGAAATAATTTTTTAAAAAAGATTAGTTAATGCCAAGCTCAAAAGTATCCGTAATAATTCCTCATTGGAATGGCATTGATATTCTTTCTGATTGCTTAGAATCTCTAAGCAAAAACACATATCAAAACCTTGAAATAATAGTAGTTGATAATGCCTCTACCGATGGAAGCGTAGATTGGATTTCATTACATTACCCTAATATAAGGCTTATCCAAAATAATAAAAACTACGGTTATGCTGGTGGATGCAATAAAGGCGCAGAAGTATCATCTGGTGATTATCTGATTTTTCTAAATAATGATACAATCCAAAATGAAGATTTTATAGAGCATCTTGCTGACTTTTTAAATCTAAACCCACAAGTTTCGGCGGTCCAGCCAAAAATATTAAATTATTTTGACCGCAATAAATTTGATTATGCGGGAGGATGTGGTGGTTGGATAGATATTTTAGGATTTCCTTTTGCTAGAGGAAGACTTTTTTTGAATATTGAATCAGATAAAAATCAATATGAGAAAATTAGACCTATTTTTTGGGCAAGCGGAACAGCCATGATGATTAGAAAAAAAGATTTTCAATTATTTGGTGGTTTTGATAGTACCTTTTTTGCGCATCAAGAAGAAATCGATTTATGTTGGAAAATACATCTTTATGGTAGTCAGGTTTGGTCGATACCAAGCGCTGTAGTTTTTCATAAGAACGCTGTAACGCTTCCAATGTTTTCAAGGCTAAAGCAGTATTTGAATCATCGAAACTCATTGTTGATGATTTTGTCAAACTATAGCATACCAATGTCACTTTATTTAATTCCAATTAGAATTGCATTAGAGTTTGTTGCTATGATTTATGCCTTACTTTGCTTAGATATTAATCATTTCATTGGAATCATCCAGTCTTTTGCTTGGATTCTTTTGCACCCCCATATTGTAGTAAAAAGACGTATCCAAAATCGAAAGATAAGAAAAGTAAAAGATAGTAGGGTTATTAAAAATATGTATTGGGGAAGCGTTGTTTTTGATTACTATATAAGAAGAATAAAAAAATCTTCTGAAATAATAAGTGAGTAGTTATTTAAGTCCTTTAAAATAGAGCTCTTTATGAGCTTGATCCATATCAGCGAGTTGATTTAGCATATTATTTTGTCCCATTATACTAAGCGCTTTAACTAGATCTGATCTGTGAGCATCAAGAAAATATAGAGTTCTTCCTGTTGGAAATTGTCTGAAAACAGTTTGTATTCCTTTAATCATGAGGCCAAATTCTTCTAAAGCCTCATCAGGCTTTCCTTGATTAAAGAAATCCATTCCAACATAGTATGCAAACCGCGCCTCTCTTAAACCTTTATTTTCTGTAATTTCTTTTAGTAGCTGCATGCGACTTGACCATCCTTTTGGATAGTCTGAAGCAATACCTCTTAATACAATTTCTCGAGCTTGATCATAACCTAAATTTCCACCATAAAAATCATATGTATCCATATGCCCAGCTAAAACAGTATAAGCATAAAATGCTAAAAAACTACCCAATGGTTCAAATAAAACAGGATCATAATATATAGCGCTACCTGGGTTATAATAAAATTGAAGAGATTTATCAAAGTATCTTAAATCCATTCCATCTGAAATGAGCACTTGCGCATGAAATGTTTCCATCCCACCTTTTTGAGCGACCCCTTGAAACGCTATTGAGATGTATAGGGGGATTTTTAAGTCTTGGAATTCTTCATTCCATATGTGTTTAGAAAAAAATCTAGACACCTCATTTTTAATTGTTGAAACTTTTTGCTTTTCACTATTTCGAAGCAATCTATCATCTACTTTTACTTCTATTTTGCCAAATTGGCCAAAAAGTATCGATGAATATAAAATTAATGATATAAATAATCTCATATGGGAAGCTAATAGATAAAACCTATATCATGCCATTCCTCAAGAATAATTGTATTAATTTCTAGCATGGACAATATAAGAGATTTAATCAACAGTCAGCCTGATGTTTTTTCTATTCTAAAGCAAATTGGAAAGATTGCTGATAACACAAATAAAAAAGTATATGGTGTTGGAGGTGTAGTTAGAGATCTTTTTCTTAAAAAAGAAATTAAAGAAGTTGATTTAATGGTTATTGGCGATGGTGTAGAGTTTGCAAGATTAGTTGCAGATAAAATTGGCATATCAAAAATTGTTCCGTTCCCTAAATTTTCTACTGCGCATATACCTAACAAACCAATTGCCATAGAAATTGCAGCTGCTCGCCAAGAAACTTATTCCTCTGATTCTCGAAAACCGGAGACTATAAAATATACTGATTTAAAAGGCGATTTGATTCGTCGAGATTTTACAATTAATGCTATGGCGGTAAACATAACACCAAAAAATTTTGGCAAATTATATGATCCTTATAATGGGTTAAGCGATCTTAAATCTAAAAGACTCGTTACTCCATTAGAACCAAATAAAACATTTTCTGAGGATCCTCTTCGAATGGTTCGAGCTGCTTATTTTGCATCAAAACTTGATCTTAAAATAGAACCGGATTGTATTGAATCTATGAAGAATCAGGCAGAGAGAATTAAAATAGTATCTCAAGAGCGCATCACTAATGAGTTCACTAAAATTCTTTCAACAGATAAGCCTTCGAAGGGACTTATTCTTCTTCAAGAAGCAGGATTAATGAGCATGATATTTCCTGAAATTGATGTAATGTATGGAATGGATCAGTCTGATGAATGGCATCATAAGGATATTTTTTACCATACAATGGAAGTGGTAGATAATGCTGCAACTCTTTCAAAAAAGATGAAATTAAGATTTGCTGCCCTAGTTCATGATATAGCAAAACCTAATACTAGAAAAATTGATCCAAGAAAAGGATACACTTTTCATGGACATGATGCTATTGGCGAGCGCATGTTAAATAAAGTAAGTGCCAGAATGAAGCTTCCAAATAGTTTAAAAGAATATTTGAAAAAACTTACTTTATTGCATCTGCGTCCAATAGCTTTAGCAAAAAAGGGAATTAGTGACTCAGCTGTAAGAAGACTGATGGTAGCAGCAGGTGAAGATGTTACTGATCTATTAACATTGTGTAGAGCAGATATCACTACGAAAAACCCCCATAAAATAAAGAAGTACTTATCTAATTTTGAAAAAGTTGAATCTAAAATGCTAGATGTAAGTGAACGGGACAAAATGAAAGCTTTCCAGTCTCCTGTTCGAGGAAAAGAAATAATGAAAATGCTTAATCTGGATCCCGGAAAAGTTATAGGAGAAATAAAATCTGAAATTGAAGAAGCTATTCTTGATGGAAAAATAGAAAATTCATATGAAGAGGCTATTAAGTATTTATCCACAATAAAAAAACGTTACACGCAAAATTAAAGTGAAATTAAAATGAAAAAAATTATTCTTATAGCTGCTCTAAATCTTTCTTTTTATTACGGACAGGTAATCAATGGCACTGTTTCTGATAAAATAACAGAACTTCGTTTATCAGGAGTAAATATAGTTGTAGCTGATAAAAATACCGGAGCTTCTACAGATTCAAATGGTGAATTTTCTCTAAATATCAAAGGCTTAAGTAATAGTCAAATAATTCAATTTAAGCATATTGGATATGATCAAATTCTTATTAGAGTTGATAGCTTAATATCTCAATCAAATATTCTTCTTCAACCAAGGGTTCTTCAGTTTGAGGCAATAGAAACAGCGGGAATAAAAAGAAAACCTGCAATTGAAAAAGACTTACCACAAACAGTTTCAATAATTCAATCAGACGCTTTCGCATTGAGAGCTTACGTTGATGCTGGAGACTTACTAGCAACAGATCAAAGTGTTCAAATTGAAGAGTCGCTTTCTGGAAGAAAAACAGTTTCTATTCGTGGAGGAAATGCGGATGATGTTCTAGTTCTTTATAATGGCTTCAGGTTAAATAGGCCTTATGACAATGTTTTTGATTTATCTCTTATAGATATGCAAAATATCGAGCAAATTGAAATAGTGAAGGGTGGGCATTCAGTCCTTTACGGTTCAGATGCCTTCTCTGGTGTAATTAATATTGTTCCAAAAAATACAAAAGATAAGAATTTAAAATTTTCTCAGCAGTTTGGTTCTTACGACTCTGGCTTTTGGAATGCAAATGGACAATTGAAGTATAAAAATTCATTCCTTTCTCTTAATCAAAAAAGAGGTTCTTATAAACGTATTTTTCAAGATTCTCAAATTGATTCACCGGGCCTAAACTCAGGCTTGTCACATTCAGCTTTCGATATGACTAATCGATTAAAAAATACATTTATAAATGGAAATCTTGAATGGAACTTTACTCAAGATAAGCAAATATTTGATAATACGCGCGATCAAAATAAAATTAATTCAACCAATCAACTTGCAGGAATTCGCTATGATGGTATTTTGTGGTTTTTTGGCGAAGTTGAACTAGCCTTTGCTTCACACAATCTTTTGGAAAATCAAGATCTCAATAGCCAGCGTGGATATATAAGTAGATCCCTAGATCATAATTCAAACAAAATTGATGTAAGAAAATATATAAATCTTAATAAGGTAGAGTGGATGTTCGGAGCACAAGCTGAAGATTCTAAATTAAATTTTTTTGATGATCAAGGTATAAACAATACTCAGCAGTTAGGGCTTAAGGGTGCAGAAATAAATCGTCAGCATGCAGGGTTTGCAACGGTACTTAAGCTTCATTCGAAAGGCGATAAAATAGGCCAATGGCTTACCGATCTCGATATGAGCTATAGATATGATTTTGTTAGAGATCAAAGCGATAGTCTTGTAAGTCGCAAAGAAATCTTTGATTTATCTGAAATTTCATCCTTAGTTGATTTTGGAAATAATCAATGGTCTAATAGTATCTTTAAAATTTCAACTATTGCATCCAAACGCGCCCCAGGAATGACAATGGCTTACTGGGTAACAACTGGAAATAATATAAAATTCCCTTCATTGCAACAGCAAATTAGTCAGCTTACCTTTATGGATCCTAATCAACGAAGACTAAAACCAGAAAAGATGAAATCTTTAGAAATTGGGATAAATATTTTAAGTCAACCAAAACTAATGGAAAATGTAGACCAGTTAGAATTACAAGCTAGTATATTTCGCAATGACTACTTAAATAAAATGCGATCCACTTTTTTACTTGGGATGCCGATAGCATATTTTGAAAATATACAAATTGCAACAATGTCTGGAATGGAAGTAAAAGCAAAAGCAAAAACTTATGGTGGAAAGTTTACCGGTGAAATTGGTTTGTCAAATTATAATATTTCTGACTTAAGTGCTTTTCCTTTCAAATCTCCTTATAAGCTAACTATTAACACAACATCCAAGTGGAATTGGTTCACAATTGGAGCTCGTATATTTCAAGAGGGTGAGCAAACAGGGTTAATACTAGTTCCTGAAAAAGGTTACAATGAAATAGAGTTACCTGCTTTTTCAAATTATGATTTACATATTACAATTGATGTAGATTTTAACTTTGCAAAAGGGCAAATTTCATATTCTGGCAGAAATTTAAAAAAGAATACAATCTCACTTGATGGCTTACTATTAAGAGACACTAGAAAATATTTAACAATAAGTATTGAGCTATGAAAATAAAAATTAGAATTATTTCAACTATTCTATTTCTCCTTTTTTCTTGCGAAGAAAATCCGTTTTCTTCAAAAAGCAGTATTCCTCATCGCAAAATAAATGGAATTATCAATTTAGAAGGTGTGGAGCTTTATCCGGAAGGAAACCATAGTGGAGTATTTATTTGGTCAAATCAATTAGGTATTAGTGCATTAAGTGGAGCAGATGGGTCTTTTGAATTGGAGCTTCCAGCTGCAAGCTCACCAGGTGGAGGTGGAATTGCTGATGGAGATTATATTTTATATTTTTTTATGTCTAACTATGAGATTTCAACAGTTGAGATAACTTTTGCTGGTGGAGAGATTTTAAATGATGATAGAGTAATTAAGATTAATGGAGAACTAAGAAAAAAAGTCAACCTAAAAAGGATGGTTCAAGTAAATACACAAGTTCGACCAAGTACTTTCCCGAAAACCTTTGAAGAGGATGTAAAGGTAACAATAAAAGCAACTCCAGATAGAAGTGATATTTTTTTCTATTTAAAAGGTTTAGAGGCACCCCGCCAGCCAACAGTATACTCCGGCCTATTGATTAAAGATATATCATCAGGAGAATTGGTATTATCTTTTAATCCTGATACTGCAGGCACAATAAAAAGAGTTATTGAGCAGCCTTTCAGAGAATTTCTCGTAAATTTTAAGGTTATTGATGATTCTCTTAATTCCGTGCTTCCCTCAGGAACATATGAGGCTATCCCATATATTATTATTGAAAGTAATGATAATGTACCAACGCATCTTTTAGATGCGCTTGATTCAGGTTATGATGAATTCTCAGATAAGTACTTTCAATATCCGATCTATCGAACTGGTGGAAATTTTACTATAACTGAATAGGGTTTGTCATTAAAGGAACATATTTTTTTTCTAGTCGTTAATTCATTAGTTTAAAGTCACTTTATTTAAAGGTAAATACATGCTTTCTTCAATAATCAATACACTCACAGCACCCAAAGAAACTTTCCAAAATATTTCTGAAAATTATAGCCTTAAGGAGACGTTAGCTCCCTTATCTATAATTATGATTTTGGCTGTAGTGTCATCAATGATTCTTTCTGATCAAATCGCTGACCTTCAATGGGATCAAATTCAGCAAAGTTTAAATAATAATCCCAATATTTCAGAAGAGCAGAAACAAGAGATACTTGGGTCTCAATATGATCGTATCTATTCAAGTTCTGGACCCACTGCAATTTTTATTTATATTAGCTCAGCAATATCCTGGCCAGTCAGAATATTGTTTTGGTCATTATTTTCTATGTTATTCGCAAATTTATTTTTAGCGTTTAAAAATAAATTAGGAAAAGTTTTTACAATCGTTTCTTTTTCTTATCTTCCATCTGTTGTTGAATATTTAGTAAAGACGCCCATTCAATATTCTACAGATAATATGATGATCTTTACTGGGTTAGGTGCATTCGGCATTGGAGATCAAGGTAGTTTTGTTAATAATTTTTTAAGCGGTATAGATATATTTGCTATATGGCGAGTGTATTTGACTGCTGTAGGATTTACATTCTTGTATAATTCAAAAATTAATGATACTCTTAGGGCGCTTGCTATTTTGTGGATAAGTAGCTTGGTAATTTTTTCTGCAATAGGAGCATTTTTTGCTGGATTGGGTGGTGCTTAATTAAGAAAATGAAATTTTTAGTCCTTTTAGCAATACCAATTTGCTATTCTCAAAATTACACTCTTGATCAAGTTGTTGAAATCGCTTTACAAAACAAACAGACTCTTAAAGCATCTGTTCTTGATTTGCGCTCTTCAAAGCAAGATATAAAAAGTTCATATAGTGGGATTTTACCATCTGTGCGCGTTTCAGGCGGTATAACAGAATCCCAATTTCCTAAACAATCAGTTGGGTTTAATCAGTCATCTGGAGAAATATTATCAGATGTAAGCAGCATAACCTCAGCCTCTTCAAATATTTCTATTAATCAGAATATTTATGATGGCGGTGTCTGGTGGAACAATATTCGCCTTGCTAAAAATAATTATAAGATATCGGAGCAGTTTAATAGACAAATTAAAACAAATATTATTCGAAATGTCCACTTTGCATATTTTAATTTTTTAAAAGCAATGCAACTACTTGGCGTTGCAAGATCCAACTTGATGAGCTCACAACAACAACTTGCATTGGTTCAACAGAAATTTGATCTTGGGTCAGCCAAGAAAACGGATTTATTAAAAGCCAAAGTACGATTTGGTCAGGCCAGAGTAGATTTAATAAGCAATGATGCCTCTTTGAAAAGCGCCTACCGTAATCTTAAAAATTCTATGGGTTTAACAAAAACGAATGATGAATTCACCCTAAGTGAGGTAGAAAAGCCTTTAGAAATAATTCCGGAATTTGAAACCGGGTTTGAATTGATTCAAAAATTTAATCCTAGTGTAAAAGCAAAACAATATCAAATTGTTGCTGCAAAGCTAGGTACTAAAATCGCCAAAGGTTCACGAATGCCTAATATTAGTATATCTGCTAGTGCTTTTGGTACAGCTGAGAGTTTAGGGGATGCGATATCAAATAGTTATGGTGATAATCAAAGAACAAATACCTCTCTTTCAGTTTCTCTTCCGCTCTATAGCGGAAATACAATATCAACCCAAATTCAAAAGGCCAAAATTGCTGTAAATAAACAGGAGTCTGAATACTTAACCCAATTGGAAGATCTCTCTGTTCAGTTAAATGACCTCATTGACCAATTACAAAACTTTAATGAAATAATACCTATCAATGAAACAGTATTAGAATCTGCAGAAGAAGATTTAAAGCTTTCTCAAGTGCGATATTCACAAGGATCCACAACCATCTTGGAGGTTTTAAACGCTCAAGTATCTGTGGTGCAAGCTAAATCATCTTTAGTGCGATCTAAATATGACGCCTTTATTCAACAAGCCAATTTAAAAGCTTTACTTGGTACATTAGATGCTGAGCAAAAAAATAATTAGGAGTTAACGTGCCTGACAAAAATAAATCAAACAAAAGAAAATGGATTATAATTACGATTGCTATTGTATTTGTAGTTGCGACAATATTTTTAAGCCTGAATCAAGAGGATAAAGATGCTCTAAGCGTTGAAACCGAATTAGTCAAATATAGCACAGTGATTCAAAAGGTTAATGCAAGCGGTACTATACAACCTGAGACCGAAGTTAAAATAAGTTCTTCTACTTCATCAGCTTGGATTGAATCAATTACTGTTAAAGAGGGTGATTATGTTAAGAAGGGTCAGCTCCTTATATCTTTAGACAGAAAACAGCTTCTTTCAAATTACAATGCAGCTATGTCATCTGTTCGCTCAGCTAAAGCCCGATTGAAGCAGGAGGTAGCTAGTAAAAAAAGAATCGAAACCATGTATGATCAAAATCTAGCATCTGATCAAGAGTTAGAGGCTATTCAAGCGTCATATGAGATTGCTAATAGCCAGCTAGAGCAAGCAAGGGCTAATCTGGATTCTCGGCAGGATGAGCTTGATAGAGCTAAAATAACTTCACCTCAAAATGGAATAGTTACGCAGATTAATAAAGAAGTAGGTGAAATGGCTTTAGGCGGAATGTTTCAAGCAGAGGTTTTAATGGTAATTGCAGATCTATCTAAAATGGAGGTCATTATTGATGTTAATGAAAATGATGTCGTATCTATTTCAAAAGGTGATACAGCAGAAATCGAAATAGATGCTTTTTTAGATACACTTTTCTATGGAGTTGTTAACGAAGTTGCATTGGTACCACAAGTAACTGGTATGGGCTCTCAGCAGCAAGTGACAAACTTTCAAGTTAAAGTAAGAATGATCAATGTTCCAGATAATATACGGCCGGGAATGAGCTCAACCGTTGATATCATTACAGATAAAAAGGAAAATGTGTTAACGATTCCAATACAAAGTTTGACCGCAAGAAAAAAAGGAATTGAATTAATTGAAATGGGTGATAAACCCAAAGATGGATTTGATAAAAAAGACACCAAATCTGAAATGGAGGAATTGGTTTTTATTATTAAGGATTCAGAAGGTGTGGTCAATCGCGGAGAATCTTCAGAAAAAAATAAATTTGAAAAACCTTTCAAAAAAGCAAAAAAAGGTACAAAATATGTTCATGTGAGACCTGTTGTGGTTGGTATATCAAGTGAGACAGATTACGAAGTTTTAAATGGTCTTGAGTTAGGTGACAAGATTGTTACTGGCAGTTATAAATCCATAAGCAGGGAATTAAAGCATAATGCCCTTGTTAAGTTAAAATCTGACAAGAAAAGTAAGAGCGACTAAGTGCCAAATTTAATTTCATTAAATCAAATCAAGCGTCATTATGATGTTGGAGGTGAGACAGTTAAAGCGCTTGATGGTGTTGATGTATCTATAAAAGCCAACGAATACATTTCAATTATGGGTCCTTCAGGTTCAGGTAAATCTACCTTGATGAACATTATTGGTTGTCTTGATACACCTACTGATGGAACATATCAATTTGAAGGAGAGCTTGTTCATGAAATGGATGATGATCAGCTTGCTTCAATACGTAATAGAAAAATTGGTTTTGTCTTTCAAACATTCAACCTGCTTCCAAGATCAACAGCTTTGCGCAATGTTGAGGTTCCACTTATTTATTCAAATACCCCTAAGACTGAGAGGCTTGAAATAGCTCGATCATCACTGATTTCCGTGGGGTTAGGTGATAGGTTAGATCATAAGCCTAACGAACTATCAGGTGGACAGAGACAGAGAGTTGCGATTGCCAGGGCTTTGGTAAATACGCCCTCTATAATATTAGCAGATGAACCAACTGGAAATTTAGATTCAAAAAGTGGAATTGAAATTATGAAAATATTGTACGATCTATATATTAAAGGCAATACGATTATTTTAGTTACCCACGAAGAAGAGATTGCGCAACATGCAAATCGTATTATTACGATCTTTGATGGAAGGATCAAGGAAGACCGCAAAAATGAAAATATGACAAAGGCCACATAATGTTTTCGCTGTTTTTCGAAAGCGTTAGAATCGCCATTGATTCAATCCTATCAAACAAAATTCGATCATTTTTAACGGGCCTTAGTATTATAATTGGTATACTCACAGTAACTCTTATGGGTACCCTAATTTCAGGTTTAGATAGGGGATTTGAGAAGAGTATGGATTTTTTAGGAAAAGACGTGTTATCGATTAGTAGGTGGGAGTGGTTTGGTGGCCAGGAATGGTGGGAGGTGCGTAATAGACCTAGAATTAGATTAGAGTATGTTGATAAAATAAAAAATAGATCAAAATACGCTCAAGCTGTAGCACCTGTGATGCAAAGAGGGGCAAGTTTAACTCGAGGAGATTTAGGCGCACGATCACAGATTTTTGGAACGACCACCGAATACTTAAAAACAACAAATTATGGTGTTGAAACTGGAAGATTTTTTACGAATGGAGAAGATAGATCTGGCGCTAGAGTAGCCCTGTTAGGTCATGATGTAGCAGAAAACCTTTTTCCAAATGAAGACCCAATAGGAAAAAACTTTAAAATAGATGGTATTAGGTTTCGCGTACTTGGAGTGATGCAAAAGCAGGGAAAGTTTTTAGGATTATTTAGTTTTGATACGCAGGTCATTATACCATCTGGAGCTACCCAGAGATTATTCTCACGAAGAGGTTTTCTGAGAATTAGCGTAAAAATCCCAGATGATAAAATTGAAGATTCTAAAGACGAAATTTATGGTATTATGCGACAAATTAGAGGGTTGAAGCCTACTGAAAAAGATGATTTTGCTGTTAACCAAACAGTAGCGTTTGAAAATATATATAATTCTATAAAGTTTGCTATTGGAGGAGTGGGTGTTTTTATAACAATTCTATCTCTTGTTGTAGGAGGAATAGGAATTATGAATATAATGTTCGTTTCTGTTAAAGAGCGGACTAAAGAGATTGGCGTTCGGAAGGCAATTGGTGCGACAAAGAATATGATTCTTACTCAATTCTTAATGGAAGCTACCATGATTTGTGTAATCGGAGGGTTAATTGGATTATCTTTTGCATATATCTTAAGTTTGATTATTAATCAATTTTTCCCTTCAACAATGCCAATTTGGCTTGCCCTAACATCAATCTCATTAAGTATTTTCGTCGGTATTACTGCTGGTCTCATACCATCTTATAAAGCAGCAGGTCTTGACCCGATCGATGCATTGAGGTATGAATAAAAATGATTTTAAGCAGTCAGATTAAAAGTATTTTGCGTGAGAGCGTTCGGATGACTTTTGATGCCATTCGCGCAAATAAACTTAGATCGACCCTAACTCTTTTAGGAATTTCCGTTGGAATTTTTTCAGTAATCAGCGTTATGACTGCTATTAAAACGCTTGAAAGCTCCATTGAATCTGGATTGAATGTTTTTGGTACCAATACTTTCATGATCACAAAGGATCCTGCAATTCAGTTTGGCAGAAATGAAAAGTACCGCAATAGAAAAAATATAGACATAGATCAATATCTTGCTTTAAAAGAGCGCGCAAAGTTGCCAATATTAGTTAGTGGTGGTGATGATACGGATAATGTAAGACTGGTAACGTACAAGGACAAAAAAACAAAACAAGTTCCTCGAATATCTGGAGGTGATCCTGGAACGTTACGAACGGTTAATACCTATATTGCAGATGGTAGAAATTTAACAGAGGAAGATATTCATTTGTCAAGAAGCGTTTGTATTATCGGCGCTGATGTGGTTGATGCACTTTTTCCTTTTGAAGATCCATTAGGAAAAGTTATTCAGCTACAAGGAATTAATTTTACCGTTGTAGGGATTACAGAAAGACAAGGTCAGTCCTTTGGACAAAGCCAAGATAATTACGTCTTCCTACCTATTACAACTTTTCTTCAACGCTTTAGAGGAAATTCGTACTCATTAGGTATCATGATTGAATCTGAATCCTCAGAATTATACAGCGAAACATTGGATGAAGTGATTGGCGTGCTAAGAGCAATACGAAAGGTGCCTCCTGGTGAAGAGAATGATTTTGAGATTACTACTAATGATGAATTGATGGAAACCTTTGGATCTTTTACTGGATCAATTAAGATTTTTGCTTTTTCAATTAGCGTTATAGCCTTAATTGTTGCCGGAATAGGAATTATGAATATAATGCTGGTATCCGTCACTGAAAGAATCAAAGAGATAGGCATACGAAAAGCTATTGGTGCAACGAGAAGGCATATATTATTTCAATTTTTAACTGAATCAGTTTTTTTATGTCAGATAGGTGGAATTATTGGAGTAGTCTTTGGTATAGCAGCTGGGAATATTATTTCATTAGTAGCAAAAGTTCCTGCCGTAATACCAATTGATTGGGCTATTTATGGAGTTATCAGTTGCTCTATTATTGGTATTGGATTTGGTAGTTACCCTGCGTGGAGGGCTGCAAATCTGGATCCCGTTGAATCTATGCGTTTTGAGTAAAACTTATTTCAAACATTCTTGTAGCAACCCAACAGTTCTTATAAATTTAAACACTTCTTTAAGTATCAAATATAATGATTGACGTATTAAACAGGTTTAAACTAGATGAATTTTTAGTTTATTATTCAAATTACCCCTCCTCTTTAAAGATAGTTCTAAAGAAATGAAGAGTATTGCAGTCATACCAGCTCGCTTACATTCAAAGCGATTTCCAAAAAAAATTTTATTTCCTATAAAAGAAAAACCGATGGTTGTACATGTGTATGAAAATGCAAAAAAATCAGAATTAATTGATGATGTGATTATAGCTGCTGATGATGAAGAGACAATTAAAGAATTAAAGAAATGGAAAGTGAAAACTGTAATGACTGACGTTAATCATTCTTCGGGAACTGATAGAGTACACGAAGCATCAAAAGATAATGATGCAGAAGTCATTGTAAATCTACAGGCAGATGAGCCTTTTTTAGATTTCAATTTGATAGATATGTTAATTAGTGAATTTGAAGACCCCCAGATAGAAATAGCAACTGTTGCAGGTAAAGAGCTTAATGCTGATAGTATAAATGATGTAAATACTGTTAAGGTTTTATTGGATGCTGAAAGGTTTGCGTTGGCTTTTAGGAGAAAACCACTGGAAATTGAATCTGGTGGATATTATCATCATGCTGGTATTTATGCGTATCGTAAAGATATTTTAGATAAGTTCACCAGGTTAGATTCATCGATAAATGAAAAAAAATATAAGCTCGAACAGTTAAGGGCTATTGATAATGGAATTTCAATAAAAGTTGTTTTGATAGATAAAGTAATCAAGGGGATAGATACATTGGAAGATTTAAGAGGGTTGGATAAATAAATATGGCAAAAGCAAAACCAGTAAAATATATTTTTGTTTTGGGGGGTGTTATATCTGGACTTGGCAAAGGTATTGCTGCCGCATCAATAGGTTATCTTTTAAAAAGCGCTGGATTAAAAGTGACCATTTTAAAATTAGATCCATATTTAAATGTTGACCCTGGAACCATGAATCCATATCAGCATGGAGAAGTTTTTGTCCTAGATGATGGATCAGAGACCGATTTAGATCTTGGGCACTATGAAAGATTTATTGATGTAGATATGGGTAAGATAAATAATACAACTACCGGTCAAGTGTATAGTACTGTATTAGAAAGGGAGAGAAGAGGAGATTATTTAGGTGCAACAATTCAAGTTATTCCGCACATTACCGATGAAATTATATCAAGAATTAAAGCCATAAACAAGCCAAAGAAATTTGATGTAGTAATTTGTGAGGTTGGCGGAACTGTCGGCGACATTGAAAGCTTGCCGTTTATGGAGGCGATTCGACAGCTTTCTCTTGAGGTTGGATATCACAACCACACTATGATGCATGTAACGCTTGTTCCCTATATTCAAGCTAGCGAAGAATTAAAAACAAAGCCAACACAGCACTCAGTAATGAAATTACGTGAGATAGGTTTATCTCCAGATATGATCTTATGTCGAACTGATCACGCGCTTACAAAAGATGTCAGGAATAAGATCGGATTATTTGGAAATCTTAATCCGGATCATGTTATTGAAGGTTCAGAGGTTAAAAGTATATATGAAGTTCCGCTAACACTATATAATCAAAATGTTTCAGAAATAATTATGGAACGGCTACAGCTTTCAGGTAAAGCTGATGTATCATATTTAAAAACATTCATTAAGAAATTTAAAGATCCAAAACATGATGTTAATATTGCGATGTGCGGTAAGTATACTGAACTTCCAGATGCCTATAAAAGCGTACTTGAATCTTTTATTCATTCAGGTGTTGAGAATAATGCGCGTGTTAATGTCCATTGGGTCGCCACAGAACAAATAAAGAATGATTTAGATGCTGAAAAAGCGTTTGATAATATGGATGGGATTTTACTATTACCAGGATTTGGATCAAGAGGATCTGAAGGGAAAATAATATCTTGTAAATATGCACGAGAGAACAACTTACCTTTTCTTGGAATTTGCTTAGGGCTTCAGTGTGCAGTTATTGAGTTTGCTCGAAACGTTTGCGGCCTAAAAGGGGCAAATAGTACTGAGTTTAATAAAAAAACACCTTATCCTGTAATAGACCTTATGGAATCACAGAAAGCTATTAAAGCAAAAGGTGGAACTATGAGACTTGGAGCTTATAGCTGCAAAATAAAAAAGGGAACCAAAGCATTTTCGGCTTATAGAAAGAAAAATGTTTCTGAGCGCCACCGTCACCGCTGGGAAGTAAATAATAGATTCAGAGATAGATTAACAAAAAAAGGATTAATTATTTCAGGAGAAAATTCTGACCTTAATCTTGTTGAGATTGTTGAACTTAAAGATCACCCTTGGTATGTAGCTGGTCAATTTCATCCTGAGCTTAAAAGTAGAGTAAGCAAAGCCCATCCTCTTTTTAGAGAGTTCATTAAAGCATCTATAAAATATTTAAATAACAAGAAGAACTAAAATATGAATACTATTTCTATTGGTAACGTAAAATATGAAGATGGATCTTTTCCTTTGATTGCAGGACCATGTGTAATTGAGTCAAGAGATCATAGCTTAAGAATGGCAGAACATATTCAAAAAATTACAAATTCGCTAAATATTCCATTAATTTTTAAAAGTTCTTTTGATAAAGCAAACAGATCTTCGATTGAGTCTTTCCGAGGTCCAGATAACCTAGAATCAGGCTTATCAGTGCTTGCTGATATAAAAAAAGAGCTAGGGATTCCTGTGCTTACGGATGTTCATTTGCCCGATCAATGCAGCCTAGTTGCTGAGGTATGCGATGTTTTGCAAATTCCCGCTTTTTTATGCAGACAAACTGATCTTTTATTAGCAGCTGGTGAAACAGGAAAAGTAATCAATATTAAAAAAGGTCAATTTTTAGCACCAGGTAAAATGAAGCATACTGCTAAAAAAATTGAATCTACTGGTAATAAAAATATTATTTTAACGGAAAGAGGGACATCGTTTGGATATAGCCTAGTTTCTGATATGACATCTATACCTGTTATGAGTCAAATTGGTTACCCAGTTGTCTTTGATGCAACTCATTCTGCCCAATTACCAGGTGATAAGAATACAACGGGAGGGCAACGAGAAATGATACCAACATTAGCAAAAGCTGCAGTGGCAGCTGGATGCAATGGGGTATTTATGGAAGTACATGATGATCCAAAAAATGCAAAATCGGATGCCTCAACACAATGGCCCTTAGATAAACTCGAAAATATTCTTCAGGATTTACTGAAAGTTTATGAGGCTGTTAACTGATGAGTTATAATATTAATTCAATAAAAATGATCATTTCCGATATTGATGGGGTGTGGACAGATGGATGTGTCTATATTGGAAATGAAAATTATGAAATGAAAAAATTTAATGTAAATGATGGTGCTGGAGTTGCCCTTTTAAGAGTTTCAGGTATAAAGCTTGCGCTTATATCAGGTAGAAAGTCGATAGCTACAGAGCTGCGTGCAGCTGAGTTGAAAATTGAAGACTTGTACAATGGAACGCTCAATAAAATAATTCCATATGAAGAATTAAAGTCAAAATATAATCTCAAAGATTCTGAAATTGCATATGTAGGGGATGACTTGATTGATATACCTGTTATGGAGAAAGTAGCAGTACCAATTGCAACGCAAAATGCTGTAGATCTTTGTAAAAAATCCTCAGTTCATGTTACAAGTAAATCAGGAGGAGAAGGTGCCTTTCGTGAGGCAGTAGAATGGATTTTAGCAGAGCAGGGAAGATTAGATCAAGTAATTTTAGACCTAAAAAATAAAGTTTTTGAACTAAAGTGAATCGTTTAATTATCTTGTCTTTTCTTATTTTTGCTTGCAATAATACTGAGATAGATAAACTGGGAGAAACGCGTGAAGGTCTACCTGATGCAGAAAGCTGGAACGCAACTATTACGTTAACAAATAAAGGTTCAAAAAGAGCTATTATAAAATCTGGTCACCTAGAAAAATATCAACAGCGTCAATATATACTTCTTGATCAAAACGTAGATGCTGATTTTTTTAATGAGGATGAGATTTATACAAGTAATTTAAAATCTGAAATAGCTGAGATTGATGAGTCTAAAGATTTTTTGATAGCCATGGGGAATGTTATTGTAATATCTGATAGCGGAGTGACTTTATTTACAGATACACTTTCATGGGATAATGTTGATGAAAAAGTTTTTACGGATGATAGTGTTGTTTTTATTACTGAACAAAATGACACTTTATATGGTATTGGGTTTAAATCAGATATTGAGTTAAATAATTGGAAGATTATGAAACCCACTGGTGTTTTTCATGATGGATCAAATGAGCAATAATCACAAGAAACTAAGAGCAGAAAAACTTTGTAAGAGTTATGGAGATTTTTGGGCTGTAAGAGAAGTTGACCTCGAGGTAAATAAAGGTGAAATCGTTGGGTTGCTCGGACCAAATGGTGCTGGAAAAACAACAACCTTTTATATGATAACTGGAATGATTAAGCCTACCGAAGGAACAATTCATTTAGATGGAATGGATATAACTAAAAAAGCCATGTATCAACGAAGTAGATTTGGAATAGGGTATTTACCGCAAGATGAATCAATTTTTAGAAAATTAACTGTTGAAGACAATCTTCGATTGGTCCTTGAGATGAGTACTTTTTCAAAAGAACAGCAAAAACATAAAATAGATCAACTATTAAGCGATTTATCTATTGAGCATATTAGAAAAAGTAATGGTGGAAACTTATCTGGAGGCGAACGAAGAAGGGTTGAGATAGCAAGAACTTTGGCAATGGATCCTGATTTTATTCTTCTTGATGAACCATTTGCTGGAGTTGACCCAATTGCAGTTGAAGATATTCAATCTATAGTGAGCTCATTAAAGAAAAAAAATATTGGGGTACTAATCACCGATCACAACGTAAGAGAAACACTATCTATAACTGATAGATCATACTTACTTTTTGATGGTAAAATATTGAAATCTGGTACCTCAGAATTTCTTGCAAACGATGAAGAAGCAAGAAGATTGTACCTTGGAGAAAGTTTCTCATTATAATGCCTGCAATCAAACAAACCCAATCATTAAATCAATCGCTTTCTCCACAGCAGATATTGCAAACATTAATCCTTCAGTTAAATTCTAGTTCATTAGAAGACAAGGTATTTGAAGAGCTTGAAAGCAATCCATTGCTTGATCATCTAGACGCTTCAGATGAAGAAGAAAAACTTGATTCAAAAGATGATCTTGATTATGAAGATGATCCAGATGAATATGAGCCACATAATATTTATAGCAATGAAACTAATAGAGATGATATTCCAATTGCTGAGCAATTGGACTTTCTTCAAGATATATCAAAACAGTTAAACGAATTTAATTTATCAAAAAGTGAAGAAAGTATAGCAGAAGAAATTATTTGGAATCTTGATGAGAATGGATACTTTTCAGTAGATACGATTTTAATAGCAGACAGACTGAATGTTTCAATTAATAAAGTTGAGAAGATATTATTATTAGTCCAAAAGCTTAACCCGCCAGGTATTGCAGCTCGCAACTTGCAAGAGTGTTTAATATTACAAATGCCTAATAAAAAATATGAGAATCACAGAAAAGTTCTATCTGATTATTTTGACGATTTTGTAAATCATAAGTATGAAAAAATTACAAATGCCCTTGGAATTGATAATGAAGACTTTAGCGGAATTATTGATGATATTAAAAAATTAAATCCTTATCCTGGTGAAGGGAAATTAAAAGGACGTAATGATTCAGTAGTTCCTGATTTAATTGTTACTTTTGAAAATAATAAGTGGAAGATTTCAGTTAACGATTCATGGGTATCAAATATCTCATTAAATACTAAATATTTAGAAAAGATAAAAAATAATAATTCTTCTAAAGAAACTAAAAAATATCTAAGTCAAAAATACGACTCTGCAATATGGCTGATTAAAGCAATCGAACAAAGGCAGTCTACTCTGACGCGAGTTATGGAAGAAATAATCAATAATCAATCAGATTTTTTTGATGGAGAGATAGCTTCTTTAAAACCAATGAAATTAAAAGATATTGCAAATAAATTGAATATGGACATTTCAACAATTAGTCGCTCAACAAGAAACAAATATGTAGATACTCCATATGGCATTTTTGAGTTAAAATCTTTTTTCTCTGGCAAGCTTAATTCTCCTAATGGTGAAGAGGTAAGCGTAAGGCTAGTAAAAAATTTGTTGAAACAATTGATAAATGATGAAGTAAAACAAAAACCATTAACAGACACTAATCTTGCTATCAAGCTCAAAGAAAAAGGGTATCCGATAGCTCGTAGAACTGTTGCGAAATATAGAGAAGAATTAAAATTACCTGTCGCTCGATTAAGACGACAGATAACTAATTAGAAAGGCAAATCATGGCGTATAAGCGAATAATTATTGGCGATCAAGAAATTAAAATTCCCAAGCTATCACTTGGCGTTTTTCCATTGGTTGGAATAGCGTTGCTATTATGGATGTTAACAGGCATATATGTTGTTGGTCCTGATGAGGTTGGTGTAGTGCAAACGTTTGGAAAATATTCTAGAGCAGCTCAGTCAGGCCTAAATTACCATTTTCCATTTCCTATTGAGAAAGTTAGCACACCTAAAGTTACAGAGGTCAAACGTATTGAAATAGGGTTTAGGACTGTTGGAAAAAATCAATATCAAACAATTGCAAGAGAGAGCTTAATGCTTACTGGTGATGAGAACATTGTTGATGCTGAAATGATTGTGCAGTACAAGATCAAGGACCCAGTTGCTTACACTTTCAATTTTATTGAACCGGAATTAACTGTTAGGCAGGCTGCTGAGGCCTCATTAAGAACTGTTATTGGTCGTCATAATATTGATGAAGCTTTGACTTCTGGAAAATTCATGATTCAAGAAGAGTCGAAAGAATTAATCCAAATAATTTTAGATAAATATGATACAGGAATTTTGGTTGTGGCAGTTCAACTTCAAGATGTTAGTCCTCCTGAGCAGGTTATAGCCGCTTTCAAAGATGTTGCTTCAGCAAAGGAAGATAAAAACAGAATGGTAAATCAAGCCGAAGGATATAGAAACGATATTATACCAAAAGCTAGAGGAGAAGCTCAAGCAGAGATAAGAGAAGCAGAGGGTTATAAAAAGGCTAGGATAGCAAGGGCTGAAGGAGATGTTTCTAAATTTAATTCAGTATTAAAAGAATATAGAAAATCCAAAGAAGTAACCGAGATAAGAATGTTTTTGGAAACCGCAGAAGAAATTTTATCAAATCGTGAAAAAATAATTGTTCCCGATGGGAAAGAAGGTAGCAATTTAATAAACCTTCTCAACCTTAAGGCAAAGGAGGGTAATTAGATTATGAAAAGATTATTAGCGCTAGTATTACCAATTATAACATTGGTTGGACTAAGCTCAATATTTATAGTAGATGAAACACAACAAGTCGTCATATTGCAACTTGGTAAACCGGTTAAAACTATAACCGAGCCTGGATTTAATGCAAAACTTCCTTTTCCATTTCAAGAAAGAATTGTATTTGATGATAGACTTCTAGAATACGATTCTCCCCCTGAAGAGATTTTAAGCAAAGATAAGAAATCACTGATAGTGGATAATTATGTAAGATGGAAAATCATTGATCCTCTGCAATTTCTTAAAACCGTTCAAGCAATACCAACTGCAAAAAGCAGGATGGATGATATTGTCTATTCTGAGCTCAGAAGGGAGCTTGGAACGCATGATATGGTAGAAATTATTACTCAAAATCGCGAGGAAATCATGGATGTTGTAACTAAAGCTAGTAATGAAGCTACTCTTTCTTACGGAATTTCAGTGGTTGATGTTAGAATTCGTCGCGTCGATTTGCCTTCAGAAAACGAAGAATCTATTTATGCTCGTATGGAAGCTGAGAGAAAAAGACAAGCAAATAAATTTAGATCTGAAGGATCAGAGGAAGCACAAAAAATCAGAGCTGCTACTGATAGGGACAAAACAATTATTCTAGCTGATGCATACAAGGAAGCAGAAAAAATTAGAGGTGAAGGAGATGCAAAAGCTGTTCAAGTGTATGCAAGGTCTTATTCTTCTGATCCTAAATTTTATGAGTTTGTTCGTACTCTTGATGCTTATAAGAAAGTAGTTGATGATAAAACCACATTAGTTTTACCGTCAGACTCTAAGCTGTTTAAGCTTTTAATTGAGGGAAAATAAAATACATGAAAAGAGATTTTATTCATGTAACAGATTTCAATAAAAAAGAGATCTATGATTTCCTTGATTCAGCTGTAAAGCTGAAAAAACGAATTGAAGATGATAGTGATGACTATAAGCCTTTTTATGGTATGTCGCTTGCAATGATATTTGCCAAACCTTCCGCGAGAACTAGAGTTTCATTCGAAACCGGTTTCTTTAAATTAGGTGGTCATGCACTGTATCTGGGTCCAAATGATATCGGTATTGGAAAAAGAGAGGCAGTCAAAGATATTGGAAGAGTTCTTAGTAGGTATAATGACATGATAATGGCAAGACTATTTGAGCATAAACATATGTTAGAGCTTTCTGAAAGCGCTACGATCCCTATTGTAAATGGATTAACTGATTATAATCATCCTTGCCAAATTATGGCTGATCTTTTAACAATATATGAGCACATGAATTCCGTAGACAATATTAAAGTTGTTTATGTTGGGGATGGCAACAATATCGTGAATTCTTGGTTAAATCTTGCATCAATTATACCTCTGAATTTTACATGTTTATGCCCAGAAGGATTTGAACCTGATAGCAAAACCGTTGAATTGGCTCAAAGAGCATCATTTTCAAATATTGAAATAACGCATGATGTTAATAATGCGACTGTTGGTGCTGATATCATTTATACAGATGTATGGGCTTCTATGGGTCAAAAAGAAGAGGCAGATTCAAGGGGTAAGATTTTTAGTAATTTTCAGGTTAATTCTAAAATGATGAATTCTACTAAAAAAGATACCCTTTTTATGCACTGTCTTCCTGCAGAAAGAGGTCGCGAGGTTACCGATGAGGTTATGGAGTCATCAAACTCAATAGTTTTTGATCAAGCTGAAAATAGAATGCATGCTCAAAATGCTATTATGTTAAATATTTTAAATAAATCTTAGATGGAATTATGACAAGCGATTTAAAGTTGGTTTCAAAAAATGTCTTAGTTGGTGAGGCAGAACAAATGATTTCTGCTGCTGATAGAATTTCTGATAAAATAGTTGAAGCTTGTAAAATCATAAACAGCCATCCTGGTAAAATAGTTATAAGCGGTATGGGAAAATCTGGCTTAATTGCCCAGAAGATCGCTTCCACCCTTTGCAGTATTGGAAATAAAGCTGTTTTTCTTCACCCAGCTGAAGCCGTACATGGAGACTTAGGAATTTATGCTCCAGGCGATCCAACTATCCTTATTTCAAAAAGTGGCGCAACGGATGAAATTCTTAGATTAATACCTATTCTAAAAGAGTTTAAGTCTCCTTTGATTGGAATATTAGGGAATATGAATTCAGTTTTATCAAATGAAGTAGACCTGGTTATTGATGCATCTGTTTCAAGTGAAGTTGACCCGCTAGGAATAGTTCCAACTGCAAGCACTACTCTCACTCTTGCGATTGGTGATGCTTTAGCTGCAGTTTTAATGAGTGATAAAAATTTCAAACGCGAAGATTTTGCAAAGCTTCATCCTGCAGGAGACTTAGGAAGACGCTTGAAGCTTACTGTAAAAGATATTATGCAGCCTATTGAAAAAGTTGCAATTGTTGCACCGGATACCAATCTTCGATATGTTGTTATAAAGATGACAGAAAACCCTCAAGGCGCAGCATTGGTTTTAGATCAAAAAAGTTTGCTTTTAGGCATTGTAACTGAAGGCGACTTACGAAGATCATTGGCTGAGAATATTGACATTGATAGATCAAAAGCTGAAGAAGTTATGTCTTCTAAACCTATTACCATTAAAATAAACTCTTTATTATCTGAGGTCTTAACAGTGATGGAAAATAGAGAATCACAGATATCTGTATTACCAGTTGTTGAAGACGATTTGAAATGTGTTGGTCTCATTCGAATTCACGATATTTACCAGACACAATTATTGTAGTTTACTTATAAGACTCCCATTTTACTTCATATGTTCTGTATGAAACTTTGTCTTTGCTATCTATTGGTATAGTGATTTTGAATTCGCTTATTGATCCAGGATCTAGCGAGGTGACCGATTTTATACCTGTATAATATTTTGTGTTTTGACCTGATACAAAAACAGAGTCTTGATAAAGAAGCTGTGTGGTTGGTGACCATAGCTTTGCAATAACTCGGACAAAATCAGCTCGTTTTGTTCCTATATTCTTTAGTGATCCAATAATTTCTTCACGGTCAGTATAGATATCCACAAAAGGCTCATTTAGTAGTTCAACTTTTGCAGATGGGGGAAGGTCTTCACCAATATCTATAATTTTATCTTTTTCAATTGCAAGTTGACCAATACTAGTTTGAACTATTATTCCCAAATCATCTTCTTCTATAATTTCACCATTAACCACTGTTCCATTTTGTAATTCAATACGATGTCTTAGTTGAGGAATTTTAATTAGTTCTAGAAGTTCTTCATTAATGTTCGGCATAGCCCCTTTACCTTCTTCGTATACAGAAATAATCTTTTTTAGAGAGTCAACTTGTTGTCGTAAAAAATCAATGCTTGACTTTATTTCAAAGAATGGCTCACCACTTTCAAGTTTCTCAATATTTTTAATATCAACATTTCTCACTATAGGAAGTGATTTTGTTGTATTCAATGAATCATTATTTTCACTCATTTCTTTATTAGAGCCTGTTTCAAGAGTAGTTGCGGCGTTATTTAATGGCAATGCGATGGTGTCTACTATTGAAGAATCAGCGCTTTGAATGGATACATTTAAAGTATCATCGCTATTTGTAAGAGATGTATCAACATCTTGCGAAAAGACAATCGATATTAATAGCATTGAAATAAATGAAAATCTAATCATCTAAAATTGACGCTTTTTTATGAGCTTCAAATGTTCTTCTATGTATTTCTTGTTCATAAATAGGGTAGGCGCCAAGGTCTTTAACAGTTTTTATAATTGGCGCATGAAGTTTATATTGATTATAATCAGATAAAATAGGCAGTAACGAAGGGACAACTGATTCATCGCTAATATCTGCAATCTTTTCAATTGCCTTACTTCTTATTTCAAGGGGATAGCTATCATTCTTTGCAATTTCAATAACAGCTTTTCTTATTTCCGGGTCATCAAATTCACCAAGAGCTTCAAGTAGTGTATTTAAAATATTATAATATTGATCTTTACCAGTTCTATAGGTTTGTAGCAGTGCTAGTACCAAACTTTCTTCTTTTACACCTCTCATTGTATTTAATGCAAAATCTCTTACTTCAAGATTAGTTTCAGGATCCCCTAATAATTCTGCGAAAGCACCTGCAACTTGAGATGGATCTTTTTTCCCTAATATCTCCAAAGCCCTATTGCGGATCCCTAATTTTACAAATGGGTCTCTAGATATTTGTGTAAGGATAGGCACAACCTCATCAGTGCCTAAGGCGCCTAGAGTTTCGGTTAGAAGCTTTTCTGTTCTATTAAAGTTACTTCTACTTACTTCATAAAGATCCAATAATGCCATTACTTGATCTTTAGTACGAACTTTATTGAGATTCCTTACCAATGAAAGCTCAAGCTCATTCGTTTTTTCTTCAACTTTATTCATAGCACTGATCATTGCATCAGCAGCTTTTGGATCATCTTTAAATTGAGCTAAAAGTTCTATCGAGCCAATCATAAATGTTACATCTAGAGCAGCGGCTTCACCAACAGCTTCCGAAAGAGCATTTAAAGCGGTTGGATGTTGAGTTTCAGCTAAAGCTACACCAGCTGCCATCCTAACGTCGTAAGGTTGATTTGAATCATTATAGATTGCAATCATTTCTTCTAATGCTTGCAATTTACCCTCACTAAAAGCAGTACTTAGATTTTCTATTAATTCATAGGATATATCATCATTTGATTTTCTTGAAGGAAGTAACTTTTTGATAGTAGAACATCCATCAACAAACAAAAGACTAAAAACTGTAATAATAATAAGATTACTTTTTTTCATCTTTTTTCCAAAAATGAAGTTTTAAATCATTTCCATCAAATTTCCCATAAGAGAAGAAGCTCAGCCAGTCTCCAAGAATAAGGAGTTTACCATTTTTCATGTCTAATTCTTTTGCTTGATGGTAATGACCAGAAATAAAATAATCACAATCATTATCAATATAGGGTTTTGATTGAATTTTCATTTCATCAAGTATTTTTTTATTATATTGTTCTGAATGTGCATAATGCTCTCCCTTTTTAGATACCAAGTTGGCAAATGAGTAACCAATTCTAGGATGCAAAGATCTGTAAAACCAAATAAATAAACGAGAACGAATAACCTTTTTTAGGGCCCTATAAGCTCTATCCCAAGATAGAAAGCCATCTCCATGGGTAATATAGAAAGTTTTTTCACCAATTTTTATTTTTACATCATCACTATAAACTTTATCAAAAAGAGTATTATTAATGAAATCCATGACCCAATAATCATGATTGCCAAGAACATAGTGAACTTTTACACCAGACTCTCTCAATTTAAGTATTTGATAATAAAAAGGTACATATACCTTAGGAATTACATCTTTGTACTCAAAATAAAAATCAAAAAGATCACCATTAATTATCAGAGTCCCGCCAGTTTCTCTAACATAGTCTAAAAAATCAAACAAAACCTGTTCACGCTTAGCTTCATCGTCGGTCCGGTTTAACATTAAATGAATATCGGAAATGAAATATATTGGTAAATCCATAGCTATAAAGTAATATTTTACCTAGAGGACAGTCAATCATCAAACTTTATTATTAATTTTGCAAAATAGATTGCAAAAAAACATCTATATCTTCGAATTTATGGAACTATAGCTCTAAATTAGACTTTATAAATATTATGAAAAGAATTATATATATTACCTTTTTTGTTCTCTGTTCTGTTTTACAGGCTCAATCTTTTGGTCAAAACAAAGTTCAATATCGTGATTTCGAATGGAATTTTATATCTTCCCCAAATTTTGATGTGTACTACTATGGTGATGAACTTGATTTGGCAACATTTACGATGGAAGCGGCAAATGAAGCTTATGAGCAGATCGGAAAGCACCTTAGATGGAATTTAAAGAAGAGAGTTCCGATTCTTGTTTACCATTCGCATAATGAATTTCAGCAAAATAATGCTGTAGGTGTTTATATGTCAGAAGGTATTGGTGGGGTTACAGAGCTATTCAAGAACAGGGTAGTCATTCCTTTTGAAGGTGATTATAAGGCATTTAGGCATGTAATACACCACGAACTTGTTCATGCAATGATTAATGATCTTATTTATGGCGGTAGGATGAATAATGTAGCTAGTGGGCAGGTCCGATGGAGTATTCCTCTTTGGGCAAATGAGGGTTTGGCAGAGTATCTTTCATCAAACTGGGACACTGAAGCGGATATGATTATACGTGACTTAGCTATTAATGAGCGAATACCCACTGTAAAAGAGTTGGAATATTTTTTAGCTTATAAAGGAGGCCAGTCAGTTTGGAAATTTATAGCTGAAAAATATGGAAGAGAGAAAATAGGAGAGGTCTTCCAGGCAATGAAAAGATTGCGAGGAGCTGAAAAAGGATTTAAAAGCGCTATTGGAATGGATTACGATGAATTAACTGAGCAGTGGCACAAATATATTAAAAAAGAATTTTACCCTGATGTAGCAGGACGTGATGAAGTTGATGATATTGCTAAGAAGCTAACTGATCACAAGAAAGCAAAAAATGTATATAATGTTTCACCATCAATATCACCGGATGGAGGAAAAATTGCATTTCTAACAAATAATCTTAGTTATTTTGATATTGATTTGATTGATGCGGTAACTGGCAAGAAAATCAAAAAATTAATTAAAGGCAGTAGGTCTTTAGATTTTGAAGAATTAAAATTTCTACAGCCAGGAATAAGTTGGTCGCCTGATAGTAAAAAAATAGTATTTGCTGCAAAATCTGGATCGGGCGATGCACTTTATATAGTTGATGTGAATAGCAATGAAAAAGAAAAGATCCCATTTGAATTAGATGGTGTTTTTAGTGCTGCATGGAGTCCTTTAGGAGATAAGTTAGCATTCGTTGGCTATGAAAAGGGTGCGAGCGATATCTATATTTATGATATCAATAAAAAAGAGCACTTTAATTTAACCAATGATGTTTACTCTGACTCTGAACCTTCCTGGAGCCCAGATGGTAATTCTATAGCTTTTGTTTCTGATAGAGATAGCCCTTTTAATGATTCAACAAGAACAGCGCAAGGTATGATTTCCGTAGATTATGAAAGCAAAGATATTTATATAATCAATGTTAACACAAAAAGCTTAAATCAGATAACAAATACTGGGTACAATGAAGATTATCCGGTCTTCTCAAATACAGAAGAATCTCTTTTTTATATAGCGGATTCATCTGGTACATGGAATCTTTTTAAATACAATATAATTGATGGGAATACATCTATTATTACAAATCTTCTCACTGGAATATTTCAATTGAGCCTAAATAAGTTTGACGATGCAATGGTTTTTTCTGGCTACTCTAATAGAGGTTGGGATGTTTATAGATTAAATAACCCTCTTGATTTGACCGAAGTAGAAGTTCAACCAACCAACTTTGTCTTGAATAAAGATTTTGTTGAGAAAGAAGAGCTTGTTGATTTGCGAAAAGATAAATGGCGCGGAAGCGATTCAAATCAATCTGATTATTCCAGGCATATTTTCGCAATGGAGTATGAAAGCTATAATAAGCAAAACCTTAAAACTAACCAGCAGACTTCAATTAGAGATACACCTCTAAAAAATGATACCGGTGACTACATTCCTCAAGCATATAAAACACAGTTTAGTTTGGATATTGCTCAGGGTCAATATGGCTATAACAATGTATTTGGCCATCAAGGATTATTGATATTTTATTTTAGCGATTTGATGGGAGATCATCAAATTTCTTTAGCTTTGGAATCTCAAATCTCTCTTTCAAATAGCGACTACTATCTGAATTACGCTTATTTGAAAAATAGAACTGACTATTATTTTACATTGTTCCATCAAGCTGATTTCTTTTTAACTGGAGGGTACTATAATCAATATGGTTACCCTGTTGACCTTACTGCACGCATGAGACATTATGGGATTTCTGCAATAGCATCTAGACCATTAAATAAATTTAATAGAATAGATTTTGGAGTAATAACGCATAATCTTGATTATAAGCTTTTTGCTATTGATCCCTACGAAACAAGCAATACAGTAGTAAGCAGTGATGGTTTTGTAGCTCTAAACCCAACAGTGAGCTATGTTTTTGACAATACGGTCTTTGGTTTCCTTGGACCTGTAGATGGGTTTAGGCAGAATACCACTTTAGAATTGAGCCCTGCAATGGGCAAAAAAGGTATTTCGTTTCAAAAGTTAAAAATGGATTTACGAAAATATTTAATGCTTAATAGAAGTTATTCTTTTGCAGGTAGATTATTTTTTGGTAATAGCACTGGAAAAAATCCACAAAAATACTTCCTAGGTGGAATGCAGAATTGGTTGTGGGGTACTGGCACAACCAATGATATAGATGATGGATTAACACAAGAATGGCGTTGGAGAAATGTTATTCTAGATAGCCAAAATGAATCTCTTTTACAGGATATATATTTTTCTGAGTTTGCTTACCCATTAAGAGGTGCACGTTTTTCAGAAAGAGTTGGAAAAAATGTCTTATTAACTAATCTTGAATTTAGATTTCCATTAATTCAATATTTGCAAATTGGATTCCCAATTCCAATTACTTTAGGCAACATATTTGGTCATGTGTTCATGGATGTTGGAGCAGCATGGGATGACAGCAGAGAATTTACTGATTCTTCATTATTGCAATTAAAATATGGAAATAACCTTTCAAGTGATTTTTCACCATGGGTACGTACAGTCGGATATGGAATTAAGTTGCCAATTTTTCTTCCTTGGAGAATTGAAGCAGCATATGATTGGACAGATAAAGGTTTTTCTAAGCCACAATGGTATGTATCCCTAGGATTAGATTGGTAGTTTTTTTGATTTTATTCACATTACTTTCTATGTGAATAAAATAATTATCAAATACAATCTTGGCTAAAAACAGATCTAAAACAGTTTATCTTTGTTCATCGTGTGGAGCAGACTTTCCAAAATGGAATGGCCAATGCCCTGCATGCAATGAATGGGGAACGTTAAGTGAGTACAAAGTTTCAAATAATAATAGCTCCAGATCTAATGGAGAAAGAAAAGAAACACACACACTTGAGGCTATTTTACACCAAGAAGAAGTTAAGCGCATCTCGATTGGTATAAAGGAGGTAGATAGGGTTTTAGGTGGTGGCGTCCTAAGTGGTTCTATGATTTTGTTAGGAGGAAGTCCTGGTATAGGTAAATCAACCCTAGCTCTTCAAACATTATCATCTTTTAAGCAAAATGTTTTGTATGCATCTGCTGAGGAAAGCGAAGAACAGATTGCACTGCGGGCTAAAAGATTAAACGTGTTATCTTCAAATATTCATCTATCTTCAGAAAATAGAATAGACGAAATTTTAAATCAAGTATTACTGCTTAAGCCACAACTCCTTATCATTGACTCAATTCAGACAATTTTTAGTGAAAA
>Ga0208277_1000174_pt1 | contig 37917 bp, 47 predicted proteins | sample ETNtaG_5_FD_185782 | JGI IMG/M metagenome (GOLD analysis project Ga0208277, IMG submission 185782) | Marine microbial and viral communities from oxygen minimum zone, Eastern Pacific Ocean - ETNP201406SV205 (SPAdes) (version 2) | ecosystem: Environmental > Aquatic > Marine > Oceanic ...
AGGAATATAAAAATCATAAAGAGATCTACCTTTTTGACGACCATAACGACCACTAACATCAAGATTTTGCTCTAGTCCTGTAGCAGGATCAATTGGCATTGCAGTTAATTCATTAGTAAAGGTTTCCCCATTCATTCCTATAGAAAATGAGAAATTATCATTACTAAATAAATCAACATCTAAATCAAATTCAATACCAGTGTTAACTAGCTCACCGTCATTAACAGTAATTAATGCATATCCTACAGACGGGCCAACTCTTCTGTCAAAGAACATATCGGTAGTTTTCTTGTTGTAGAATTCCAATGAACCCTCAACACGATTAGCTATTTCAAATTCAGTTCCAATATTAAATTGATTTGAACTTTCCCAAGTCAACTCTTTATTCCCTTTTGTTAAAAATGCTAATGATATGTTATCATTTAAGTTGTTAACGGAATAAATATTGTAGCCTGGGTATAAACCAACACCGCCAGCATTACCAATTACACCATAACTAGCCTTTAACTTTAGGAAGTCAAATAAGTCACTGCTGAAAAAGTCCTCTTTGGAAGCAATCCAAGAAGCACCAAGTCCATAAAAATCACCCCATGGATCATCTTTAAACCTTGAAGAACCATCTCTGTTAAAAGTACCACTTAGGTAATACTTTTCTTGATAATTTAATGTAAAATTAGCTATATAACTTTCAGTTGTTGATTCATCAGTGTATCCATCACCAGGGGCATTTACAACACCATTGGAGATATCACTACCCTGAGGCATAACTAAATTTGTTCTTTCTGCATATAGATAATTGAAGTCATATTGCGATGCAACATGAGCCAAAATAACTGATAAATCAAAATCATCAAACTGAGTTAAATATCTCAAATTAGTTCTAGTAGTCCAATTTTTTGTCTCACTTCTACTTCTAGTAACTTGACCACCTTGACCTTTTGCAGGACTGTAGAATGGCTCATCAAGTGAGATCCCTTCACTCATAAAATATTGATATCCGAAGTTATTTTCTAAAGTTAATCCTTCAGCAATATCAATTCTTAAATCGTTATTAAAGTTTACTGAGTTTGATTTACCTCTACTTATGTTGATGTAAGAGTCAGCAACACCATTTGTTGCAAACCCAAAACCACGGCCGTCTTCTAGACCATAATCATATTGGTAGCCTCCATAAATTGGGTCTGGAACTTTATTTCCGTCAGAGTCTCTTAAAAACAATGGATAGATATTTGGAATGTTATCTAACCACCAGAATTGACTTGAACTAGATGACCCAGTACCGTTATTATTAGATTCACTTTGACTATAATTGATGGTTGTGTTTAGGTTGATAAAATCAGCAAATTTTTGAGTTGCAGCTATTCTAGCATTTAACCTATTATAATCAGTATTAATGGCATACCCCTTATCATCTACAAAACCAAAGGATGTATAAAGTGATGAATTATCTGAAGATTCAGAAAACGTAAGTAATGCTTCATTTCTATTAGCAGATTGTAAAGAATAGTCTTCCCAATTTTCAGGATTATATCTTCTTGAAACACCTGAACGTACAGATGCAGTAGCAGGGTCAATCAGCTCAGCGACACTAGCAACATTCCACATGTTATATACTTGAGAAATGTCAGTAAAGTCATCATTTGTAGTACTTTCGAATAAGTTGTCATTAGCATAGGCAACTGCAGATTCTGTTGTTGCACCATCTTGAAGCATACCACGCTGATAGGCTGCTTCCCATGAAATGCCAATGTACTCCTCAGGTGATTTGATAACCTCATATCTGTCTATACCCTGATAATTTGAACCTGACTTAAGTTCTACAGTTAATTTATCTCCTCTGTCAGAGCCCCTCTTAGTAGTTATAACAATTACTCCATTTGCACCTCTAGCTCCATAAGGAGTAGTAGCAGATGCATCTTTTAAAATTGTAACAGACTTTATATCATTAGGGTTAATATCATTTGTACTTCCAAGAAATGGAGAATCATCTACGATAATTAGTGGTGAACGTGATCCATTAACAGATCCAAATCCTCTTATTCTAATTGTTGACGAAGAACCTGGTTGACCACTTGTGTTGAATACTGCAACACCAGGAGACTCTCCAGAAAGGGCTTGGGTTATGTTAGTAAATGATTTTTTTTGTAAAGTTTCACCAGCAACAACTTTTGCTGAACCAGTAAAGGCCTGCCGAGTGACTTCACCAAAACCAGTGATAACAACCTCATCAAGAGCGGTTGATGATTGAAGTATAACATCCACACTTGATGCTGTTACACTGACTTCACTAGTTAGATAACCAACATAACTCACTACTAATACATCGTCCATAGATGCATCAATTGTGAATCTACCATCAAAATCAGTTGTAGTGGCAGTAGACGTGTCTTTGATATTTACTGTGGCGCCCGGAATAGGCAGTCCATCAGAATCAGTTACCAATCCGGTTACAGACTGCTGTGAAAAAGCAAGTAAGGAGCCAAATAAAATAACTAATGTTAATAATTGATTTAATTTAGTTTTCATATTTTCTTATAATTATAGAATCAACAAATATGTTAACTTTTTGTTAATAAAACAAGAAATCAATAAAATATTAATGTTTAATAAAAAGAATTAGGACTTATTTTTTGAATTTTCTTGTAAGAAACTGTAATCTGTCAAAACATATTTATATCTGAACTTTCATCTTCAGTTTTGGTTTTTCTCAGTTCTTTTAAAAAATTGGCTCTGAAGGGTATTTTTTAAATAAAAAAATAATACTACATTTGCAGCCCTTAAAATAAGGGAAGAAATTTTACATTAGTATGCCAACAATTTCGCAACTCGTTCGTAAAGGAAGAACAGATCTCTCAAAAAAGAGTAAGTCTGCTGCTCTTGATGCATGCCCACAAAAACGCGGTGTTTGCACGAGAGTGTATACGACCACACCAAAAAAACCAAACTCAGCCATGCGTAAAGTTGCTCGTGTTCGCTTAACCAATGGAAATGAGGTAAATGCCTACATTCCTGGTGAAGGACATAACCTGCAAGAGCATTCTATTGTACTTGTTCGTGGTGGTCGTGTAAAAGATTTGCCTGGTGTTCGCTACCATATTGTACGTGGAGCATTGGATACAGCAGGTGTTGAGGGACGCCTACAACGACGTTCTAAATACGGAGCCAAACGACCAAAAAAGTAAAAAGTTTATTTGAACAATGACGTTCAAGCTTGCTTGAACCACTCAATTTAGAGACATGAGAAAAAAATCGGCGAAAAAACGCCCATTGTTACCAGACCCTCGCTTCAATGACCAAATGGTCACTAGATTTGTAAATAATCTAATGTGGAGCGGCAAAAAATCAATCGCATTTAAAATCTTTTATGATGCCATTGAAATCGTTGATGAAAAGAATCAAGACGATGAAAAGTCTGCGCTTGAAATTTGGAAAGAAGCTTTAACCAATGTGATGCCTCATGTCGAAGTGCGTAGCCGCCGTATTGGTGGTGCAACATTCCAAATTCCGAACCCAATCCGTCCAGATCGCAAAATATCCACTGCTATGAAGTGGTTGATTTCTTTTGCTAGAAAACGCAATGAAAAATCGATGGCTCAAAAATTAGCTGCCGAAATATTTGCCGCATCAAAAGAAGAAGGTGCAGCCGTAAAAAAACGTGTCGATACACACAAAATGGCCGAGGCCAACAAAGCATTCTCTCATTTTAGATTTTAGCGTATATAACAATGTCAAGAGATCTTAAATACACACGAAATATTGGAATTGCTGCTCATATCGATGCTGGTAAGACAACAACGACTGAGCGAATTCTTTATTATACAGGTGTAAGTCATAAAATCGGAGAGGTTCACGATGGAGCTGCTACTATGGACTGGATGGAGCAAGAACAAGAGCGTGGAATTACTATTACTTCTGCAGCTACCACTTGTGAGTGGACGTTTCCAACTGAACAAGGAAAGCCAATTGATGGCGCTAATGGGTATCACTTCAATATTATTGACACTCCTGGGCACGTTGACTTTACCGTTGAAGTAAACCGATCACTTCGAGTTCTTGATGGACTAGTATTTTTGTTTTCAGCTGTTGATGGCGTTGAGCCTCAGTCTGAAACCAACTGGCGCTTGGCCGACAATTACAATGTTCCAAGAATGGGATTTGTCAATAAGATGGATCGACAAGGTTCCAACTTTCTTAATGTTTGTACCCAAGTGCGAGAAATGCTCAAATCCAATGCTGTACCAATTGTATTGCCAATTGGCGATGAAGACAACTTTAAGGGATGTGTTGACTTAGTTAAAAATCGTGCTATCATATGGCATGAAGAAAACATGGGCGCCACTTTTGATGTGGTTGATATTCCTGAAGACATGAAGGATGAAGTTGAAAAATTCCGTGGTGAGCTAATCGAAGCCGTTGCTGAATATGATGAAAACCTCCTTGAAAAATATTTTGAAGATCCTGACAGTATTTCTGAAGACGAGGTGCACAATGCACTTCGAGCAGCTACGCAGGACATGAGTATTATCCCTATGATTTGTGGTTCTGCCTTTAAAAACAAAGGTGTTCAGTTTTTACTCGATGCGGTTTGTCGTTATTTGCCTTCTCCGGAAGATAAAGAGGCCATTGAGGGAACAAACCCGGATACAGATGAGACTATTTCGAGAAAGCCAACTGTTTCTGATCCATTTTCAGCTTTGGCATTTAAAATCGCAACTGACCCTTACGTAGGGCGTTTGGCTTTCTTTAGAGCTTATTCTGGTCGTTTAGATGCAGGTTCTTATGTGTTAAACACAAGATCTGGTAACAAAGAACGAATTTCTCGTATTTATCAAATGCATGCGAACAAGCAAAATGCAATTGAGTTTATCGAAGCTGGAGACATTGGTGCTGCAGTTGGATTTAAGGACATCAAAACAGGAGATACGCTTTGTGCGGAAAAACATCCGATTATTTTGGAGAGCATGGATTTTCCAGACCCAGTAATTGGAATCGCTGTTGAGCCAAAAACCAAATCTGATGTCGATAAATTGGGGATGGCACTTGGCAAACTTGCCGAGGAAGATCCAACCTTTCAAGTAAAAACTGATGAGGCATCTGGCCAAACCATCATTAGCGGAATGGGTGAGCTTCACCTTGATATCATTGTTGACCGTTTGCGTCGCGAATTTAAAGTTGATGTTAATCAGGGTCAACCACAAGTTGAGTATAAAGAAGCCATTACCCTGCTCGCAGATCACCGTGAGGTTTACAAAAAGCAAACAGGTGGACGTGGTAAGTTTGCAGATATCGTATTTACACTCGAGCCAGCTGAAGAAGGAAAACAAGGTCTTGAATTTGTCAATCAAATTAAAGGAGGTAATGTTCCAAGAGAATATATTCCATCTGTAGAAAAAGGATTCAAGGATGCCATGCAAAATGGCCCATTGGCTGGATTTGAGGTCGACGCAATGAAAGTAACCTTGAAAGATGGTTCTTTCCATCCTGTTGACTCCGATTCTCTGTCATTTGAGTTAGCAGCTAAAATTGGTTACAAAGAGGCTGCAAGAGCAGCTGGAGCTGTAATTATGGAGCCAATGATGAAGCTTGAGGTGTTGACTCCTGAAGAGAATATGGGAGACATTGTCGGGGATCTCAACCGCCGTCGAGGACAAGTCAATAGTATGGACGATCGTGCGGGATCAAAAGTAGTTAAGGCCATTGTACCTCTTTCAGAAATGTTTGGATATGTCACTTCATTGCGAACATTATCTTCTGGACGTGCAACATCAACGATGGAGTTTTCTCACTATGCGGAGACACCAAAAAATATTTCTGAAGAAGTAATCTCCGCAACAGTCGGATAAAGAATTGAAACGATGAGTCAAAAAATTAGAATTAAGCTCAAATCCTACGATTACAACCTCGTCGATAAGTCGGCTGAGAAAATCGTAAAGACGGTAAAGACAACAGGAGCTGTGGTCACAGGACCGATCCCACTTCCAACACATAAAAAGATTTTTACTGTGTTGCGCTCACCCCACGTGAACAAGAAGTCGCGTGAACAGTTCCAGTTAAGCTCATATAAACGTCTGTTGGACATCTACAGCTCATCTTCTAAAACGATTGATGCGTTGATGAAATTAGAGCTTCCGAGCGGAGTAGAAGTTGAAATTAAAGTATAATTAGATTCTCTTTTGAGAGAATAGCTAAATAAACCAATATGTCAGGGTTAATTGGAAAAAAAATCGGCATGACTACCATCTTTGACGAGAATGGCAAAAACTTGCCATGTACTGTCATTCAAGCTGGACCATGTGTCGTTACGCAAGTACGCTCACAAGATTCGGACGGATATGATGCATTACAACTTGGGTTTGATGACAAATCAGCCAAAAAAAGTAACAAAGCCTCAGAGGGTCATTTTAAAAAAGCGAATACCTCAACCAAACGAAAGTTGGTTGAATTCAAAGGTTTTGAATCAGAGCATAAACTTGGAGATACGATAGGGGTAGACCTATTTGTTGAAGGCGAGTATGTTGACATTACAGGAACCTCCAAAGGGAAAGGTTTCCAAGGAGTTGTTAAGCGCCACGGCTTTAGTGGAGTTGGTCAAGCCACTCACGGTCAGCACAACCGTTTGCGTGCCCCTGGTTCAATTGGTGCGGCATCATACCCAGCTCGTGTATTCAAAGGAATGCGAATGGCAGGTCGTATGGGTAATGAAAGAGTGACCGTTCAAAACCTTCGTGTTTTGAAGGTGGTACCTGAGAAAAATTTATTAGTTGTCAAGGGATGCGTTCCAGGACACAAAAACAGTTATATCCTAATCTCTAAGTGATGAAATTATCAGTAGTAGATCTAAAAGGTAAAGATACAGGTAGACAAGTTAACTTATCTAAAGATGTATTTGGAGTCGATCCAAATGAGCATGTTCTGTATTTGGATGTGAAACAATACTTAGCACATCAGCGACAGGGAACACACAAAACAAAAGAGCGAGCTGAGATTAAGGGAAGCACCCGTAAAATCAAAAAGCAAAAAGGAACAGGTACAGCCCGTGCAGGGAGTTTAAAAAATCCATTGTTCCGAAGTGGTGGACGCGTATTTGGTCCACGTGTTCGTTCTTACGATCAGAAATTAAACAAGAATGTCAAGCGATTGGCTCGTAAGTCTGCTTTGAGTTTGAAAGTCAAAAACAAATCTTTAACTGTCGTTGAGGATTTTGATTTTGATACCCCAAAAACAAAGTCGTTTACAACAGTTTTGGATGCGCTTGGGGTTTCAGATAAGAAGTCATTATTGGTTCTTGGAGCAGCATCTAAAAACGTATATATGTCGGCTCGTAATTTACAACGTGCTGAGGTTGTAACCGATGCGGAGTTGAGCACTTATAAAATCGTCAATGCTCAGCATTTGATTTTGGCAGAGAGCGCTGTGAATTCTATCAATTCTAATTTGAATACAAAATAAAGAACTCATGAGTGTATTAATAAAGCCTGTCGTAACAGAAAAAACAACCAGCGAAAGCGAGTTGAGAAATCGCTACACGTTTTTGGTAGATTTAAAAGCCAATAAAGTAGAGATTAAAAAAGCAGTTGAGGCCACATATGGTGTTACTGTTGACAAAGTACGAACGTTGATTTACGGTCCAGAGCGTAGAACACGCTACACCAAAACCGGAATTCAGCATGGGAAAACCAATGCAGCCAAGCGTGCGATAGTACAGGTTGCTGAAGGGGATCAAATTGATTTTTATAGTAATTTATAATCAAATGGGATGTCAGTTAGAAAACTAAAACCTATAACTCCTGGACAGCGCGGTAGAGTGGTCAATGGTTACGACACCATCACCACTGATAAGCCGGAGAAAAGATTGCTTACTCCTAAAAAACGTTCAGGTGGTCGTAACAACAGTGGCCGAATGACTGTTCGCTATCGTGGTGGAGGTCACAAAAGACGCTACCGTATCATTGACTTCAAACGCAATCGTTTTGATAGTCCTGCTGATGTGTTGAGCATAGAGTACGATCCGAATCGATCTGCTTTTATCGCTTTGATTCAGTTCAAAGACGGCGAAAAAAGATACATAATTGCACAAAATGGTTTGCAAGTCGGTCAAAAGGTCGTTTCAGGAGAGAAAGTTGCACCTGAAATTGGAAATTCAATGGCTCTCGCAAATATCCCACTCGGTACAATCATTTCTTGTATTGAGCTACATCCCGGTAAAGGTGCAGCAATCGCTAGAAGTGCCGGATCATTTGCTCAGTTGATGGCTCGTGAAGGTAAGTTTGCAACGATCAAGCTTCCATCTGCTGAAACACGCTTGATACTCACAACTTGTATGGCTACAATTGGTGCAGTTTCAAACTCTGACCACCAACTACTTGTTTCAGGTAAAGCAGGACGGACGCGTTGGTTAGGAAGACGTCCACGTACACGTCCAGTTGCTATGAACCCTGTCGATCACCCAATGGGTGGTGGTGAAGGCCGTGCTTCTGGAGGACATCCTCGTTCTAAAAACGGAATTCCTGCAAAAGGATACCGTACAAGAAACAAAACAAAAGCATCCAATCGATATATCGTTGAACGTAGAAGAAAATAAGTATGGCTAGATCACTAAAAAAAGGACCTTACGTACACTATAGCTTAACAAAAAAGCTACAAGCAAACCTTGATTCTGGTAAAAAGAATGTCATCAAAACATGGTCACGTTCTTCGATGATTACACCAGATTTTGTTGGTCAAACAATAGCTGTTCACAATGGTAAGCAGTTTATTCCCGTTTATATCACAGAAAATATGGTCGGTCACAAATTAGGTGAATTTTCACCAACACGTAATTTTAGAGGCCATGCAGGTGCAAAAAATAAAGGAAAAAAATAATTATGGGAGTTCGTAAGCGTAAATCTGCAGAAGAGTTAAAAGAAGCACGCAAAAACATTGCATTTGCGAAGCTAAACAACTGCTCAACATCTCCGCGAAAGATGCGTCTAATGGCAGACTTGATTCGTGGTGAAGGTGTTGATAAGGCTCTTTCGGTTCTTCGATTCAGCCCAAAAGAATCATCAGTTCGATTGGAAAAGCTGTTATTATCAGCATTAGCCAATTGGCAAGCTAAAAATGAAGAAAAAGATGTAGAAAAGGCCGGCTTGTTTGTTAAAGAAATCCGTGTGGATAGTGCACGTATGCTTAAAAGATTACGTCCGGCTCCTCAAGGTCGTGCGCACCGAATTCGTAAACGCTCAAACCACGTTACACTGGTTTTAGGAGCTCAAGATAATGCTCAAAGCTAATTAAGTACTATGGGACAAAAAACAAATCCAATTGGTAATCGAATAGGAATCATCCGAGGATGGGAGTCTAACTGGTATGGTGGTAGAGACTATGGCGACAAGTTGTCTGAAGACGACAAGATCCGTCGTTATGTACATGCTCGTCTTGCCAAAGCAAGTGTCTCTCGAATTTTTATTGAAAGAACACTCAAGCTCGTTACCGTAACTATTACAACGGCTCGCCCTGGGATTATCATTGGTAAAGGTGGCTCAGAGGTTGACCGATTAAAAGAGGAATTAAAGAAAATCACAGCGAAAGAGGTTCAACTCAACATTTTTGAGATTAAACGTCCTGAGCTCGAAGCCCAACTTGTTGCTGCTAGCATTGCTCGCCAAATCGAAAGTCGAATTTCGTATCGTCGTGCGATTAAGATGGCTATTGCAGCCTCAATACGCATGAACGCAGAGGGAATCAAGGTTCAAATCTCTGGCCGATTGAATGGTGCCGAAATGGCTCGTTCTGAAAGTTACAAAGACGGACGGATTCCATTGTCCACGTTCCGTGCAGATATCGACTATGCCTTGGTTGAAGCGCGCACTACCTATGGTCGAATAGGTATTAAAGTATGGATCATGAAAGGCGAAGTTTATGGAAGGCGTGAACTCTCACCCCTTGTTGGTATGAGTTTAAACGCTACGAAAGGTAAAAATGATAAACGTTCTGGCCGAGGAGGTCGAAGAAGAAAGTAAAGCATTATGTTATCACCTAAGAAAACAAAATATAGGAAAATGCAGAAAGGCCGTATGAAAGGCCTCTCACAGCGTGGACATCGATTGTCAAACGGAATGTTTGGTGTCAAAGCGCTGGACTCTGTTTTTGTCTCCTCTCGTCAAATTGAAGCTGCACGTATTGCAGCTACTCGTTATATGAAAAGAGAAGGACAATTATGGATCAAGATTTTTCCAGATAAGCCCATTACTAAAAAACCGCTAGAGGTTCGTATGGGTAAGGGTAAAGGAGCTTTGGATCACTACGTTGCTGTGGTCAAGCCTGGACGTATATTGTTTGAAATTTCAGGTGTGCCGATTGATGTTGCTAAGGAAGCATTGCGTTTGGCATCACAAAAGTTACCTGTGAAAACAAAATTTGTAATTGCGCGTGATTACGACGCTTAATAGTAGAATGATGAAGCAAAAAGAGGTCAATACCATGACATTAGATGAACTGCAAGACAAGTTAGCTCAACTACAGAAGAGTTATAAAGAGGTAAAATTTATGCATGCGCTTTCTAATTTGGAAAACCCCTTGCAACTGCGTTCGCAGCGAAGAGTCATTGCAAGATTGCAAACAGAATTAAATCGCCGTAAAACGCAAGAGGTCTAGTTTATTATGGAGACAAGAAATTTAAGAAAAGAACGAATTGGTGTAGTAACCAGCAATAAAATGCAAAAGTCAATTGTTGTTAGTGAGGTCAAGCGTGTGAAGCACCCGATGTACGGAAAGTTTGTCTTAAAAACTAAGAAGTACGTAGCTCATGACGAGAAAAATGACTGTAACATTGGTGATACCGTTCGTATAATGGAAACCCGCCCACTCAGCGCTTCCAAATGTTGGAGACTGGTGGAAATTATTGAAAGAGCAAAATAATGGTACAACAAGAATCAAGACTTAAAGTTGCGGACAATACTGGTGCCAAAGAGGTACTTACAATCCGTGTTCTAGGAGGAACCAAACGCAGATATGCGTCTATTGGAGACAAAATTGTAGTTACAGTCAAGGACTCCACTCCGAATGGAACTGTAAAAAAAGGTCAAGTGTCGACTGCTGTCGTTGTACGAACAAAGAAAGAAATTCGTCGTCCTGATGGCTCATATATTCGTTTTGATGAAAATGCATGTGTACTGCTCGAACCAAGTGGAGAGATGCGTGGAACTCGTGTTTTTGGCCCTGTTGCACGAGAGTTACGAGACAAGAAATTTATGAAAATTATATCCTTAGCACCTGAGGTTTTATAAATATAAGTTATGAAAAAAATAAAAATCAAAACGGGAGATACAGTTCGAGTCATTGCTGGTGACCACAAAGGGTCTGAAGGCAAGATTCTAAAATTTTTTACTGAAAAAGACAAGGCCATAGTGGAAGGGGTCAATATGGTGAAACGTCACACCAAGCCCAATGCACAAAACCCTCAAGGTGGAATAGTAGAAAAAGAAGCAGCTATTCATATCTCAAATCTGTCGATGCTGACAACTAGTGGTGAAACAACCCGAATTGGCTTCCAAATGAATGGGGATACTAAGGAGCGGATTTCACGAAAAACAAAAGAAGTAATCTAATGATACCAAGACTAAAAGAAGAGTATAAACAGCGAGTTGTTGGTGCGATGTCTGAAGAGTATAGTTATCGAAACCGAATGGAAGTTCCCAAGCTCCAAAAGATTGTTATCAGTCGGGGTGTTGGAGCTGCTGTTGCGGATAAAAAAATGGTAGAGCATGCGATTGAAGAATTGACCTTAATTTCTGGTCAGAGAGCGGTTGCAACCCTTTCTAAAAAGGACGTTTCAAATTTTAAGTTGCGAAAAGGGATGCCAATTGGTGCCCGTGTGACATTGCGAGGTGATCGTATGTACGAATTTTTAGACAGATTGGTTACTGCTGCACTTCCACGAGTACGTGACTTTCAAGGAATCAAAGCCAGTGGTTTTGACGGAAGAGGAAACTATAATCTTGGGATTACAGAGCAAATTATTTTTCCAGAGATTGATATAGATAAGGTTGCTAAGATCGCTGGAATGGACATTACTTTTGTGACGTCTGCAGAAACTGATAAAGAAGCAAAATCATTATTAGCTCATTTGGGCTTGCCCTTTAAAAACAATTAATATGGCTAAAGAATCTATGAAGGCCCGCGAGGTCAAACGCGCAAAACTCAATTCGAAATACGCTGCCAAGCGAAAGGAATTGTTAGAAAGTGGTGATTACGAAGCGTTGCAAAAGCTTCCTAAAAACTCATCGCCTGTACGCATGCACAATCGTTGCAAATTGACTGGCCGTCCAAAAGGCTATATGCGTCAATTCGGAATTTCACGAGTGATGTTTCGCGAAATGGCAAATAAAGGTTTAATACCTGGTGTAAGAAAAGCAAGTTGGTAAAAAAATAATTATGAACACAGATCCGATAGCAGATTTTTTAACACGTATCAGAAATGCCAATAGTGCAGGACATCGTGTTGTTGAGGTTCCCGCATCAATACTGAAATTAGAGATAACCAAAATCCTTTTTGATCAGGGATATATTCTAAGCTATAAGCAGGAAAATGATACCGCTCAGGGGACGATAAAGATTGCATTGAAATACGATCTAATCACAAAAGACCCTGTCATCAAGAAACTGCAGCGTGCGAGTACGCCAGGACTTCGTAAGTACACGGGTTCTGTCGATATACCACGTGTTCTCAATGGGCTTGGTATTGCCATCATTTCTACATCTCATGGTGTGATGACTGGAAAACAAGCAAAAAAAGAAAATTTAGGTGGAGAAGTACTCTGCTACGTATATTAAAAGAACAGTAAATAAGTATAAATGTCACGAGTAGGAAACAACCCAATAACAATTCCAGAAGGTGTGGTCGTTGATATTCAATCTGACCAAATTACCGTTAAGGGTAAGTTGGGAGAACTGAGTCAGCCTTACGATACGGTTACATTTTTCCAAGAAAATGCAGTACTGAAAGTAAGTAGACCCTCTGAATCCAAACCAGATAAAGCAAAGCATGGCTTATATCGTGCTTTAGTCAATAATATGGTCGAAGGGGTTTCAAAAGGATTTACAAAAGAATTGGAACTTGTCGGAGTTGGATATCGTGCTTCGAATCAGGGACAAAAGTTAGATCTTGCTTTAGGGTTTTCTCACAATATTGTTTTTGAGATTCCCAGCGAAGTGAAATTGGAGACGGTTTCAGAGAAAGGTAAAAATCCAATCGTAAAATTGACTTCACATGACAAACAATTGTTAGGAGCTGTGGTTGGCAAGATTCGTTCTTTCCGTAAGCCAGAACCCTACAAAGGAAAAGGTGTAAAGTTTGTTGGAGAACAAATTCGTAGAAAAGCAGGTAAATCTGCGTAATTAAAAAAGTATGAAACAATCGAAAACACAAAGAAGATTTCGCATTAAGCGTCGATTTAAGGCAACCGTTTCTGGTTCGTCTGATCAACCGCGCATGTCTGTTTTCAGAAGTAATAAAGAGATTTATGCACAAATCATTAATGATGAAACTGGAGAAACTCTGGCTGCTGCATCTTCTCGTGATAAAGATGTTTCGGGGAAAGTATCATCGAAAATCGAACAAGCAACTTTGGTTGGAAAGCTTATCGCCGAGAAAGCATTGGCTGCTGGTGTGACCACCATTCGATTTGACCGTGGTGGATATCTTTACCATGGCCGTGTTAAATCGCTTGCAGAAGGTGCTCGCGAGGGAGGATTAAAATTTTAATTGAAGTATGTATAAAAACTATAAAAATATAGAATTTGTTAAGCCAAGTGGGCTCGAGCTCAAAGATCGTCTCGTTGGCGTTCAGCGTGTGACAAAAGTAACCAAGGGTGGTCGTGCTTTTGGGTTTTCTGCGATTGTTATTGTAGGCGATGAGAACGGAGTTGTCGGACACGGTCTTGGAAAGTCTAAGGAAGTTAGCGAAGCAATTGCAAAAGCTGTTGAAGACGCAAAGAAAAACTTGGTTCGTATTCCGATTTATAAAGGAACGCTTCCTCACCAACAAAAGGGGAAGTTTGGCGGTGCCCGCGTATATCTACAACCTGCATCTCCGGGTACAGGAGTAATTGCTGGTGGTGCTGTTAGAGCAGTTCTAGAGGCAGTTGGGGTTCATGACGTACTTTCTAAATCTCAAGGATCATCCAACCCTCACAATGTTGTTAAGGCAACCTTTGATGCTCTTCTTAAATTGCGTAACGCAAATCTGATTGCCAAACAACGTGGCATTTCTCTTGAAAAAGTTTATAACGGATAACGATATGGGAAAAATTAAAGTAACACAAACGCGTAGCTATATTAAGCGCCCGGAAAATCAAAAGCGAACTCTCAAAGCATTGGGATTAAAAAACATTGGTCACTCTGTTGAGCACGATGACTCTGCTGTTGTGCTTGGAATGATAGATAAAGTGAAACACCTTGTTTCTGTAGAACAACTATAAGTTATGGAATTAGGAAATTTAAAACCAGTTAAGGGAGCTGTAAAATCAGCGAACAAGCGGCTCGGTCGTGGTCAAGGATCAGGATCTGGTGGAACTGCAACACGTGGTCATAAGGGAGCCAAATCTCGTTCCGGCTATTCTAAAAAAATCGGATTTGAGGGAGGTCAAATGCCTTTACAACGCCGTGTTCCCAAGTTTGGATTTACGAATATTAACCGAAAGGAGTATCAAGGGATTAATCTTGACACCTTACAAAAGTTGGTAGATGCCAAAAAAGTAAAAAAAGAAATTTCACTTGTCCAATTTATTGATTTACGACTTACAGGAAAAAACGATTTGGTTAAAATTTTAGGTCGTGGCACACTTTTAGCACCATTGAAGATAACAGCGCATAAATTCACAGCATCTGCCAAAGCTGCTATAGAAGCAGCAGGTGGAGAAGCAATAGATGCTTAATTGATTATGATACAATTTTTAGAAGCTATAAAGAATATATGGAAAATTGAAGAGTTGAGAAACCGTGTGGGTCTCACATTGGGATTGTTACTTGTCTATCGTGTGGGTGCACAGGTTGTTCTTCCTGGAATTGATTCGCTTCAGCTTTCCGAACTTTCCAACCGTACTGACGGCGGTGGGCTCTTGGGTATTTTAAACGCTTTTACAGGGGGTGCATTTGCTAACGCTTCTGTTTTTGCTTTGGGAATTATGCCATATATCTCTGCTTCTATTGTTGTTCAATTGATGGGAATAGCCGTCCCGTATCTCCAGAAATTACAAAAAGAAGGTGAAAGTGGTCGCAGAACTATCAATCAGATAACACGTTGGTTGACAATCGCGATTTGTGTTGTTCAAGCACCAGCTTATCTTTATGGATTGGGTGCACTTGGCGTTCCTGACTCTGCTTTCTTACTTGGTAAAGGACCTACCTTTATTATTACCTCGGTAATAATATTGGTAACAGGAACCATCTTTGCGATGTGGTTGGGCGAAAAAATTACAGATAAGGGAATTGGGAATGGAATTTCTTTACTGATTACCGTTGGTATTATTGCTACAATGCCATTGTCTTTTGTCCAAGAATTTGTTTCTAGAGTGACTGAAAATAATGGGGGTCTTATCATGATTCTAGTCGAGTTAGTGATTTGGATTATTGTCAATGGCCTTTGTGTGCTTTTGGTTTTGGCGGTTCGTCAAATCCCTGTTCAATATGCACGTCGTACGGCAGCTGGAGGATATGCAAAAAATCAAGGTAGTTCTCGTCAATACATTCCACTAAAACTTAACGCATCAGGTGTTATGCCAATCATCTTTGCGCAAGCGATTATGTTTGCACCAGCATACCTTGGACAAGCAATTGGCAACAATGCCGTTGGTCAATGGATGCAGGCATCCTTCTCAGACATTTTTGGCCTTTGGTACAATATCCTGTTTGGAATTTTAATAATTGTTTTTACCTATTTCTACACTGCGATTACGGTTCCTACTAACAAGATGGCCGATGACCTTAAACGAAACGGAGGATTTATCCCTGGGATACGTCCTGGAGGAGAAACAGCTGACTTTTTGGATCGTGTAATGTCTCATATCACTTTCCCTGGGTCGTTGTTTTTAGCAGCAATCGCTGTATTACCAGCTGTTGCATACCAATTGTTGGGATTACAGCAAGGTTGGGCACTATTTTATGGAGGAACTTCACTATTGATTATGGTTGGAGTTGCTATCGATACGATTCAGCAAGTCAATGCGTACTTGCTTAACCGTCATTATGACGGATTGATGACAACGGTAAATAAAAGAAAAGGATAATCATGGCAAAGCAACCTGCTATAGAGCAAGACGGACAGATTATTGAGGCCTTATCCAATGCCATGTTTCGAGTAGAGTTGGAAAACGGTCACGTTGTTACGGCACACATTTCTGGTAAAATGCGCATGCATTATATCAAGTTGTTGCCAGGAGATAAAGTAAAACTTGAAATGAGTCCGTACGACTTGACAAAGGCGCGGATTACATATAGATATTAGTTATGAAAGTTAGAGCATCATTAAAGAAAAGAAGCGCAGACTGTAAGATTGTACGTCGAAATGGACGCTTATATGTCATTAACAAAAAGAATCCTCGATTCAAACAAAGACAAGGGTAATTATGGCAAGAATTTCAGGAATAGATATTCCAAAACAAAAAAGAGGTGAAATAGCATTGACCTATATTTTTGGTGTAGGTAAAAGTAGAGCAAAGCAGATTTTAGAAAATGCAGGTGTTGATGTAAACAAAAAAGTTTCTGATTGGAGTGACGACGAAATTGGAAGAATTCGTGATGCCGTTTCAGAATACAAGATTGAAGGAGAACTTCGTTCGGAAATTCAGATCAGCATAAAGCGATTGATGGACATTGGCTCATTTAGAGGGATTCGCCATCGAATTGGACTTCCTCTCCGTGGACAGAGAACCAAAAACAACTCTAGAACACGAAAAGGAAAACGTAAAACTGTTGCGAATAAAAAGAAAGTAACCAAATAATCACTGATTTATGTCTAAGACGAGTTCTAAAAAACGAAATGTTGTTATTGAATCATTCGGAGAAGCGCATGTTACGGCCTCATTTAACAACATTATCATATCTCTAACCAATACCAAAGGTGATGTAATCTCTTGGTCATCTGCTGGTAAAATGGGATTTAGAGGTTCAAAGAAAAACACCCCTTACGCCGCTCAACTTGCTGCTGAGGATGCTGTTAAAGTCGCGTTAGAAGCTGGCTTGCGTAAAGTAAAAGTATTTGTGAAAGGTCCGGGAAATGGTCGTGAATCTGCCATCCGAACCATTCATAATTTGGGAATTGAAGTAACTGAAATTGTTGATGTTACACCACTTCCCCACAACGGATGTAGACCACCGAAAAGAAGAAGAGTATAATAATCAATAGAAGGGAATTAGTTTGACGAAGGATAGACCTTAATTCTCATTCCCCTTCCACTAAATTAAAACTATGGCAAGATATACTGGTCCAAAAACAAAAATAGCCCGAAAGTTTGGTGAGGCCATTTTCGGAGAGGATAAAGCTTTTGAAAAAAGAAATTATCCTCCAGGGCAACACGGAAACAACCGCCGTCGCCCAAAGAAGTCTGAATACGCTATTCAGCTTATGGAAAAGCAAAAAGCAAAATTCACATACGGGATTTTGGAGCGTCAATTTAGAAATTTATTTGATCGCGCTAGTCGAAGTAAAGGCGTAACGGGTGAAGTATTACTTCAATTGTGTGAATCTCGCTTAGACAATATCGTTTATCGATTGGGAATTGCACCAACAAGAAGTGCTGCGCGTCAATTGGTTAACCACTGTCACATTACACTAAACGGTTCCGTTAATAATATCCCTTCAACCCATATCAAAGAAGGTGATGTTGTAGGTGTGCGTGAAAAATCAAAATCGCTTGCGGTTGTGGAACGTTCAGTTGCTCAATCCAGTGCCGTTCAAGAATGGCTATCATGGAATGAAGCCACTCTTGAGGGAACCATGGTTTCTGTACCAACTCGTGAACAAATCACAGAAAACATAAAAGAACAATTGATTGTAGAACTTTATTCAAAATAATTTAGAATGGCATTATTTAATTTTCAAAAACCCGACAAAGTAGTAATGATTGAATCCACAGAGTTTGAGGGGATATTCGAATTTCGACCTCTTGAACCTGGTTACGGATTGACAATTGGTAACGCGTTACGTCGAGTGATGTTATCCTCTCTTGAAGGATTTGCCATTACTTCTTTGCGTATCAATCAAGTTGATCACGAATTTTCAACTCTTCCCGGAATCGTTGAAGACGTCACCGAAATGATCTTAAACTTTAAGCAAGTCCGCTTAAAGCAACAAATCGATGCAATGGATGATGAGACAGTAAGTGTAGCAGTTTCCAATCAGGAAAAAATAACAGCTGGAGATTTACAGAAGTTTATATCTAGTTTTCAAGTCCTCAATCCAGATTTGGTGATTTGTAATATGGATAAGAGTGTAAATCTCAACTTTGAATTTACAATTGACAAAGGTAGAGGGTATGTGCCAGCTGAGGAAAATAAAAAAGTGACTGCACCTATCGGAACTATTGCCATTGATTCTGTTTACACGCCAATTAAAAATGTAAAATACAGTATCGAAAACTTCCGAGTTGAGCAGAAAACGGATTACGAAAAACTCATCTTCGAAATCATAACCGATGGGTCTATTCACCCGAAGGATGCTTTAACGGAAGCTGCCAAGACATTAATTCACCACTTTATGTTGTTCTCTGACGAGCGGATCACTTTAGAAGCTGACGAAATTGCACAATCTGAAGTATATGATGAGGAGTCTCTTCATATGCGCCAGCTATTAAAAACAAAACTTATCGACATGGATCTTTCAGTTCGTGCGTTAAATTGCTTAAAAGCTGCTGAAGTTGATACCCTTGGCGATTTGGTCTCTTTTAACAAATCCGATTTGATGAAGTTTAGAAACTTTGGGAAGAAGTCATTGACTGAACTTGAAGATCTGGTTGTTTCTAAAGGGCTCAATTTCGGAATGGACCTGAGTAAATACAAATTGGACAAGGATTAATCCCTTGCAAAGAATCGTATTATGAGACACGGAAAAAAGATTGCACACTTGGGGAGAACGGCCTCTCATCGAAAAGCAATGATGGCCAATATGGCATCCTCTTTGATTGAGCACAAGCGTATCAATACCACTGTTGCAAAAGCCAAAGCACTCCAGAAGTTTGTTGAACCACTAATCACAAAGGCCAAAAGTGATACGACCCACAATCGTAGAGTCGTTTTTTCTGCTTTGCGCAATAAATATGCGGTTAGCGAACTTTTTCGCGATATCGCTGAAAAAGTTGCAGATCGACCTGGTGGATACACACGGATTATCAAAGTAGGAAGCCGCCTTGGTGATAATGCTTCGATGGCTTTGATTGAGCTTGTTGATTTCAATGACACCTATGTGACAGATAAGCCCACTAAAAAGCGCTCACGTCGACGCGGTGGTAAGAAAAAGTTAGAAGCATCACCAGCTGCTGTTGAAGCTGAAGTGGTTGAAGACGTTGTCGATGAAGTGGCTGAGGAAGTTTCTATTGAAACAGAAAGTGATGAAGTAGCAGTAGAAGAGACGCCAACTCCAGAGACATCAGCAGAGGAGACGCAAGATGCAGAACCCGCAACTGAAGAAGTCGCTGAAGACACTACAGAAACCACTTCTGAAGCTAATGGAAATCAAGAAGAGTCAAAAGACGATAAGCAAGAATAGTGTTGTGTAAATCTTCAAGATTTTCTTAATAATTAATAAGGATAAACCATTGTATTTATCCTTTTTTTTATGCTATTTTTGTGGTAACTAAGAATCAAGATGAGTAAGTACAGTCTGCGTCCTAAAGCATTTATCTTGCTCGAAGATGGAACTGTTTTTTTTGGAAAATCCGTTGGCATCAACGGTACTGCAACTGGCGAGGTTTGTTTCAACACTGGAATGACTGGTTATCAAGAAATTTTTACGGATCCCTCATATTTTGGCCAACTTATGGTTGCCACCAATGCGCATATCGGTAATTATGGCGTGAATGATCAAGAGGTAGAATCCGCTCAAATCCAAATCGCTGGGCTAATCTGTAAAAACTTCAACTTTGAACATTCGCGTCCTGCTGCAGATGAGTCTCTTTTCGAGTTTTTTGAGAAACAAAACCTAGTCGCCATTTCTGATGTTGATACACGGGCACTGGTGAGCTACATCCGTGATCATGGAGCGATGAACGCATTGATTTCTACTGAAATTGATGCAATGGAAAGCTTACAACAAAAATTACAGAAAGTGCCATCAATGAAGGGTCTCGAATTGGCCTCTAAAGTTTCTACTGCAGAGCCTTATTATGAAGGCGATCCTTCTGCGCCAATGAAAATTGCTGCCTTAGACCTTGGAATCAAAAAGAATATTTTGAGAAATTTTGTTTCTCGAAATGTCTATGTCAAAGTGTTTCCCTACGATACGGATTTTGAAACCATGTCTGCATGGAATCCAGATGGATACTTTCTTTCAAATGGCCCTGGTGACCCTGAGCCATTGACTGGTCCGATTGAAGTTGCGAAACAAATTCTTGCTGAAAACAAACCCCTTTTTGGGATATGTTTAGGGCATCAAATCATCGCCCTCTCACAAGGAATATCAACATATAAAATGCGAAATGGGCATCGTGGAATCAATCATCCTATTCTCAATCTTGAAACGAAAAAAGGCGAAATCACTTCGCAAAACCACGGCTTTGCCATTGACCGCGATGCAACTGAAAATAATGATAATGTATCCATCACCCATCTCCATTTAAATGATGATACCGTTGCTGGTATACGCGTCAATGGGAAACCTTGCTTTTCTGTGCAGTACCATCCGGAAGCAAGCCCTGGCCCGCACGACTCGTCCTACCTTTTCGATCAATTCATCCAACTTATTATAGATAAAAAAAATAAGCTATGAGTATTATTATTGATATCCACGCGAGACAAATTTTCGATTCCCGTGGCAACCCTACTGTTGAGGCTGATGTGACAACGGAAAACGGAGTTCTTGGAAGAGCTGCAGTTCCTTCAGGTGCTTCAACTGGCGAGCATGAAGCTGTTGAACTGAGAGACGGAGGCGATGCTTTTATGGGGAAAGGTGTTCTACAAGCTGTGAGTAATGTTAACGAGATTATCGCAAAAGAATTGATTGGCAAATCTGTTTTTGAACAGGAAGACTTGGATCAGTTGATGATCAAGCTTGACGGAACACCAAACAAATCAAAGCTTGGAGCCAATGCAATTTTAGGAGTTTCCTTAGCGATTGCGAAAGCTGCTGCAAATGAGTTGGGAATGCCTCTTTATCGTTATATCGGCGGGACAAATGCGAATACACTCCCTGTCCCGATGATGAATATTATCAATGGTGGTTCACATTCTGATGCTCCCATTGCTTTTCAAGAATTTATGGTCATGCCAATTAAGGCAAATTCTTTTTCGGAAGCACTTCGAATGGGAACTGAAATTTTTCACCATCTCAAAAAAGTGCTACACAAGCGAAATTTAAGTACCGCTGTTGGAGACGAAGGTGGGTTTGCGCCTGCTTTAGACGGCACTGAGGATGCGCTAGATACCATATTGCTGGCAATCCAAAATGCGGGTTATCAGCCAGGAGAGGAAGTGCGAATTGCTCTTGATTGTGCTGCTGCTGAATTCTTTGTTGACGGAAAATATGATTACACCAAATTTGAAGGGGATCAGGGTAGGGTTCGAACACCAAAAGAACAAGCAGATTATCTCGCTGAGTTGTCTTTAAAATATCCCATTTTATCCATAGAGGATGGTATGGACGAAAATGATTGGGAGGGCTGGAAGTACCTCACTGAACAAGTTGGAGATAAGGTACAGCTTGTCGGAGACGACCTATTTGTGACCAATGTCACACGTTTATCAAAAGGGATTGACAATAATATTGCTAATTCGATTCTTATTAAAGTCAATCAAATCGGAACCCTTTCTGAAACAATAGCAGCTGTTGATATGGCTCACAGTGCAGGATATACCTCTGTCATGTCGCACCGAAGTGGTGAAACAGAAGACAATACCATTGCTGATCTTGCTGTAGCTCTCAATACTGGTCAAATCAAAACAGGATCAGCATCTCGTAGTGACCGTATGGCAAAGTATAATCAGCTATTACGTATCGAGGAGCAGCTTGCGAATGATGCTTATTTTCCACAAGAGAAAGCTTTTAAGGTTTTTGACTAGCGGATATTTCGCCAACTCTTCGCTTATTTGCTAATCCTATTGTATTTTTGTAGGACAAACCTAGCAAATGTCTTCAAAAGCCAAGATTGAATTTAATGGAAAGCAAGTCGAATTCCCTGTTGTAAAAGGAAGTGAGGGGGAGCACGCAATAGACGTGAAGGCCTTACGCCAACAGATTGGATTAATTACTCTTGACCCAGGATTTAAAAATACAGGGTCTTGTGAGAGCAAGATTACTTTTTTAAATGGCGAGGAAGGGGTTTTGCGTTACCGTGGTTATGGAATTGATGAATTGGCTGAAAAAGCCAATTTTTTAGAAGTTGCTTATCTTTTGATTTTTGGAGAACTACCTACACAAGATCAACATGATCAGTTTTTGCATGATATTAAAGAAGAGTCATATGTTGATGAAGACCTTAAAAAAATCCTAGAGAGCTTTCCCAAAAGTGCTCACCCTATGGGTGTTCTTTCTTCATTGACTAGTGGCCTAACTGCTTTTAACCCCAGTTCTGTCGATGTAAATGCGGATGATCAAATCTATAATGCTATTGTTCGAATCATGGGTAAACTTCCGATTCTTGTTTCCTGGGTGTATCGGAAACGAATGGGTTTACCATTGAAATATGGTGACTATGCCCTTGGCTATGTTGAAAACATTGCTCGTATGATGTTCCGCAAACCCAATAAAGAATATGTCGTTAATCCAGTCATTGATAATGCACTTAACAAATTACTAATTCTTCACGCGGACCATGAGCAAAATTGTTCAACTTCAACAGTGCGAATAGTTGGCTCATCTCATGCTGGCTTGTTTGCCTCTGTCTCAGCCGGGATTTCTGCCTTATGGGGGCCACTTCACGGAGGGGCAAACCAAGCAGTAATTGAAATGCTTGAAGATATCAAAAACGATGATAGAGATGTTAAGAAGTACATCGACAAGGCTAAGGACAAATCAGACTCTTTCCGACTGATGGGCTTTGGACATCGTGTATATAAAAACTTTGATCCACGTGCTCGAATAATTAGGAAAACAGCAGATGAGGTTCTCAACGATTTGGGTGTTACCGACCCTGTTTTAGATATCGCAAAAACACTTGAACGAGCGGCGCTTGAAGACGACTATTTTGTAATTAGAAAGCTCTATCCAAATGTTGATTTTTATTCTGGTATTATTTACCGCGCGATGGGAATCCCTGTCGAAATGTACACTGTCATGTTCGCTTTAGGGCGCTTACCAGGATGGATCGCACAATGGCGTGAAATGCGAAAACAAAAAGAACCAATTGGTCGCCCACGTCAGGTCTATACAGGAGAGCAGCAACGCTCTTATGTATCCATCGAGAAAAGATAAAGTATGTAAGTATACTGATTCCGTCTATTAGCAATGAAACAAATTTATCAATTTGCAGGAAATGTTTTGGAGCTACAATCAATTAAAGAAAATCGGCTTCTTGGGATGAGTACATCGGCCTTTCATGCGCTCACAGATTCTCAAAAAGCAGAGTTGTCATCAAAACTTACAATCATTCATTCTCCTTTGTCGACAATCGATTGGTTAGGAGGAGGAAGTGCACTTTGTATGATGGCAGAGTTGTTTACGTAGGGTTTTCGATGTATTTTGCTCTAAACCCCATAATCTTTGAAAAAAATTTAATTGTGTGTTTATCAGTGTGAATCTCGATTTTCTGTCCATCAGTATGGATAGAATAGCTAGAGGATTTTCCTTTAAACACACTGAGTTTATAGAATGGGATTACCATGGCATAAGTTTCGAGTAAACTTCGAAATCGAACAATTATCCCTTTGGGTCGGATTTCGATATTGCATACATCCAGGTTGTTATCAAGTATTAGTAAGTTCGCAATTTTAGGACTGCTGCTAACAATCTGAAGTTTGGGCGAGCCAACACCCGAAAATTTCATTCTATCTCGTAAGTTAAATGGTTTACCAACTAAATCAGTTATGGTTTTCTCTTGCTTGGAATCGTTATAGGAAACATTCAATAACATGATTACAAAAGTAAACTAAACTCAATTCAAAAGAACTTATCTTTACAAACAAATATAGCTCATGCGATTGGTATATCAAATCCAACAAAATGTTCAAAAGTTCACAATAGACCAGCACAGCACACAAATCGATGCTCTGGAGATTAAGCCCACAAAAAAAGATCATGATGGTGATTTAACGGTAGTTATTTTTCCTCTTCTTCGCTTTATAAAATCCAAACCCACCGATTTGGCTGATGCTCTTGGCACATACCTACAGAATCGCATCAATGAAATCAAGGCATACCATGTGATTGAAGGTTTTTTGAATTTGATCATTGATGATGTTTATTATCTTGGTTTTTTATCTGACATACAATACCCAGAAAGCTTTGGAATTCAACCAGTAACTGCCGACAGCAAAAAGATATTGGTTGAGTTCTCTTCTCCCAATACCAATAAACCATTACACCTTGGTCATATTCGAAACAATTTGTTAGGAGCATCGGTATCCCAATTGCTGATTTCTGCGGGTTACCAGGTTCATAAAACTCAAATCATCAATGATCGAGGGATTCATATTTGTAAATCAATGGTTGCATGGAAAGCCATAGGAAATGGAGAAACGCCCGAATCGACTGGTGAAAAAGGAGATGCACTCGTTGGTCGATATTATGTTGCTTTTGATACAACATATAAAAAACAGCTAGCCGAATTGATTAAGTCTGGAATAAATGAGGAAGAAGCAAAGAATCAGGTTCCGATTCAAATAGAAGCACAAGAAATGCTTCGTGCATGGGAGGCAGGCGACAAAAACATTCGTGCATTGTGGGCCAAGTTAAATGCTTGGGTCTATGACGGTTTTGCGGAGACATATAAAGAGCTTGGGGTGTCTTTTGATTCATTTTATTATGAAAGTGATACCTATTTATTAGGGAAAGATATAGTCGATCAAGGTTTATCTTCTGGTGTATTCTTTCAAAAAGAAGATGGTTCCGTTTGGTGCGATTTAAGTGATGAGGGATTAGATGAAAAACTCGTCCTTCGTGCTGATGGTACTTCCGTCTACATTACACAAGATTTAGGCACAGCCTTGTTACGGTATAAAGATCACCCTGATGTGAACGGGATGGTTTACACAGTTGGTAATGAGCAGGATTATCATTTTAAAGTCCTGTTTTTGATTTTAAATAAGTTGGGCTATGATTGGGCCTCACAACTCCATCACTTGAGTTATGGAATGGTTGACTTGCCATCTGGTAAGATGAAGAGTCGTGAGGGCACTGTAGTTGATGCAGATGGATTGATGCAAGATATGATTGGTACAGCACAGAATATTTCATCTTCTCTTGGTAAACTCGATGGATTAGATGAACAAGAGAAAAACAAGCTATATCATCAAATTGGTAACGGCGCTTTAAAATACTATATTTTAAAAGTGGATCCAACCAAACGCATTCTTTTCAATCCAAAGGAATCTGTTGATTTTAACGGAAATACAGGCCCTTTTATCCAATATGCTTATGCCCGTATTCAATCAATCGTAAAGCAATCTAATAATGAAAAGGGAAAAATTTCCATGGAAATAACTTTAGATCCAAAAGAAAAAGAATTGTTGAAGTGGCTTGAGCTATACCCCCAAACCATTCAAAATGCAGCGGAGCAGTACAGTCCTGCACTGGTTGCAAATTATGTTTATGAATTGGTCAAACGCTTTAACTCCTATTATCAAAAAGTTGTGATTTTGTCTGATAATAAGCACATACGGCATTTTCGATTGCGTATGGTCAGCCAAGTAGGTCATGTGATTCAATCGGGGATGCGAATTCTCGGAATTGAATGTCCAAAGCAGATGTAAAAAAAACCACCCGAAGGTGGTTTTTTTTAATTTAATATGGTTGGAAATTGCTTATTTTGTCTCCTTAACAGCAGCTGCATAAACAACTAAACCAAATCCAATTTTGTTAATCGCATCACCAATGTTGTAGACGACATTCATATCAAGTCCTACATTAGCCATAAATGAATACCATTGGCCATCAGCAGTACCAATCATATATCCTATGGGATAGATTGCCCAACCAACAAGTACAAACCAGAATAAGGTGTTGTGTGCTGTCTCAACTGAACCACCAGCAGATTTCGCAAGTTTTGCGAGGTCTCCAAACTTTATCATGTAGACAATAGCAAAATATGCTACACCTGAAAACAGTCCCCAAATTTGGGCACTACCCATTCCTGCTTCACCAACATATCCACAGATTAACATTACTAAGGATAACACGATTAAATCACGAAGGTGTTTTGTGGTAGCTCCTGCTACTTTTAGTAGAAGATAAAACTCAACACACATTAATGGAACCGTAAGGATCCAGTCAATGTAACGTATCGAAGTAATATCTCCTGCTGAACCATCAGGCCCAAGCTCTCCTCGCATATAATAGTAGTGAACTGCAGCGATGAAAGTAATAAGACCAGAGATTAAAACTGAATTTCTCCATTTCTTATCAAATTGACTTAGAGATAAGAAAAAGAATGCAGACGCACCCATAAGGGCCATGGTACCAATAAAGAAAGTAAATTCTTCAAGGCCCATTCCGCCATGATCGTTTATAATATAAAATAAATTAGTCATAGTTCCTTTAAAATTATTGTTTAGACAAATCTAAAAAAAATTAAACAATTCAACTATATTTAAACAATTTTTTTCATGATAATTATAAACACCTTGCAAAAAATTGTTCAAAAACTTGATGATATCAGAGTATATCTAACAATTATTTGTATGATTACCAATTTAATAACAACTTCCTTGGCAATCGATTATCTGGCTGTTTTTGGTGTTTTAACGATCGGACTCCTTCATGGAGCAAATGACTTAAGATTACTGCAAAGTATACGTTTTATGCGCACAAAATCAGAGCGTTTTATGGTTTATGTCGCTACTGTTATGCTTTTTAGTTTGATTTTATACCATTTTCCGTTAATAGCCCTACTATTTTTTATTTTATTTAGTTGTTACCATTTTGGTGAACAACAATGGACGCATCGTTTTCAATCAAAAACAAAATCCCCTAAGTTTTTCTATTTCGTTTACGGCTCTTTCCTGTTTTCCATGCTTTTTTGGTCACATACCGAGCAAACTCAATTTATAATAAAGGAATTGAGTGATATACACATTGCACCAATTTCGTTTCAATTTATGGCCTACATCTCAGTTTGTTTGTGTTTGCTGTATTTACTTCTTCAATTTTCGTTAGCTAAAACAATGATTATCGATGTTTTACTCCAATCGTGTCTTCTTGTGCTTTTATTTTGGACGTCCAATTTGATTGTTAGTTTTGGCACCTATTTTATAATTTGGCATAGTTTGCCTTCTTTGCAAGACCAAACCCGGACGTTGTACAATAGGCCAAATGAATATTTTGCATACCTAAAGGATGCTTTTCCGTATTGGACGATTTCAATTGTAGGACTTTCTTTGTTCTTTGTCTACAATGAGCAAATTGGCCTTAACCCTTTGGCACTTTTTTTTGCGTTTCTCGCGGCTATTACTTTTCCACACGTGTTGGTTATTTTTGGACTTCATCAAAAGTTTAAAATGACTTAGTTTATGTATTTTTATCCCTTTCAAATACGAATCATAAATGTTTGATCGATTTAGTAAAAAATTAGAGGGTGCACTCCAAGTACTGAAAGGTCACGGTCGCATTACTGAGATAAATGTTGCCGAAACCATGAAGGAAATACGTCGTGCTCTTCTCGATGCCGATGTCAATTTTAAAACCGCCAAAGAATTTACCGATACAGTAAAAGAAAAGGCACTCGGACAAAAGGTACTCACAACTATTAATCCTGGTCAACTCCTTGTTAAGATTGTTAAAGATGAACTAGCTGACCTAATGGGAGGGAAGGAAACCGGTATGGATTTGAACAACAAACCAGCCGTAGTGTTAATGGCGGGCCTACAGGGATCAGGTAAAACAACCTTTTCTGCTAAACTGGCTGCTCATCTCAAAAAAATCCAATCCAAAAAAGTACTTCTTGTTGCATGTGACGTGCATCGTCCAGCAGCTCGTGACCAGCTTGAAGTTCTCGGCTCACAAATCGACGTGGAGGTCTTTAATCAGCCCACTTCTGATGACCCTGTAGGCATTGCAAATTCTGCGGTTTCCCATGCTGAGAAGAATGGTCATCAAGTTGTAATCGTCGATACTGCAGGTCGACTGGCCGTTGATGAAGTCTTAATGGACGAAATTTCAGCTATTCATAAATCCGTTTCTCCCTCCGAAACCCTGTTTGTCGTTGATGCAATGACAGGCCAAGATGCGGTTAATACTGCAAAAGTATTTCACGACCGCCTCAATTTTGATGGCGTGATTTTAACCAAGCTCGATGGAGATGCTCGTGGGGGTGCTGCCCTATCGATTAAGTCTGTAGTTGACAAACCAATTAAATTTATCGGAACGGGAGAAAAGTTAGATGCACTGGATGTATTTTATCCAGATCGGATGGCAGAACGTATTCTTGGAATGGGGGACGTGGTGTCACTGGTCGAGCGTGCACAGCAAGCTTTCGACGAAGAAGAAGCTAAAAAAATCCAACAGAAACTCAAAAAAAATTCATTTGGGTTTGATGATTTTCTCTCTCAAATCAAACAAGTCCAAAAAATGGGCAGTATCAAGGACTTGGCGGGAATGATTCCTGGAGCTAATAAAATTTCTTATGATGATATTGATGAAGATGCGTTCAAAGGAACTGAAGCCATCATTCAGTCTATGACCCCAAAAGAAAGAAGCCAGCCCAAATTACTGAATCACAGTCGTAAAAAACGCATTGCATTGGGTTCAGGCACCAAACTTGAGGATGTCAACAGACTGATCAAGCAGTTTGAGCAGATGCAAAAAATGATGAAAATGGTTCAGCGTGGTGGTGCAGGTAAATTGATGGAAATGATGAAGGGAATATGATAATATTAGACGGTAAACAAACAGCGAATGGTATCAAAGCAGAGCTTGCAGCTCGAGTAGATCAGTTGGTTAAGGACGCGAAGCGTCCTCCACACCTTGCAGCGATATTGGTTGGAAACGATGGTGGCAGTCTCACTTATGTTGGGAGTAAGGTTCGTTCTTGTGAAAGAATTGGATATGAATCCACCCTAATTCACCTACCTGAAGAAACAACAGAAGCAGAAATCCTTCAGCAAATTAATAATTTAAACTCAAATGCAGCAATTGATGGATTTATAGTTCAGCTCCCATTGCCAAAGCATATTGATGAAGAAATAGTCTTGATGGCGATTGACCCCCATAAAGATGTAGATGGTTTTCATCCAACCAATTTTGGAAAAATGGCCTTGGACATGGAAAGCTTTATTCCAGCAACTCCCTATGGGATTATGGAGTTGTTGCGCCGGTATCAAATCGATATCTCTGGAAAACACGCTGTGGTTATTGGCCGAAGTCATATTGTAGGTCGTCCCATGAGTATTTTGTTTAGCCGTAAGTCCTCTCCAGGGAATGCTACGGTAACACTGACGCATAGTCGAACGAAAAATTTGCCTGCCATAACTAAAGAGGCGGATATTGTTGTTTCTGCTCTTGGGGTTCCCAATTTTTTAAAAGAAGATATGGTTAAAGAAAGCGCGATTATTATTGATGTTGGCATCACTCGAGTTCCTGACTCAACTCACCCCAAAGGATATGTGATTAAAGGGGATGTTGACTATGAGGGAGTAAAGGATAAAGCAAGTTTCATTACACCTGTGCCTGGGGGTGTTGGTCCGATGACAATTGCAATGCTTCTTCAAAATACTTTTTTGGCATACTCTCGGCACCTTGGCGTATGAAAAATGTCCTACAAGAAAATAAGGTTGTTCCTTTAATGGAAGCTTTTTACACTATACAGGGCGAGGGCTATCACAAAGGAAGTGCCGCCTATTTTGTTCGTATTGGTGGGTGTGATGTAGGTTGTCATTGGTGTGATGTAAAAGAAAGTTGGGATGCTGAAAAATACCCTCCAACTGAAATTTCGACCATCATTCAACAGGCAAAGCAGTACTCCGATACGATTGTCGTAACAGGTGGTGAGCCATTAATGTGGAATATGTCACCTCTTACTGAAGGGCTTCAAAATGAAAATCTAGCGACGCATATCGAAACCTCAGGCGCGTATCCACTCTCAGGTCATTGGGACTGGATTTGTCTTTCACCAAAAAAACGAATGCTACCCCTTGATAAAATCTACAAAGTCGCCGATGAACTCAAGATCATCGTGCATAACCAAAGCGATTTTGCTTTTGCCGAAGAACAAGCAGCGAAAGTACAACCCAGCTGCAAGCTCTATCTCCAACCCGAGTGGAGCAAACGAGAGCAAGTCATTCCTGATATTGTGGACTATGTGCTCCAAAACTCCAAGTGGAAGGCGTCGTTGCAAACGCACAAGTATATGAATATTCCTTGAAGATTCGAAGGTTATGATTCACAGTCATTTAGAGTCTATAATTTTTAGTAAGTTTAAATCCAAAAAATAGTTCTTTGGAATGGATCGTCAATTACTTTGAAAGCATACCTACAGCTCACAGGAGTATCATACTTGTGGGCGGGATAACCCTTTTTTGGGTCTTTGAAGGGGTATTGCCTCTATCTCGTTTTAAATATCAAAAGTGGAAGCATGCAATTCCCAACTTTTTCTTTACCCTCACGACGATTGCAGTCAATTTTTTATTGGCTTTTATCCTATTACGCACTGCGGACTGGGTAACTGCAAACCAATTTGGTCTGCTAAAATCTGTTGAAATGCCACTTTGGCTCTATGTGATTCTCGGGGTCATGTTGCTCGATTTTATCGGGGCATATCTCGCTCATTGGACAGAGCACAAGGTAAAGCTCCTTTGGATGGTGCACCTTGTTCATCATTCTGATCATCATGTGGATACCACAACAGCAAATCGTCATCATCCTTTGGAGAGTGTTGTTCGTTTTGTGTTTACAACCCTTGGTGTTTTTATAATCGGCCTACCCATCGGGGTTGTGATGCTTTACCAATCCCTATCGGTTTTGTTGAGCCAATTTAATCATGCAAATATCATGTTGCCTCAACGATTTGATATGCTTTTGAGTTATTTTATCGTCTCTCCAAATATGCATAAAACTCACCATCACTATGTACTTCCATACACCGACTCAAACTATGGAAATATCTTTTCCTTATGGGATCGATTTCTCGGGACTTATATGTATCTCTCACCTGAAAAAATCATTTATGGCGTTGATGTATTTCCAGATCAAAAAGAAAATAGTTCAATAAAAAGTCTTTTGAAGCAGCCATTTCAACCCTACAGAAAGCCAACTACGGGTAGATGAGATATTGCTCTCTGATTTTTAAAAAGGCTCGAATATCTGACTGCCAACTGTTCCTAATTTCAGAGGCACTCATACCTTTTTTAATTTGTAATTGTAGGGATGTTGTGCCAGCATGACGCCTAAACCCTGGATCTAAGAAAAATTGTTCAGGCTTATGACTATTTGTATACGCTTGTATCACCCAATCGATATTGACATAATCTAACTTTAGGTGATTTTTCAAGTCAAGTCCATAACATTCTTTTTCTTTTTCCTTAGGATTCGAGGCACCCGGCTTGGGCGTGGGTGTATAGCGGTGTTTAAAATGAGTTGCATCTAAAAATGAAGCGCCAAATTGCTGAAAAGGGTGTGAGGTTCCACGGCCTGCATTGACAGAGGTTCCTTCAAATAAACCCAAACTCGGATACAGCATCACCGACTGCGCATTGGGTAGGTTTGGAGAGGGTCGGACGGGTAACTCATAGGGAGTTTGATGTGTATAATTCGAGATTGGAATTACCTGTAACGATAACTTGTTTTTAGTGTCAAGCCAATCTTCTCCCACTAACATTTTGGCATATTCGCCAATTGTCATTCCATATACGAGTGGAATGGGAACTTTACCCAAAAAACTCTGATTTTCCTCTTCCATTATGGGACCGTCCACATAATGCGCATTTGGATTTGGTCGATCTAAGACCAAGACAGGAACCCCAGTATCTGCACAAGCCTCGAGAACCAAATGAAGGGTGGATAGATAGGTAAAGAATCGAACGCCCACATCTTGGATGTCAAATACAAGGACATCGATATCTGCAAGCTGTTCAGTAGTTGGTTTTCGGTACTTTCCGTGTAAGGAAACAATTGGAATTCCAGTTTTGGTGTCGATTTCATCTGAAATGGATGCACCAGCATCTTTTTTTCCTCGAAACCCATGCTCGGGAGCAAACACTTTTTTAATGTTGACTCCCTGACTTCGCAAGTAATCCACCAAATGAATGCGTTTATCGTTCATTACAATCTGGCTACTTTGATTCCCAACTACTGCTACATTCATATCGACCAAAAGAGGAAGATACTCCTGGGTTTGGTTTGCACCAGGTTGGACTTGCGCAAAAAGGGACATGCTACAAACCACAAAGACAAAAAAAGCGGTATTTTTGAGTAAAGTTATCACGGGTTGAAGATTAGTCTATTCATCGCCAAACGCATCATCGGTTCAAAGTCCTATAAAAATAGTGTTTCGGCGCCAATTATTAAAATCGGAATTCTCGCCATTTCCATTGGCTTGATCGCGATGCATATAGCCATTGGTACAGGCATCGGATTTCAAAATAAAATCAAAGACAAAATCAGTTCTTTTGAAGGACATGTTCGAGTATCTACCTATAAGAACAATTCCACAACCACCACTTTGGAGAGCATTGATTCTCAAATCATCAGCTCAGTAACTGGAACAGCGCGTATCGCTTTAGTCAATTCAGTGGCTTATGCATCAACCGTATTCAAATCCGACAAGAATTTTACGGGTGGACTGTTGAAAGGCATTAATAGCTTATACCTGTGGAACGCTTTTGAAGACTACCTTATAGACGGACGCCTGCCAGTTATAGGGTCGTCAATCAGTCGAGAGATTTTATTATCCAAACATATTGCAAGAAACTTGGGGGTAAAAACGGGAGACCGGGTATCATCTTATTTTTTATTTGAGGACCAACTACCTATCCGTCGTAGTTTTGTAGTTTCGGGACTCTACGATTCTGGCTTCCCAGATTTCGATCAGCGAATTGCCTTTGCAGACTTGCGACACATTCAAAAAATATATCAATGGCCTTCCGAACATGTTGGTGCTTTTGAAATAACTCTGGAAAATTTTGATGATATAGATCTGTTTTCAGAAGAGGTCTATGATAAAGTGCCAGCTACATTCGATGTGCAGCATATAATAGAACGCCACCCCGAAATTTTTAATTGGATTTCTCTTTTTGATACCAATATCGCCTTGATTATCGTGATTATGATTATTGTGGGCGGTATCAATATGATTACCGCTTTATTGGTGTTGATCCTTGAACGAACCCGAATGATTGGTTTACTTGGAGTGATGGGGATGCAACAATGGTCAACGCAAAAAGTGTTTCTGTACAATGCTGCCTATCTTATTGGAATTGGATTATTTTGGGGTAATGTGTTGGGACTGGGACTCCTTGCTCTCCAACACCAAACGGACTGGATTTCACTTGATCCGAGTTCTTATTATGTGACGACAGTGCCAATTGCTTTTGATGTTTCTATGATTGCTGCTATCAACATCGGAACCTTTGTAATATGTGTATTGATGCTATTGATTCCGTCATTTATCATTTCGAAAGTCACACCAATTCGCGCATTGCGGAGGGTATAAATCCAACAAATTTCGTTTGTATATAGGCAATATATATCTGTGCGATACAGTACATTTGCATAATGAAATACGCAAACAATATTCTTGAAACCATTGGGAATACTCCTTTGATTAAGCTCAATTCGATTGCAAAAGAAGTTAATGCTTTAGTTTTGGCTAAAGTGGAATACTTTAATCCTGGAAACTCTGTTAAAGACCGTATGGCACTTAAAATGATTGAAGATGCTGAGGCAGATGGCCAACTTAAACCTGGCGGAACGATCGTTGAGGGAACTTCTGGCAATACAGGAATGGGCTTAGCACTTGCAGCTATTGTCAAGGGTTATAAATTGATTTGTGTTTCGAATGACAAGCAGTCCCCAACTAAATTTGACGTGCTTCGTGCTGTGGGTGCTGAGGTGGTTGTTTGTCCAACTGATGTACCAGCCGACGACCCACATTCTTATTATTCGACTTCTAAGCGTATAGCTGAAGAAACGCCTAATGCTTGGTATGTCAACCAGTATGACAACCCTTCCAATGCGGTTGCTCACTATGAGCAGACAGGTCCTGAAATATGGGAACAAACAGATGGTAAAATCACTCATTTTGTCGTTGGGGTAGGTACTGGTGGAACAATATCTGGCGTATCCAAATACCTCAAGGAAAAAAACCCAGCAATCAAAGTATGGGGAATCGATACTTATGGTTCGGTTTTTAAAAAATATCATGAAACGGGAGTTTTTGATGAAAATGAAATTTACCCATATGTGACTGAGGGTATCGGGGAAGATATTCTCCCAGAAAATGTTGATTTTGACCTGATTGATTCCTTTGAAAAAGTCACTGATAAAGACGCTGCTGTTTACACGCGAAAATTGGCTCGAGAAGAAGGGATTTTTGCGGGAAACTCTTGTGGTGCTGCGATAAAGGGGATGTTGCAATTAAAAGCACATTTTGGCCCTGACGATGTCGTGGTTGTATTGCTACACGACTCAGGAAGTCGCTATGTCAGTAAAATCTATAATGACAACTGGATGCGTGAAAAAGGTTTTTTGGAGTAATCCTTCTTTAAGATTGTATCATTTCTTTAGTATTGATTAGAGGTGTGATGTAAACTTTCACAATGCATAGCCCTCAAGCCAAATTCTATACGTCAATTTTTTTCCTATGCTAAATACAATCTCTCAAAAACAATACTGATTCTCAGCAATCAATTTATCGGCAACTTGTTCGCGTAAGCTAATTACGTTTGGATGATTGACATATTTTGTAAATCTCTTCAGACCCATGAGAAGCATTTTTTGCTCATCTCCTTCTGCCGAAGAAATAATCGCTTCTTTTCCTTTGGATTGTATTTTCTCAACGGCTTGAAAAAGATAGAGTTTTGTCATGGCCAACTGCATGTCTTGTTTATCAAGCCCATATCGATTGACATTCTTTTCCGTTCGAAGTATTGCCGATTCTACCAGATAAATTTCAATCAATATGTCAGAAACAGCCAACAACAGTTGCTGGTGCTTATCGAGGTCGGTTCCGTATTTTTGGACACCAGCACCTGCGATCATTAAAAACACCTTTTTCAAATTATTAAGAATTGATTTTTCCTCGCTCAAGGGAACTGTAAAATCTGGAACGTCAAATGACGGTACACCTAAAAGCTCTTCCCCAACAGCAGTTGCAGGACCAATAAGATCAAGGTGGCCTTTCATGGCTTTTTTAATCAGCATTCCTACAGTTAGCATCCGATTAATTTCATTTGTCCCCTCATAGATTCGAGATATCCGAGCATCTCGCCAAGCTGACTCCATAGGCATTTCCGCAGAATAACCCATACCACCAAAAATCTGAACCCCTTCGTCTGTACAATCTTGCGTATGTTCCGAAACAGCTACCTTTAAGATGGAACATTCGATTACATACTCTTCTACTCCTTTTAACTCTGCTTCCTGATGACTTATCCCTGAATGATATCGAAGGGCTATACGATCCTCGATGTCTTTGGCCGCACGATAACAACCCGACTCACCAACGTAACAATTTGTAGCCATATTAGCGATTTTTTGTTTGATTGCTCCAAACTGACTAATTGGCGTTTTGAACTGGACCCTCTCGTTTGCATAACGGATGCTTTCACTAACGGTGCGTCGTTGGGCATCAATACAGGCAACAGCAAGTTTGATACGACCCACATTCAGTGCGTTCATCGCGATTTTAAAACCATTACCACGCTCAGATAGCATGTTTTCAATGGGCACCTTGGTTTCACTAAAAAATACCTGTCTTGTTGAGGAGGCATGAATCCCCAATTTATGTTCTTCTTCGCCCAAGGTAATTCCGTTTTCTGGGTCATTATGAACTATGAATCCCGTGATATTTTTATCATCTTCTATTCGTGCAAATACAATCATTACACTGGCATATCCAGCATTTGAAATCCATATTTTTTGTCCGCTGATTTTATAATGGGTCCCATCATCAGAAAGCACAGCTTTGGTTTTACCGCTATTTGCGTCCGATCCTGCTCCTGGTTCGGTAAGACAATAACACCCAATTTCTTTCCCAGAAGCGAGCTTCGGGACATATTTTTGTTTTTGCTCTTCGGTACCGTACAAAACGATGGGCATAATACCAATCCCCGTATGGGCACCATAGGCAGTGGAAAGGGAGCCAGTTGCTCCTGAAAAGTAATCACAGACGAGCATGGTTGAGACAAACCCCATTTCAAGCCCTCCGTAGGCTTCAGGAACGCCAACGCTCAAAAAGCCAAGTTCTCCAGCTTTGCGCATAAGCTCAAATGTGAAGTCGTAGTCTTTTTGTTCAAAACGATATTTGTTGGGCCAGACTTCCCGATCGATAAACTCCTTTACAGCATCTCGCATCATCTGATGTTCTTCGCTAAAATCTTCGGGTGTGAAGACGTTTTCTGCTTGCGTTTCTTGTAATAAAAAAGCACCTCCCCGCGTGCGTACGATTTCTTTTGTTTCCATAATTCTATATCAATTCATAAATTCCAGCGGCACCTTGTCCAGTACCGACACACATGGTGACCATGCCATATTTTTGTTTTCTCTTTTTCATTTCGTCAAATAACTGCACAGAGAGTTTGGTACCTGTGCAACCCAGCGGGTGTCCAAGAGCAATTGCTCCCCCATTGACATTGACGAGCTCTGGGTTGATATCGAGTTCACGGATTACAGCTAGTGATTGAGCAGCAAAGGCCTCATTGAGTTCGATTTGCTCGATATCTTTTAGTTTTAGACCTGCTTGATCCAGTGCTTTTGGGATAGCTGCTACGGGGCCTATTCCCATAATTTTGGGTGGAACGCCAGCAGTTGCATAACTCACAAGCCGAGCAATTGGTGTTAGTTTGTGCCTATTGACCATCTTTTCAGTCATCATCAATAATACAGCTGCACCATCGCTTGTTTGCGAGGAGTTCCCCGCTGTTACCGATCCATTATTGGCAAAGACAGGTCGCAGCTTTGCCAATGCCTCTATGGTCGTATCTGCTCGAGGACCCTCATCACGATCAACGGTATAGGAGCGCGTTGCTTTTTTTCCATTATTATTGATAAATATCTCTTCGATGGTAATCGGCACAATTTGATCTTCAAACACACCATTTTTTTGTGCTTTCAGTGCTTTTTGGTGTGATGCATACGCAAAGGAGTCTTGATCTTCTCTAGAGATGTTATAATGGTTAGCAACTTCTTCGGCAGTTAGCCCCATTCCCCAATAGTAATCTTCATTTCCTTGCTTGGCGGCCTTGTAGTCGGGAGCAGGTTTAAAGCCACCCATCGGGATATAGCTCATACTCTCAACGCCACCTGCAATCACGCAGTCAGCCATTCCTGATTGTATTTTTGCAGCTCCCAAAGCGATTGTTTCGATTCCTGATGCGCAATAGCGGTTTACGGTTACTCCTGGAACATCATTGGTTTTGAGTCCCAT
>Ga0208277_1000175_pt1 | contig 37897 bp, 29 predicted proteins | sample ETNtaG_5_FD_185782 | JGI IMG/M metagenome (GOLD analysis project Ga0208277, IMG submission 185782) | Marine microbial and viral communities from oxygen minimum zone, Eastern Pacific Ocean - ETNP201406SV205 (SPAdes) (version 2) | ecosystem: Environmental > Aquatic > Marine > Oceanic ...
CAAGGCGTTCACCGTCAAGGCCAGCAAAGAAGCCGCTGCCAGCATGCGCTACGCTGAGGAGTTCTCGCTTTCCGACGCCATCAAGGAACAACGTAAGGAAATGGGAACACGGCGAAAATACGGCGATCCCTTCTATTCCTTCGGGACCAGCCGAGGCCCGATTTACGCCGCTGAGAATGGACGCATGCCGACGGCGAACTACTCGTCCACCGATGCTCGCCTTCCAAACCTCGCTGACCTCAAGGTCGGAGGAGGCCAAGGCGGACAAACGGCTGCGGCCGTCAACGACGGCGCCAAAGCGGTCTCCATCGTGGCCGAGATGGACCCTTACGAACTCTCAGGGGAACACTGGCATGAATCGCTGCCTGACGCTAAACAGTCGGGCTGCTGCTCACCTTGCCCCATCGCTTGTGAAGCGGCCGACCGGCCGACCGTGGATGGCGTCAAGATGCGGGGCCGGCCAGTTCACATCAACCGCGTGGACCGCCCAGAATACGAGACCTTGGCGATGATGGGCGCGAACCTTGGCATCGGCTCAAGCCTTGATGTGATGGATGGAAACGATGCGTGCAACCGCCTCGGCATTGACACCATCTCGGGCGGTGCAGCCTTGTCCTTCATGTGCGAAAGTGCGCTGCGAGAATGGCTTCCTGAGGGATGGGTCGACCACTTCCCTGCGCCGTTTGACTTCGGTTCCTTTTCCAAAGGCGACCCCGTTCCGTGGGCCTTTGGCGTGCCCGAACTTCCTCCATTGGCGCTGCACTTGCTCGCCCACGCCACTCCTGGTGACGGTTCGCTGTTCGGCACCTTGGCCGGAGGAGCGGTGGCCGCCAGCCAACACATCGAAGCCTTGACCGGCCATCCTGCGACTCGGTTGACGGCCCACTGCAAAGGATTGGACCTGCCTGCGTGGGACCCACGAGGCAAGCGAGGAAACGCCATGGCCTACATGACAGCCAACGTTGGGGCGTCCCACATGCGTGCAGGGTACAAGGAACCAACCGGTCTTCCCAACCGCACAGCGGTGGATTTGATGGAGGAACTCGTGGAGAGTCAACACAGCATTGTCATTCGCGATTCGATGATCCTTTGCGCCTTCGCCAAAGGGGCGACGCCCGATGACGTGATGGTACAAGCTTGGACAGCAACCACGGGCGAGAAGTGCACGTGGGAGGACTTGATGGAGCGAGCGAGGATGCAATGGGACCAAGCCCGCCAGTGGAACGTGGACCATTGGGCCCGACAGGGCAAGTCAGCAGCCGAAGAAGACCTGCTCTCCTGGCGCCTGCGGAGGGAACCTATCCCGAGCGGGGTTGCTGCCGGCATGGTCTCCTTTGTCGACGATGAGGACGAAGCGGCCTGCATGGCCGCCTACTACCAACATCGAGGATGGACTTCGGAAGGTGTGCCTGCCAACTGAAAGAAATCCCCCTTCAAAACGAGCAACAAGGCTTAACCTCGCGAAGTCGACGGGAGGCCATGAAACCACGGCGTGCGCTCCTGCTTGCGGCTCTGATGGTTTCGTTGTCCCTTTCCGGTTGCTTCGGCGAGCCAGAGGTTGAAGTGGAAGAGGTGGACCTTGGCGTATGGACCTTTGAGCGCCCAGAACTGACTTGGTACCACTTCCCGGATGCCGTTGACGCATGGGGCAACACCTCCGTTGATTTCAGCGGACGAAACATGCCTTATCTCGCTGAAGGCACCTACTACAGCATCGGCATGTCCACCTTTGAGCCCACGATGGGCATCACCGAAAGCGACACGCTGTTCATGTCGTCGTATGGAAACGGTCCTGCTGGCTCCACCGCGGTGGTGGCTTGCGACCTCATCGGGATGACGGGTACGGTTGACTATACCTGCGAGAACGTCTACGACCCCATTCTACCCATCGCCAACTCCAACGACCCCTACATCTACGTTGACCAGTGGACGAGTCGCATCATGAAGTTCGACATGCACGCTCTTCTCGGGATGACTGTGGAGTTCTCAGATGACGATGGCGCATCGTGGACCGGACCGAGCGTGGCGACTCAAATTTACTCGGTCCAAGACCACCAAACCATCGCCAGCAGCAATTTGCCGGCCATCGCTTACCCCACCACCTGGATGTTTTGCATCAATGGCAACGCCCCCCACCCACTCTGTTCTTCCAGCCAAGATGGAGGCGCCTCGTGGGGCCCTGAGACTTCAGGCGCTCCAGTGACCTGCTCATCCGGTGGGCTTTCCGCTCACCTTGTGGGCAGCGTTGACGGCAATTTCTACCGGGGCAACAAAGGATGCACGGGTGAAGGCTACTCCGTGTTCCGCACGACCAATGCCGGCATCACGTGGACCGAACACCCCCTGCCGACCGAAATCACCGGGACCGCCGACACGTGGAACGCCGAAGAGGCGCAGGTCGAGGTTGACTCGGCCGGCAACGTTCACGCCATGTGGAACGGGCTGGACAACAAACCCTACTGGTCCTACTCTCGCGACCAAGGCGATACGTGGTCCAACGCTACGATGATCGCTCCGCCCATCAACCTCTCCGGAACCGGCTTCCCTGTTGTGGTGGCTGGCGACGAGGGAACGGTGGCCTTTGGCTACGTGGGCGAGACCGCTGGTGAGGGCGAAACGTGGAACGCCTACCTGACTTACACGACGGATGCGTTCAACGAAACGCCTTTGCTGACGACGGTGCAACTCAACGCCGTAGGAGATCCAATTGACACGGAGCCCGATTGCGGCTACAACCGATGCGGCGGGCTCGGCGATTTCCTCGACATCCGGGTGGACGCCTACGGGCGCACCTGGTTCTCCTTGTCGCACAACCTTGCCGACAAGGGCATCTTTGGTACCTTCAACATCGGACCAAGCCTCCGTGGTGAAGCGATGAGCATGCTGGATGAAATGCCCGTTGGTGGACCTGCCACTCTGTGATGGCTTGCAGAACGCACCCTCAAGAAGCAGAACCTCTCCTAGCCAACCATGGAGGGGGCGAATAAGAAGCGAGCCATCCTGCTTGGGTCCCTCTTGCTGGCCTCACCTTGGTTGCTCGTTCAGGGCTGGATTTTAGTCGGCGCTCCTACGCCGGACCACACCAGCATGCCGGATTGTCCCGAGGGCACCATGAATTGCGCTTCCGTGTCCTCGGCTGAAACCGTACGCATGGACGCCGGCCTGGCCACCCTCATCCTCGCCAACGTCAGTGATGTTTGGGACGCCTGGGAGGATTGGTCGGAAGAGAACGGTCTTCGGGGTGTTCATGACGAGGTGGAGGAGGGTGGCGAACATTTCTCCCATCGCGTCGCCATCACGCCGTTTTGGCGCTTTCCAGACGACGTCGTGGTCCATTTCGTCCCCCAGGGCGATGACACCCTCATCTCCATCTACTCAGCGTCCCGCCTCGGTGTCGGCGATCTCGGCGTGAACCCTGACCGTCTCGGAGACCTGCACGCTGCCTTGGTCGCCGTTCAAGCGACCAGTTGAGCTGTGGTTTCATCCCATCCGTATGGATAGCCTTCCTCGTCGACGAAGACGATGTTGACTCCAACGCCTGACTTGTGGAAACCGATGAGTTGGATTTCATGAATCGCATGACCGGACGGGGCGCGTCCCAAGATAGGAAGCGCATGGCGTGCGAAGAACGAACGTTTGCGTGGCTTCTTTTCCGTGGTGGATTTGAGTGTTCTTCGGGTTCCTTCCACGTCATCAAACCAAGGCAGCGGCCCCTCTGGTGAGAACCGCAACCCGAGAATCATGTCAATGCCCGAGGTTTCCTGCGCTGCGTCAGCATCGGGTCCGCTGGGAATCGCCGGGGCATTCGGGTGGGTGTGAAGCCAATGGGTGAAGCGACCAGCACGAGAGCCACGGTCGGCCGAGAACATGTCATCGGTCCAGTCCTCAGGCAGGTGATGCACAGAATAGGAATCCCCACGGTTGACGATGTGGGCTTCCTTCATGACGTAGCCTTGGCCTTGGAAAAGGCGGGAATGCGATTCTTCACCCTCGAAGTAGGCTTCAACCTCTTCTCGATGGGGTCGTTCGGCGTCGATGTCAATGCCGACCAAGATTTCGTCGGGCAAGGATTGGAGGGCCCACCAAACGAGGGATTGGAAGACCTCCCCTGGCATGTGAACTTGGGCGAGGTAACCGCCACGCTGCGCATATGAATCATGGTTGTACGAGGTCATGAGATCCTCCAACCACGCCTCCACCATGGGATTGCCAAGCATCTGTCCATCAAAAGACCCGCGAAGGACAATCTTTGAAGAAGAGTAAGCCTAACCGCCCATCATGGCGAAGAAGAAAGGGGGCTTTGGTCGGTTCCTCGGGGCCATCACCGGAACGCCCTACGAACGTCTTCTCAAGCAGATTGACAAACTCGTTGACCAGTACGATGAGGACGAGGAAGAACTCGCCAACCAACTCGAAGCCATGGTCGACCAAGCAGGCGATGCCTACGAGGAAGAAACCATCGACGAAGAAGAGCATGACCTCGTGATTGAAGCCATCGAAGAAGCCGACCCTGAGGGACGAGTGTTTGGAAAGTTAGGTTCAGAGGACGATGCGTTTTACGATGGAGATGTTCCGAACGCTCCCGAGCTCAAGCGTGAGAAGCGCGCCAACCTTGATGACATCATGCGAGCCAAGGGCGACGAATTCACAGGAAGTTTTGGTCGAGATGAATTCGATGAGTTCCGAGAGCGGATGACCGATGAATTCTATCAAGAATCGGACAACGCCATTCGCCAAGGCGACCACGAAGCCGAAATCCGAACCAGCAACCGTGTTTTCGGTGGCGCAGAGGACGACGTTGACGACGCCAAGCGTCGCATCGCCGAAGAGACCGGTATGGCCAACCCCGCCGTAGCGCCTGAACCCGAACCCGAACCCGAAGAAGAGGAAGAGGAGTATGACGGCAACTACTCTATTGACGAAGACGGCGTTGAATGGTTCGAAGACGAGGATGGCTACTGGTGGTACCGAGAAGAAGGTCAAACCGAATGGCAGCCCTACGATGAGGATTGAAACGCGTACGGGTTGTCTCTGACCTGACGGCGGAACAGCACGATTCGGCTGACCCAGAACGCCAACGCTAACCCGCCCAACACCGCGTTCCATTGAATGAGGATGCTCATGCCCCACAACCCGAAGTAGAAGAGACAGCAAGCGAACAGCAGCCCCAGCAAGTAGGCCGGGGCCAGAGGAATACGTGGGTCAAGGAAGGAGTAAATGTAGTATCCTTGAGGGGCGCGAGCGTAGGCATACGAGAACAGAACATACACGATTCCAAAGTAGATCGGAAACACCCCGAATTCCCAATTGAGTTGGGCTTGAACCAAGAACAGGTCGATGGCCAGCAGGATGGGGGCGTAATTGTGCATAACCAATTCGTAGTTCTTGAAGTACGTTCCAAAAGGTCGTTTTTGTGCAATTTCTTCGGGGATGATCACGTAGCGAACAACGGTGGCGGTGATGAATGCAGCGCCGTAGGCGATGGGCATCAACACGACCGTCAGCGTGTTGAGCACGGGAGGGACCTCGACATTGAACACCGTCATCCATGTGGCCGTGCCTGCGACGAAAAAGGCACATCCGGAGACCATCAGCGTCCAGCTGCTGAACGTGCCGATTCGCTCAAATCCCATGGTTCGAATCAGGGCCTCTTCCTTCGTCTCGTGAAGCACGACGAACATTCGGCCCGGCTCAGGGCTTCGAATCATCCAAAACACCACGGTGTGAAAGGCCAGATAGGCGCATCCATAACGGAAGAGGGCAACGAGCACCAGTGGAAGTTCAGAGGTTTGAAAGGAGGTGCCTGAGTCACCGACCAAGTCGTTGACTTCGAATGCAAAAAAGAACACGATGGAGGCAAAGGATACGGCCAGTGCACAGGCGAGGGATACGAGGGTCTGGTCCCTCTTGTCGCCCGTAGTTTCTGCCGTCATGGATGGCCTTCTTCGGGCCCCCGTTTGAAGACTTGTGCCAAGAAGTCCCAGAATTGGGGCTTCATTTTGGCCACAGGTTCAGCGTCGCAAGGTCAAACTTGACCACACCCGCATCGGCCCCTAGGGTCATCATGGCTTTGTTCTTTGACGGTGCGCTTGACATCGCCACGATGGTCGTTGGACGGGGCACGTTGGAATTGAGCAGGGCCTCCAGCACCTCATAACCGCTCTGCGGCGGCATGAAATGGTCGAGCAGCAACACGTCAGGGGCAAAGTCGTGAATGTGTTTCAGGGCCTCCTCGGAGTTCCATCGCTGGGTGATGACCATCCCGTTGGTGTTCACTCCGCCAGCGGTGAGCATGGCTTCGATGTCGTAGTGGTCCTCAAAGGCCAGAACACGCATGGCAGCGCCTCACGAGGGGATGGATTGTTGCTCCCACCAAGGCGGGGCGAGGAACCAGCGCTCGTCGTCAGCCGGCCGGTCGATGAGCGGCAAACTGAGCGTGGATGAAGCATCAAAATCAACGCTAAGGCCAACGGCGGCACAGGGGCTTGGCAGGTAGTCCATACCCGTATCGGTCAACACAACTTCGATCACAGCGCCGGCGTTGAGGTCAACGTCCATTGGATTGAATTCCATCAGCATGAGGTAGTTCGAAAACGGAGCGGCCGGGTTGGCCTCATAGCCACCGTCTCGGTAGCGCACGTCCATCGTGGCGTGGCCTACACGAAGGCCATCAGCGTACATGGTGGCGAAGACCTGTCCACCGTTGCAAGCCAAGGTGTTCACCGAAAGGTGGAGTGTCGGCATTCCCGAGATGTGGGCGGTTTCTTCGAGAGCTGGCAGCCTGAAACTCTGTTGGGCGTTGGCGCTAACCGTTCCGCCAGTGCCCTCTACGCCGTCGAGTGAGACGGGCCACCATTCCATGTCTTCGGGAGGCCATGTCTCCTCAACGTGCCACTTCCCGTCGTGGGTCTGCATTTGCACCATCGGTTCGGGCATCTCACCGATGTCCTTGAGGTAGTAGTTGAACCAGCCAAACAACTCAACGGCCCAATCCATCCGACTCATGCTTGGATAAGCCTCAGCGCCATAGCCGCTGCCCATCTCGCTGTGACGGTCGGGCTGGTCGGGGTAGTTGTGGGCCCACTGGCCAGCGATGGCTCGGGCGTTGATTCCAGCATCCCGCATGAGTTGGTAGGTGGGGAAAGCGTGGTAGGGGTCAACGTTCCAATCTTGCATTCCCCACACGAGGTACACGCTCCCTTGGTAGTTGGCCAAGACGTCGGGCAAGTGTCGACGCTCGTCCCAGTAGTCGTTCCATTCAGCGCCTCCAAATTCGGCTCCTGCCCAGGTGGTCAGGGGATTGAGTGGGCCAATCGCGTCGTCGCTGCACATGCGCATGTCGTCGGTGGTGGGGTCGGTGGTAGCGCCCTCGTACAAGGCATCGTAAAGCATGGCTCTTGACTCTGAAGAACCGTTTCTATAGAACATTTCTTGCACGCCAATCGAACCCGAGATGGGCACGATGGTCTTGAGGTAAGGCGAGGGTTGCTGAGCCGCTTCCCAGTTGGTGGTGCCGGCGTAGGATTTCCCCATGAGCCCGACGTTGCCGTTGGACCATTCTTGCTCACCGAGCCAATCCACCACGCCCTGAATGCCGGTTTGTTCGCCAAGGCCTTTCACGTCTTGGCAGTGCGTGGATTGGCCGGTACCGAAGGTGGAGGCTTGAGCCAGAGCGTAGCCATGGGGGACGAAGGTGTCGTACACCCACTTGCCAACGCCACCATCGGGGACGGTATTTGGGGAGGAGTCATCTCCGGCAACCCCTTCGCCACCAAAGTCATAGTAAGGGTGAATGGTCATGATGACGGGGATCTTTGTGCCTTCTGGAACATCGGGCAACCAAAGCGCCACATGCATCAAGGCGGGTCCGGGAAAACCAGCGTCTTGTTCACTGGCGGGAAGTTCAACCTCAACAAAGTGCTCTTCGTAGGGCAGGGCTTGGTAGGTTCCGTTAACGGGGAGCTGAGCCCGAAGCGTGTCCATGGGGAGGTCCATCGTGTGGCGTTCACTCAACGGTGTGTTCCACCACTCAACCGAGTAATCCGGGCCTTCTTCCACCATTTCTGAGGTGGAGGGTGCAAAGGCGATGCCGAGCATGAGGAACGCAAGGCAAAACGCCACGGTCACACCTGCAGAGATGTTCAATTGTCGTTGAGTGTTGCTTTCAGCGACCTTGAGTTCCACCTCGATGGGCTCGGACGCCTCGGCCATGCCTTGCGGTGTCTGCCATGCATCAAGAGGATGACGCTTCGCCGACTCTTGCTTTTCGAGCCTCGATAAACGAGCGGACGCATAACCCCGTGTAGGTCGAGCCGGTGAGCAGGAGCATCAACATGGAGCCGCTGGCGTAGTCGATACCATCGCCCATCACCATGAAGAAGCGCGTGCCTCCAAGGGCACAGAACAATCCAAAGGTCACCGCAATGTGCATCCACAATTTTCGCTTTTCTGGCTTTGATTTTGCCATCCATCCCGAGGCTGCGATCGGGATACCAAGGAAGGCAGGGAAGTATGAGGTGATTGAGTTTGAATCAGAGAGCACGGAGACGGCGACGCCCCACGCCACAAGGAACAGTCCGTAGGCAAGCGTAAGGTCGGGCATAAAGGTGGAATCGTTGTCCATGGTTTCTTCTCGCCCGTCTTCCTTTTTGGTGTTGATGTTTCAAACTGGTTGTCGCCGTAGTTTTCATGGGGGTGAGGTCCATCCCCGAGCATGGTTCGCCAGCGCTTGTCAGGGGTTGTTCTTGTGCTCCTTCTCATGGCGCCTATGGTATCCTCGCTTCCTGTTGATGCCCAAAACGATGAACCGGTATGGCGCAGTGTGGGCCTTGACCCGACCGAATGGACCGACCGTCCGGAATCCGAAGACTCGCCAATGATGGACTCCTACACCGGCAATGCCGTCATCAAAATGAACGTCTCCTACCAGTCTGGCTGGACGTCTTCGCGGGTCGAAGGCACCGTCATCATCGAATTGTTTGAGCAATGGGCTCCAGTCACCACCAACAACATGATCGCTCACGTGGAATCTGGATTGTACGACGGTGTGTTTTTCCACCGTGTCATTAACGATTTCGTGACTCAATCAGGCGACCCTACCTGCAAAACGATTGGCGTCTACCCAGCTGCAAGCCCGACATGTGGAAGCGGTGGAACGGGCGAAACGATTCCCCTTGAGCACGATGAGAACCTTTCCCACGTGGATGGAGCCATTGGCATGGCGAGAAGCGCCGACCCTGATTCGGCTGATTCCCAGTGGTACATCGCTGAGACTGAAGCCCACGGACTTGACCCGGAGAACCGAGACGACGAGGGCTACGCTACCTTTGGCATTGTTCGCGACGGCATGACGCACATTCGAGCCATCGCTGATGTTCCAACAAGCGATGAACCAACCGGTACTGCCCTCGATAACCCGTTCGCTTCAGGGGGCCGTCCGCTCATCGAAGTTACCATTCTCTCCATGGAGATGATTGGTGTGGCCGACCCAGATGGAACCATACGAAACCCTGCTTCGACGGCCGTCAGCAGCAATTCGCTCCTCGAAGACGTTGCCATCGTCATCGGCGTGCCGTTCGCTCTCATCTTGGTCGGTGTTGGCATAACCATGGCGGTTTACGGCCAATACAACGCTCGTGAAGAACATGGTTCCATGGAGGAAGCACCCGCTCTGGAAGCGGAAATGGTCATGGTCGCTGAACTCGTTGACCCAGACGATGTCAAGGGCGAAAGCTGAGGTCCAACACCACGTGGCGAACCCGTGGAGCGAACCACTTGACGCGCTCGACGTGCCTCGGTTTGACATTGAAGGAAAGGCCGTGATTGGTGACCATGTTCTGAAAGCGTTCAACCGTGGTCATCGTCCACGAATCGATTTTTTCTTCTTCCACGTTCATGTGGATGTGGAGCACACCTCCCGTGGGCTTGAGGGCCAACATGCAGGCTTCCCATACCGGCTCACTTGAAGGCAGAAGACCGAGATGACACCGGTCTGCCGTTCCACGCAATTTTTCGAGCGTGAGGGCGTTATCGCCGGGGTGAACGGTGAGACGGTCGAGGAGGCCATTGGCTTGTGCACCTGCTTTGAGACCGGCCAATGAAGCCGGGTTGATTTCACACGCATGCACATGAGCGGCGCCGGCGTTGACCAGCATGTGGAAGGTGTAGTAGCCAACCCCCGCATAGGCGTCCACCACGACCTCGCCTTGCATGTTCATGGTTCCTATTCGTCGCCTTTCGGTGATGTTTCCCGATGAGAACATGACCTTTGAGGCATCGAAGGCGAACACGACCCCGTGGTCAGAAAACCGTACTTCGGGCGACCCCGTGAGCATCTTCACCTGGGCGGAGCGAAAGGTGTCGCTGGCGATGGGGGCTTGGAGGCCAAGTGAGGTCACCTTCAACGCTTGAGCCATGCTTTTCCAGAGGTCATCGGCCTTGGGGTGCTCGGTGATTTTTCTCCAGGTTGTTGTTTGCCCAAGTTCACGAGGAAGCAGCACCAATTCGCCGAGTTTTTCCCACTTGGCCGGGAGGAGGTCATTGACCTCAGCGTCCACTTTGTTGTCTTCGAGCCAGGTTGAAACGGCATCTAGAAGTCGGTGATGAGGGTCCACAGGAGGTCGGTACTTCGTTTCTCCAACAACGATTCTGGCTTCGATACCGAGGTGCTTGCGTACGGTGTTGAGGGCGATTTCTTCGTGGTTGAATTCGACCAATGGGAAGCCGATTGACCCGTTTGAAGTCCGAAGTGGTTCGAGGCTTGGTTGCAACCAGTCCTTGCTCTTGAGGAAAGAATGGGTTCGCTCTCCGTGAACGGATTCCACGACGAGAAACGTCGCTGACTCCATACTCTCCATGCGAGTCGCACGAGGGTAACTCCTTTCAAGTTCCCGACCTTAGCCTCCATTATGACCGGCGGCGTGGGAAAGCGATATCGGTCTAAAAATGGTCTTCCTTTCCTGCTGGTGGCCATGTTCACCCTTCAGATGCTGGTTCCCGTCGTGAGTGCGAGCGGCATGCAATCGTGCTCCCCACTGATCAGTTCGGGAACATGCGACACCTACGACCACAACGACGACATGACCCCTCATCGCCAGGATTGGGTTGAAGGGTCGTACGTGTTTGACCTCGTCTCAACCTCATCGATTGAACTTGAATTGACATGGGCGGTTCGAGAGTTTGAGCGCGACACCCTCGGGCTTGGGTCTGGCACCACGGTTGGCGATACCCTTGAGCAAACGGACGGTCTCGACGCCAACGATGGGGCTCCTGCCGACCTGATTCGCCATACGTTTGACCAAAGCACAGGTGGTGCAGGTTCCCCTACCGTGGGTCAGAAACTCAAAACGGAGGTGCATGACGCCATCCAAGATGCATTGGAATCAGGCTTTGGAACGGTTACCAGCATCTCAACAGAGTATGTTACAAGCTTCACCAGCGGCGGTCAAACAACGACCTGTTCAACGGACTCCGCCTCGGACGCCCAGGCAGAGGGTGCTTCTGAGAACAACGTCTTCGAACCCCCGCTCTGTTTCCAAGCCACGGCCTCGGTGGATTTGTTGGCCAGCAATTTCAACCTCGTAGGTTCTGAGAACCTCGACCTTGAGCGAACCTACCGCGGCCTTCTCACGATGGGAGCTGAAGTGAACACCAGCTTCGACCTGACGACCAAGCCGGGCCACAAGGCCGATTTTGTCATCAACCCCTCCTCCTATTCCACCGTCCTTGGCGTGGACGACAACGGAACCTTGCTCCTTCGAGCCGGCACTCCGAACTTCAATGCTTCAACGTGGTCCATGAACCACCTACAAGCGGGGGAAACTGCCACCGATCTAGTCCAAACCGTTGACCTTCGAATGGGCCACCGCAACTCACCGCAATCGCCGACCGTTGACATTGAAGAGGGCTCAAAAGCCCTTGATCTGAACCTCGTGGTCGACCTTTCCGACGAAAATGCGGCCACGATTGACTTTGCCGCCGGTTTGTACTACCTCGACGCTGAAACATTGAACAGTTGGGGTATCAATATGTTTGACGTTGCGAGTTCAGCCTCCATTCCCGTCATAACCTCCGATGGCATTCGGCTCGCCTACCACAACGACATCGTTGACCTCACGCAGTTCACCGACCAGTTCCCAGTTGGCGACATCGTGGAGGGTTTGGGCAGCACCATGGCTGGCGTTGGCGACATCTCCATGAGCGATATGCAATGGGTTTCCGTGAGCGACGGTACGGGCATTTTTGATGAGGAAGGAGGGCTCAATTACAGCCATTCCAGCGGTTGCACCGAACCGGTGGCAGCCGGGCAGGTGCTCCATTATTGCCTCCAAGGACCAAATGCCATGGACGGGTCGAAACCCATCTACCTTCAAACCACAAGCCAACCCTTTTCCATGCGTTTCATCGATATCATCATGGAACAAAACGATGAAAATTCAACCATCAACGGGTTCCTCGAGAACATCCAAAGCAGCGACTTGGAACGCCTCATGAATTCTGGCTTTTCATTGGAAGCGCTGATTGGGGGTTCTTTCCTCAACGACATTCCTCTTGACGGGTTGCCACCGGCCGAATTGACCGTTGAAATTATTCTCCCCAATTGGGTGACAACGGTGGACGGCAGCTCTACAATTGTCCTTACAAAAACCATCGAAGAGACCAGTTCACTGAACCTCTCATTGACGGGGATTGACCCCTATGATTGGGAGCATGAGATCGTCAACGAAGAAGGGCGAGTTCTTTGCTATGCCAATCAAAGCACGTGCGTGCAGTCCGATGTTGAGTTTGACCTGTCCAAGGTGAACTTCAACGAGTGGAGCGCTTCCTTGAGCGTCACCATGGCCTTGGATGTAGAATTGAGCATTTACCGCCTTGGTTTCGTCGACGGAAAGCGATGTCATGTATCCGAGGACATTGAAGCGTGCGGTCAAATGGAGGCTTTCCCCTCTGACCTGCTTCGCCTCGTCATTGACCTCTCCAGCCGGATGGAAGACCCGCTCGGGACTGAAGTTGAACTTCCGTGGTGTGAGAACGACGACATCGGGTCGTATTTCGATGATTGTGACCCCCTCGTTCTCGAAGCCACTCGCCAAGGCATGAAGGACCTCAGCAAACGCTTTGGTGAAGTGGTCACCGACGGTATCCATGGACTTGGAGACCTCGCTGAAGATGAAGAAGACAATCCGTTTGGCGTGATGGACCTCTCAGCCTTTGAAATCCGCACTTCAATTTCGGGAATCGAAGCACCTGACGGGGTTGTCAGTGATGAAGAACCCATCATGCTCTCCTTGACCATTCCCGAAGTCAAATTCACCATCGGTTCAGATGGAGGATGGAACCAATTGTCCGAGAGCAATCCCGAAGACCTCAAGTTGAGTTTGGTAACCAGCAGCATCCAGTCCATCTTCCACCGCCCTGTACAGATGGCGGCTGATGTGGTGACCAAGGGCTTACGGGGCTCGCTCCTAAGTGGAGATGGCTTATCCTACCCACCCACGAACGAAGAGACTATCACCATCAGCACGGGACCGGTCAACACCAACCTTCCAACCGAATACGGTGATGTGGATTCACCCATCGATGGTGCTGCCTATTCCGGACCAATCACCTTCACGCTTCCACGTGGCCTCAAAGTGGTGGACGTCTCGTCGTCTGCCGGCAACGTGATTCTCTCTGAAGACGACGGCCGTCAAACGGTCACCTACATCGTCCCTCCAGGTGAATTTGAAGACGATTTGACCTTCCGGATCCAGGTTGGTTGGATTTATTTCCTCATTCAATTCTGGGTTTACCCAGCCATTGTCTTGCTGTTGTTGGTCATGTTTGTTCGTCGTCGACGCCGTAAGAAAAAGCGCAAAAAGAACGCCATAGCCAACCGGCAAGCGGCGGTCAACAAAGCCCAACTTGGCGACCATGAATTCGCTGACCTTGCCGGCTTTTCGAGTCCGGCTTTGCGACACGGTGAGTCCATTGAAGACATGGCCAACATCGATGAGTTGTCCCGTTAACGAAGCGCCTGGTGAATTCGTTCGGCCAAAGCAGGTCCGATGCCGGGCACGGTGACCAATTCTGTTATTCCTGCATGCTCGATGCCCTTTCGGCCTCCAAAGTGGCGGAGCAAGGTTTGCAGTTTTTTGGCGCCAAGCCCTTCCACGCCTTCCAGTGGGTCAGCGAGCCTTGAGCGGCTTCTCCGTTTCCGGTGGAAGGTGTTGACGAAGCGATGCGCTTCGTCTCGAGCATGAACCAAGACCCTGCCTGAGCGGTCAAGAACAAGTGGCTCGAAACCGTTGCGAAAAATGGTCTCTTCACGTTTGGCTAAAGCCGCTACAGGAAAGCGATCCGCCCATCCGTGTTCTTCCAGCGCTCGCCGTATGGTGTTGAGGTGCGTCTCACCACCGTCGATGAGCAACAAATCCGGCCACTCCTCCTGGCGCTTTGCCCAACGCACGACCACTTCTTCCATCATGCGCAGGTCATCGAGGGCCTCTCCCTTTACGATGTATTTCCGATAATCCTTCTTTGCCGGCCGCCCGTTTCGCATGACCACGCTGGCGCCAACCCGTTCATCACCCTGCAGTTGTGCCATGTCAAAACAGACAATATGGTCAAGTTGCGTCATTCCAAGGGTTTTGGCACCATCGTCTGCTGCTCGCTGTTCTAACGAACCGCTTGATTTGTTGACCAGGCGCTGGAGTTGGATTTCGGCATTTTGACGAGCCAGCGTGGCTAGATTCTCCAGGTCGCCTCGTTGAGGAGTTCGTACCTCGACCGTTGAACCCCGGCGCTCGTTGAGCCAGGATTGGAGCCCATCAAAAATCGGGACAGGAGAGAGCAGAAGTCGTGGTGGCGTTCGATGGGCATAGTGTTCGGAAATGAACATGGAAACGGTTTCTCCGAGGTCTCCTCGGTGCACAGCTGGCCAAGCTTCCTGGCCTTGAACGACCCCCTCGTCGGCATGAAGAACAACCACGGCGGCAAGATCGCCATCCGACGCAAAACCCAGTGCATCGCATTCTCTGTAGACTTTTGAGGAAATGACCTGCTGGCTTGTGACGGTTCTTACCGCCTTGATCATGTCTCGGGTGTAGCCTGCTTCTTCATAGCGCTGGCTTGCAGCGTATTCATCCATTTCTCCGATTAATTCCTCGATGAGAACGCTCGCATTTCCATTCAGAACTTTCCGGACGTTGCGAACCACTTGGTGGTATCCTTCTGGGTCAACACAAGGGCCTCGGCAAAGGCCAATGTGTTGAGACATGCATCCATCTTGGCCCCGACAATCCTTGTCACGAATTCCAAAATAACGCCTCAAGAGTTGCATCACTTGTTTGGCGGCGTTGGCGTTGGGAAAGGGCCCCCAGCGTTCTGCTTCTTTTGGAGGCCGGCGTGTGTACATGATACGAGGGTATTCTTCGTTGGTCATGGCCAAATAAGGGAAGGATTTTCCATCTTTGAGCATGGAGTTGAACCTTGGCATGTGCTCGCGAATCAGTTGGCGTTCGAGGATAAGAGCGTCTTGTGGTGTTTGGGTGACGATGCATTCGATGTCATCAGCACGGGCGACCAGTTCTGGAATCATATGACGGTCGGGATTGCTGGCAAAATAGGAGCGAATGCGTTCGCTGAGACGCGTGGCCTTCCCGACGTAAAGGACGCGCCCTTGGTCATTTTTGAAGAGATAAACGCCCGGCTCGTTTGGAAGGTCGGCCGAAGCCAAATCCACGGGCATGGCTCCTGCACGCTCGCCCTGACTCAAAAGGGCAACCCTGCATTCCAGCAAACACAGCGGTGGGTATGATTGATGAAGGAGGTTCCCAAGGTGCAGGTGTTGCTATGCTGAGCCGAGGGCAAGAAAGGCTGTTGCGTTACCTCGGGACCTTTCCCGATGCGCTTTCCAAAGCCTGGGATGTTCCACGCGACGTTTCGCTTCCAGGCCTTTCCGATGCGATGGGGGTGGTTCGCTCTGGACTTAATCAACCGCTGAACGGCCTCTTGGAGATTGAATTTATCTCCGTTCGCGTCGCTCACGTGCTGGGTGGTGGTTCAAGGCGAAGGCAGGTTTACCACATCACCGAATCGGGTCGTGCATGGTTGGCTGAACATCCATCTCTCGAAGAACCGACGTCGAACGCTCGTCCTCATGGCGGCTTGAAAATCTCCACCCTCGTTGGGAGGGACGAGGAACTCCAAACCCTTGATGCGCTCATTCTCAAGCACAACAAAGCCCTCATCGGCGGCCTTTCGGGTGTCGGTAAAACCACCCTGCTCCGTGCTTGGGTCGATGGGCAATCCGTTCCGGTGCGTTGGGCTACCCTCAATGAATTGAGCGACCCGGCATCCATCATGGCTGATTGGATGCCTGATGAAAAGGCGCTTCCAAAGGATTTGGAGGCCATGGTTGAACATGCCGCTGACCAAGGCCCTTCGGTGCTGGTGGTCGATGATCTGCACCGATTGCCGCAGCGCCATGAGGACGACGTCTCTCAGCTCTTGGAGGGGCTTCATGAACGTCAACAGGTGGTGGTCCTCGCTGGACGACTGCCACTCCCCGACCGATTTGACTGGCCACTCCTTCGTCTTGGTAACCTTGCTCCAAACGACGCCAAGCACCTGTTGGGCGAACATCTTGAGGATGACCTGCGGCAGCGCGTGGCCAAAGCCCTCGACGGTCACCCCATGGCCATCAACCTCTACCGTGAAGGGGAGCCGTTGCCAGAGGCGAGTGAAGACATCCAAGTGTTTGTCAAACAAACCATGCTCAATGGATTGACCAATGAAGGTCTTGACGGTTTGGATACGATGGTTTTGTTTCCTCGGGCCCTTCCATCCGAGGTGGCCCCAGGGATTCAGTCCATTGAGGAACTTGACGAACGGGCCTTGCTTCGTTGGTCAGCCGACGGCCTTGATGTTGAAGTTCAGCATTTGATTCGCAATGTGCGACGAACCATGCTTGACCAAGAACGGCTCACGCTCCTCCATCAACGTGCATCGGACCATTGGGAAAAGCATCTCGAAAACCCCGCTTATGCCGTTTTGCACCTCTATCACCAATTGGCCTTGGAGTGCGAGGACCTCGGGTCCAAAATGGATGAACAATTTGAACGCCTGGTGGTTGGCCAAAGCGGGGCCTTGGCCGTTATTTTTGACCGGGCGACCCAACAACGTCCGGAGGACGAGAGCCTTCACTACTGGGCGGGGCGGATTGCTCTGCATCGCCAAGAACACCAGCGTGTTCGGCAGCACCTCGAAAGCGTCCAAACCGATGAACTTCGCAACGAGTTGGCGTATGGATTGGCCGTTTTGGAAGGCCAAACCGAGGAAGCCGAACGCTTGTTGAACGAACAACTGAACGGTGCTTCAACCGTTGATGCCGCACGTTGGCTGCTGAAAGCGGCAGTTCAGCGGGTTGATGACCGCTTGTTCGATGAGATGAACAGCACCAATCTCGATGATGTACGAACCCTTCTCAGCCGCATCAAACTTCCCGATGAGATAGGGGCGCGTTCATCCATAACGGTCAGCATGAGCCTTATTCAGCACACTATGGCCCTTTTGACCGGCGACCGGGAACGAGCCAAATCCCTGGTCGAGGGCCTTGAGTCGCTCAGTCATCCACACGACCCTATTGTCTTGCATGCTCGATTAAAATCGGAATTATCGTTTCCAACTGGTACGGAAGCGGACCATAACCGAATGTATGACCAAGCCGTGGCTGCACAACCTACATTGTTTCACAAAGCGGCTGTGGGACTGACGTTTGTCGAACACCTCGTTCGGTCAGACTCGGAATTGGCGCTCAAGGTGTTCGAAACCCTCCCGCTTCCGGATGCTTGGATGGAAATGGGCACGACACATCATCGCTATGCTGCCCGTTGGTGGTACCTCAAAGGGCATCTGGACGCCGCAAAGTCGGCGACAGCTCTTCGAGAGGCCGCCCGTTGTTTTCGCCAGGCAGGATGCGTGAACGCTGCTCGCTCAGCAGCACGACGTTTGCATCGTGTGCTCTAGGCTCAGAGTTCGGCCCCGATGAGGGTCTTGGTGTCCTTCACGCCAGGAAGTTGTCGGATCTCTTCGACGATGCAACGCGTCAGGGCGTATTCTTCATCGGCTTGAACGCGAGCGATAAGGTCGTATTCTCCGAACAGCATCCAATGGTCGGTGACCAAGTCCACTTTTTCGAGAGCCTGACGGACGGTGCCTTCTTTTCCCGGATGAGTGGTCATCAACACAAAACCAATGGCCATATTCTCAGGCCTCCACCGCAATCAGCGTTTGTGTTTCCTTGACGCCTTTGATTCTCCGAAAGGATTCCATAAGCAGGTGAGAGAGTTCTTTCGAGGTTGGGGATGATATTCGAACCAGCAGGTCAAATTCGCCGTACAAAGCGTGAACTTCGGCAACACCTTCATGCCCGGTAAGGGAGAGGTAAACCTCTCGTTCATGGGTCGGTTCGGTTTTGAACAGCACAAACGCCTCGGGCATAAGGTGAAGCATTTCAAGTCGGGATTTATTGATTCCTGCTGAGGTTCGTTGTGGACATAGGGGGGCACCTTTCAAGAAGGACGGCGGTCTGCTTCAATGCATGAAGCATATTTCGTCTTCCAAGACTGCGCTCTTGCTCGTGCTTCTCTTCCTCCTGCCATTGACGATGCACATGGTTCCTGCTGGCCAAGACCCAGGGTTGAGCACCGTTTCAGAAGAACCTCAATTCATCCAAGCCCGTGCTCAAACTACATGGTCCGGAACCCAAACTTTGTCGGGTTCGTACACGATTGGTGTGGCCGATGAAGTCATCATCCAGCCCTGTACGGTGGTTCGCTTGGCCGCCAATGAACGCATCATTGTGGACGGGCGGCTTACCGTTTTGGGAACACAGTCGTGTCCGGTGATTTTGGAAGCCTCCGAATTGGGTGACCACCAAGGCATTCAATTCAACAGCTCGTCCTCCGGTCGAGGTTCGCTCATTCAGAACTTGACCATTGAGGATGCCATCTACGGCGTGACCATTTACGGCTCCAACCCTGTCATGGAGAACCTGACCGTCGTCAATCCCGATCGGGTTGCCGTGGATTTGTTTCAATCCTCAGCGCCTCGAATCACCGACCTATTTGTTGACCAAGCCGGCCGAGACCTCGGCTTTCAAAACGATTGGCGCTACGGCCTTGGGCTCTCCATCGGAGCGGGTTCAACACCCATTGTCAACCGAGCCGTCTTTTCAGATATCTTGACCCGTGCGGTCAACATTTGGGGTGGCTCGGGTGGGCTGATTCAAGGCATAACCATCGACAACTGCACCGGTTCATCGTGGGCCATGGTCGCCGGTATCTGGGTGGAGGACAGTCAGCCTTTGCTCACGAACATAACCATCGAAAAATCGGACAGTGGTATGGTCATTCGTCACATCGATGATGGAGGCTATACCCACGCCGTCGTGCGCCATGCCCATATCAGTGACTCGATGTACCGAGGCGTCTACGTCGACAAAAACAACCACACCAATTACACCAATTACGAGACGGCGGACTTCACCAATTTGACCATCACAGGTACGGGTGGGCCAGGTGCTAAAGCGCCGAACATTGGCTATGCTGCGCTGGAGGTCAATGCGACCGGTGCATGGTTTGACGATACGTTGATCGAAGATTCAACCACGGTCGGCGTGCGTTTGTATTTTGTTGATTCAACCACCACGTTCCGCAACCTGACGGTCCGTAATTCAGGCGACCCTGGACAAGGGCCGCATGAAGCCGGGATTGCCATACGCTCGTCGTTCTTTGCTCCAACTTTTGAGGGCCTCGAGGTTTCTGGCTCCGTCGGGCCGGGGGTACACTCTACTTCTGGAGGCGCCATGCAGGGCAGCGATTGGGTGTTGCACAACAACACCAAACAAGGCGTCATTGTGGACCGTGCTACGGTTTTCATCGAGGGAATGCATCTGGCCGATAACGGCTATTCCGGAGCGCATGTATTGGATGCGCGCCGAGTTGATTTCCTGAATTTGACCGCTGAGAACAACGGTGCTTCAACCTCAGCCACCACCGAAGAACAAGCCGGACTGTATTACTTTGAATCCAACGATGTTGAGTCTTCTTCGGGTGATGTTCGTTGCTCTTCTTGCACGATTTCCGGCTCGCAAGGCCACGGTCTGCTGGCGGTGAATTCGGTTGACCTTCGACTTGAGGGCCTGCACCTGTTCAACAACAACCCTTCGTTGCCTGCCCTTGAGGTGGACAACGGTGACACCATGCCTGAAGGTGCGAGTGGACGGGTCCACATCAGCCAGGCTCATGTTGAGGCCGAGAGTCCAACCCAACCGGCCGTGAAACTTCACCGAGCCGCGGTCGTGATGGACGGTTTGTCCATGTCGGGCAACCACACCGGTTTGGAATGGCGTGGCGATAACAACGGCCAGTTCGGTTCATACCTGAACAATTCAGTCTTTTCGGGAACGCAGTGCGTGACGCTGGAAGGCCATCCGTCGCTGAGCGGACACGGCAATCGGATTTCAACGGCCTGCACGGGCGATGTTGTGTTGACCGACAGCCAGGTGAATTGGTCAGGGTTGATCGATGACCGGGGCGCCACTGGAACCCCTACCGTGCTGAGCCTTGATGCCACTTCTCGTCTTCATCTTCACCAGCCGGTCAACGTATCTTATGCCTCTGCTTCGCTGGCAACAGGGGCTGAACTCGATGTGGCTTGGGACTTGACGGTATGGGTCATCAACAACAAATCCAACGGCATTCCTGCAGCTTCCGTCAACGTCACCTTCGCGCTGTATGAGCCTTCCATCGTGATGTCGACCAACTACGATGGTTTGCTTTTCCTTCCCGATTTCATTGGTCAGCGCTGGACATCTTCAGGTGCCAGCAATGACAACACCGCTGACGTGGATTGCGGTTACTTTGGTGTTTCAAATTCAACGACCACCACGTTCAATCAAGACACAATGGTCTACTGCCACCTCCCACTTCAAAATCAAGCACCGTTTATTCGATGGTCCACTCCAGAAGACGGCAGTGTCTTTTCCTCACAGGGCGAGGTGTTCTTCAACGCCAGCGATACATGGGACCTTGACGATGATGCCATGACGTTCAAGTGGAGAAGTTCCCTTGACGACGACATTGTTGCAGGATGCGCTGGTGTGTTCCATGGCAATGACCATCCCGGGGGTGGTGCGCCATTCTTGGCCAACGGCGATCCCTTCACGCAGGTGCCACCCTACTGCCAACTTTCTGACGGCATTCACGAAATCACGCTTGAAGTGTGCGACATTCAACACTGTCAATCAGAAGTTCGTACCATTGAGTTGGTCAATCTTCCACCTACGCTGGTGGTTGAGTTTGAGCCTGCCTTGTCCCCTTGGAGTGAACTCATCATGCCTCAGACCGGCACGGTGGTCATCAACACCAACGGCACCTCCGACCCTGAGGGTGACGGCGTTGCTTGTGCCATCGAGTTCGTCGGTTACACCCGCACAAATCCCGAATGGGACGGGACCTACACGTGTCCGGAAACTCTGACGTACACGTTTGACCATGCTGATGACGACCCCCCAGCGGTGTTCCAACTCAAGGTAGTGGCTTGGGACGAGATTGGAAACTTGGTCTCCTACACGGTTGATGTTATGCTCTACAACGAGATTGCCGAGCCAGTGTTCACCGTCCTACGAAACGGCAACACCAGTGCATCCACGGTCACCCTTGATGGCAGTGGTACGGTTGACCCGGAAGGCGACGCCTTGACGGTTATGTTCACTTCTTCGCTTGATGGTGTCTTGTCCACCCAAGGCGCAACATGGGATGGATACCTCTCCCGTGGAGTCCACACGCTGACCATGGAGGTGACCGATGACCGTGCAGAACACGCCAACCAAACTCGGTCCACTTCAATGCTGTTGGAGGTTGAAAATGCCGTGCCATTAGCGGTGATCGCCTCGCCTCCAGCTCAAACGTTTGACAGTTCAGAACTCATCTCCTTCTCCGCCAACGGTTCGGGTGATTACGATGCTGCGTGTTCCACCTTCCCCGTGGATGGCGAATGGATTTGTGCACCGTTTGAACCTGCTTCAGGGTCCGAATTCTTGGTCGTGACATGGACCAGTAGCCTTGATGGGCGCCTCACGCCAGAGGGCGAGGATTGGCTCTTGTTTGAAGAGCGCTTGAGCGCCGGCGACCACACCATCACGTTGAGCGTTGACGACGGCATTCATGAGCCGGTCACAACAACCCGTGAGTTGACCATCACGCCTTCTGCCCCCGTACTCGGTTTGGTCAGTCCAGTTTCCGGTTCAGTGCATCCTTCGTCGACCATCTTCATGCTGGATGCCTCACAAAGCGTTGATTTTGATGGAGATAATTTCACCATCACCCTTCGTTCATCCGAGGAATCCGATCCATTGCTGGTCGATGTCGACCCGAACCAACAACACGCCTTCTCTTTGCGAGCAGGCGAGCACAGCATGACGGTGACCTTGACCGATACGACCGGTGCTTCACGGGACGAGGGCTTCACACTGACCGTCATTGAGTCCGCTCCTGTGCTTGTCCTCATCTCACCCGAAAACCGTCAGTCCATTGTCCCCGGTGGTACCCTGGTTCTCGAGGAAGCATCCTACGATGCGGACAACGACCTGACGGTGAGGGAATGGCGAAGGTACGCCCCTGAATTGAGCGCACCAGAGGTCATTTCAACCAGTTCCAAAGAAGAACTCACGGGTCTTCTTCCCGGCGAGTATCACCTCTCCCTCTACGTTGAAGACGCCCGTGGAAATTGGGTTGAGGAACACGTGAACATCACCATCCAATCCAGTCTCCCATCGCTTGACCGTGATTCGCTTGTTCTCAATTCGGAGACGTTCACACAGAACGAAGTCAACACAATCACCGTTCAAATTGCGCTCAGCGACCCTGATGGAACAACCGATGATGTGCGTGTGAACATCACGCTGGGCATTCAACAATGGGAAGCAAACCTCACTGATGACGACGGTGATGGTGTCTGGGAGGGTTCTCTCCAATGGCAGCCTGAAACAACGGGTCGTCCGTTGCTGAAAATTGTCGCCAAAGACGGTGAAGGTGAACGAGCCAACATCGACTTCATGTCCCGCAACTTGGTGGTTGAAGCACCCCAGGATGATATGCGAGGCTTGCTTTTGGGAGCCACTTCCCTTGGCTTTGTGTTCGTGATTGGCTTGATAGCGCTCTTGGTTTCCCGGCGTCGTCGAGCGCAAGAAGAACTCGAACTTTTGACATCATGGGACGCCTTCAAATCGCCTTCACCCAAGGTTGAACCCTCTTCAAAGGACGTGCCCACGCTCGAAGGAAACGCCATGGACGGCACCGAGGAAGTTCAAGCAGAACTGGACCTTGACGTGGAGTGAAACCGGAGCAACACCCTGGCTCAATCGCACGGTACCCGTGGCGGTCAGTTTTTTTGAATTTTGAACACCGAGGTGGAAAGCGAGGAGAGGCCTCGTTCTTTTTCGTCTTCAAGTTCACGGGTTTCGAGGCATTCTACGTGGAAACCTTCGGAGAACAATTCGAACACATGCTCATCCTGCAATGAAAATGGGGGGCCTTGCATTTGCTCTTGGGGGTAAGCAAACGTGATCAGCAAGCCAACGGCGCCTGGCTTGGTTTGTTGGCGAAGCTGCGCCACGTAGGCCTCTCGGGATTCAAGGGGCAGGGCAATCATCGCCGCTCGGTCGTACCATGCATCGGCTTGGATGGTTTTTGGTTTGAGATCGAAAACGTTTCCGTGGAGCAGGGTGAATGGAGGATGAACGTGCCAGGTGTGGTGGTCATGTTCCGTCGATTCCACTTCCAACCCCTGTTCCTCAAAGAAGGTCTCAACCGCTTGCTTCACCATGTCAAGGCCCACGATGGTGTGGCCTTGTTCAGCCAACCACACCATATCGAGTGATTTTCCGCACAGCGGCACCAACACCTCGCCTTGGGAAGTTGCGCCGATGCTTGACCAGTGCTTGACCAGCAAATCGTTGAACTCTGCTCGATGCCATCCGGTTTGCTGCGAATTCCACCGGTTGTGCCAGAATTCCATGTTGAAACCACTCACGCTTGTTCAGGCAAGTCATTGTTGTTGGAGTCTGGGTTTGTGTCCAGCCCACCCCAAGGGGTGCGGGTTCGGTGCAGGCCAAAGCGGCGAAGGAAGAGGAATTTTAGGTTCTTCCAACCATCGCCCCAGGTGTGGATTTCTGCTTCACCAACGCGGGGGCGGTAAGGGACGGAGATTTCGATGGCTTTTTTCTTGCCCAAGTGGCGGCGGGCGAGGATTTTGACTTCTTCACTGAGCGGCATCCCGTCGTTGGTGGGCCGCATTTTTTCGTTCTCAAAAATGGACTTTCGGAACACCCACATACCGGTCTGTGAGTCTTTGATGCCATACCAAAACAGCATCCGGGCGGTGAAGGAGAGCACCCAGTTACCAAAGCCGTGAAGGCCAGACATGGACCCGTCTTCAGCCAAGGAAAGGCGGTCGCAGGTGATGAAATCAAGGTCGTCATCAAGCAATCGCTTGACCAATTCAGGAACCAATTCAGCGGGGTAGGTGCAGTCGGCGTCCATGGTGACGATGATGTCGTTCTTGGCGACATCAAAACCAGTTCTGTAGGCTCGCCCGTATCCTTTGCGAGGTTCAAGGTGGACACGAATGCCCTTTTCGAGGGCGATTTCACGTGTACGGTCGGATGAGTTTCCGTCGACGATCATGATTTCCAAATCTTTGCACCATCCTCGCGGAATGGCATCGATGGTGGGGCCAAGGGCCTCCTCTTCGTTTCGCGTCGGCAGAATCACCGTGACGGACACGGGTAAGACATCGCCCATGAACCGCCGAGCCGAGGATTGACCTTCAAAGGTTTGGCTGGAAGCGTGCAATTTACCGAACGAGGTTCAATGACATTCAAATGCAGGCCCTATGTGGTGCTTTCAATGCACATCGCCATGGTCTCGGGCGAATATCCTCCTCGTTGGGGTGGAATCGGTTCCGTCGTCTACCACTTAGCAGGGCATCTTGCCCAGCGCGGGCACGATGTGACCATCATCACTCGGACCCACAAACAACCCACGCCGCAGCAACCTGGTGTCAGCGTTTTGCAGGTGCCTTGGCTCAAAGCTCCCATGGCGTTCACACGCTCTTACGGCAAGCACGCCCTGACGGAACTTCGCCGTCTTCACCAGGTCAAACCCGTTGATGTGGTTCATACGCTCCTCCCCCTTGTCAGTTGGAATGCCAAGGAATACCTCTGGGTGGAGGAAAACATCGCACCGGTGGTTTCTGCCCTCAACGGCAGTTGGATTGGCGAGCGTGAGGGAATGAAACTGGCCGCTCGACATAAGGAAGCAGCGACGTGGAAAAACCCGAACGATCTTGCCATCTTGCTCACCGGCGGATATTACGCCAAGTACGAACAAGCCGGTGTTGACCATTCCAGCGTATCCGTTGCCATTTCACAATCCACGCGTAAGGAGTTTGAAACGTGGTACAATCCACCGAACGACTGGCAATGCGAAACCGTGCTCTACGGCGTTGACCACAAGGTGTTCAGGCCGATGAACCACGACCATGAGGAAGAACAGTTGGCGTACGAAGCGCTTCGAAAATCCTACGATGCGGCTGACGAGGCCGCCTTGCACGGCCGCCCAGACACGTCGACCCCCCTTCTCCTCGCCGTGGGTCGACTCGTGGCACGCAAAGGGCACCGCACCCTGTTGCGCTCGATGCCTTCAATTCTCAAACAACATCCTGGAGCCCGCTTGGTCATCATCGGCCGCGGCCACATGCGCAAGACCTTGATGCGACAAGCCAAGCGATTGGGCATTGCCCACGCTGTCCACATCCAGCCGGGCATGAGTTTTGAACAACTTGCTCTTCACTTCCGAGCCGCTGATTTGGTCGTTTACCCCTCGTATTACGAGGGCCAAGGCCTCATTCCACTCGAAGCCTTGGCCAGCGGAACGCCGGTGGTCACCGTCGACCAGCCGCCTTTGACCGAAATGATTGACGAGGAGGTGGGTGGTTTGTTCACCTGCGGCGACCATGAAGACCTCGCACGTGCCGTCAACCATTGCCTCGACCATCCTGATGAGCGTACTGAACAAATGCGGAAGGGGCGCGACCGTGTGCTTGGCCAGTTTACCTACGAACACAACGCAGAAGCCTACGAAAGCATCTACCTGTCGCTTTTTGAAGAGTAGCGCCCTTACACTCTTGGGTTGAAGCCAATGCCCGTGGACGAGGGAGAATGTCACCTCTGTCCAACTTTTCGTATCGGAACATCATTATTTGATGCGTTGGTCGCAGGGTTATGCGAAACAGAGCACTGTTTTTGGCATTCATGGTATTGAGCCTCCCTCTATCGGGGTGTTTTGGTGAAGAGGAGGTCGTTTCTCCGCCGGTGATTGAGGTCCAAGAGGACCCTCGTATCTTCGTCACCGACAAAACGGGAGCTGACGTCGACATTGAACCTCTCAACATGACCTTCCAGTTCAGCGATGTTGGGCAAACCGGAAAGGAACCCAGCATCGGCATCACCTCCAGTGGATGCATTTTCTTCATTGCCATGGAGAAGGTCATGCGGTCATGCGATGGAGGATTGACGTGGGACGAAACCCAAGACCCAGTCATGTGTTCACCCACCACCAGCGACCCGTACGGATGGGTTGACCCCATCACCGACCGCGTCTTTGGTGTTCAGATGATCGGCCTTGAGACCTCATGGATTTGCTGGAGCGACGACGATGGTGAAACCTGGTTGGGCAACCCACACGATTCGGGAACCACGCCCATCAACGACCACATCAAATTGGCAAGCGGGCCGTGGACCAGCAGCGGTTACGGAGCCCTTGGTCAAATCACTGGAAATTTCTATGAAACCGCCGTCTACTACTGCTACAACAAACTGGCTGGCATCTTTTGTTTCACGAGTTTTGATGGAGGTGCGACCTTTGAAGCGGGTGGACAAATCATTGGCCTGGCCACCACCAATGGCGGCTTGCACGGAGCCATTTCAACCGCACCTGACGGCACGGTGTACGTCACGCCCCGTGTCGCTACACCCACCGTCATCGTTTCCAAGGACAACGGTTTTTCATGGTTTGAACGCTACATGGGTGAGGACGTCGGCACCCCTAATCCCCGAAAGAACTCCGAAGTCTCCGCTGACACCGCCTCAAATGCCTACCACGTTTGGACCGGCGGCGACGAAGGCATCTACATGTCCCGTTCGACCGATTCGGGGGAATCGTGGGAGCAAGAGAGTATCCGAATCTCCCCTGCTGGCGTCATTTCCACGGTCTTCCCTCAAACCGATGCTGGTGACCCTGGGCGTATCGCCGTAACGTACCTCGGTAGCGAGAACACCGAGATGTTGAACCAGTCAGACATCGATGAGAATCCTTGGGACGGAAATGCTCACTATGCTCCTAATGATGCTGAATATCACCTGTACATTACCTACAGTTTGAACGCCTTGGACGATGAACCAATTTTCCACACCTACCGAGTCACGGACGACCCCGTCCAAGTCGGTTCCATCTGTCTTAATTCAGGAGATTGCCGAGATATTGGCGGCTCAAACCGCAATCTCCTCGATTTCAACGACCTTCACATTGACCGAGAGGGACGTGTTTACGTGGCCTTTGCCGACGGTTGCACGGGAGAATGTGCGGTCAAGGAAAACGCTACGGCTGCCGACTCTCGCGATGGTCGAGGTTCTGTGTATTACCTTGCCAGCGGTCCGAGTCTGCTTGAGGAATTCGGACGCATGGACCCACTCATTGAGTGAGTTCCTCACGCAAAGAGACGAGCTCGAAGTTTACGAAGGCTCAACCTGAAACCAAGCAAGGCTTTGCGCATTGCGGAGAGTTTGACAGGTTGTGTAAACACATCGCCTGAACGGCGCACGATTTCATTGAGGATGGACGAGTATGCATCCGCCATGATTTCGGGTTGAACCCGGGCTCGACTACCGAGGTAGCCGAAGAGGTGGTTGGCCGAGGTTTGATGCCTCTTGATCACATCAACATACTCCACAACAAAGCCCTTCCATGCCAAGGTTTCGGCGATGCTGTCATTCCCCAGCATTTCAAGGCTGATGTTGTGGGATGCTAACACTTCAAGCGGGAGATACACTCGACCTCGCTCCATGTCTTCATTGATGTCTCGCAAGACATTGATGAGTTGCATTTGGATGCCGAGGTCAATGGCGTGAAGCCGTGCAGCTCGGTCTTCATAGCCGTAGATTTCAATCAGAATGAGGCCCACGGCCGAGGCGACTTTGTAGCAGTACGACCGCAATTCATCCCATGTCTGGTTGAGAACGGGATAGAGGTCGTCTTCCATCCCTTCAATGACGGTTTCAAAATCTGCCAATTTGATGGGGTAGCGCGTGAACACATCCTGAAGGGCGACGAAAATGGGGTGGTCTTCGGCGGTGATTTCTTGTTCACTGGCACGCTGAAGTTTGATTCGGATGTCAACCAAAGCCATCATGCGACGGCGGTGTTCATCCGGTGAAAGTGAGGGAGCAACACCATCGTGAAGTTCGCTGACCACCGTTTGGCGAATCTCAGTCGCTTCCTTCAGCGCCTTGGTCTCAAGGATGGTGGGCTCCTCATCGCCATCAACGATGTCATCGACCCATCGGCACAACGCATAGACCGCATGGACGGCCCTCCGCTTATCGGGTTGAAGGGCACTGAATGACGAATAGAACGTCGTAGAGGCATTTCTGCATACCGTTTCACAAAACGCATAGGCCTCATCAAGACGGTGCTGTTCCATGGTGATCCCTCAAGCAGATGTTGGAGTTCCGCTGGACGGTTCTTTTGAGGTTTTGTTAAGCGCTTCACGGCCTTGCTTTGAGCGTTTTCGGCTTTCAAACCAGGTGTCAACACCGTTCCAGTCTGGGATGATTCCCAAACTGTCCAACAGAAGTTTGCTGCTGATTCGGGCTGATTCGTAAATGACGGGAAGGCCGCTTCCAGGATGGGTTCCTCCGCCAACAAGGTAGAGGTTGTTGATTTCATCAAACTGGTTTTTTGGTCGGCGCCACAGCATTTGGTCGAGCCCGTGAGCCAGATTAAACACGGCGCCGCGGTAGCAGTGGTCTCCCCAATCTTCGGGCGTGATGATCATCTCGGTGACAATATGGTCTCGCAGACCTTCAAAGCCAAGCTTGGCTTCAATTTGGTCGATGATTCGATCCCGGTAAGCATCCTTTTCCTTGTCCCAATCAATGTTCTCATGGATGTGAGATACGGGGACCAAGGCGTACACGGTTGAGCAACCCTCGGGAGCGAGACTTGGATCGACCACGCAGGCGTTTTGGACGTAGACTGAGGGGTCATCCCAGGTTAATTTGTGGTTCTTTTCGATGTCCTCAAGATTCTTCTCGTAGTTGGACGAGGCATAGATTTGGTGATGCGGTAGTTCTTCGTAGGTCTTGTCAATGCCGAGGTAAACCATGAATGTCGAGCAAGAGTACTTCTTCTTGTCGATTTTCTTGTTGTTCCACTTCTTGCGCACTTTGTCTGGGAAGAGCTGGGTCATGCCGTTGGCAAAATCAGCGTTCATGACCACTTTATCGGCCATGAATTCACCGTTGGCCGTTCGTACACCCTTGATGGTTTTGCCATCCATGATGACCGATTCAACCGCTTCGTTCATCTTGAAGGTCACGCCGAGGTCTTTGGCGATACTGGCCATGCGCTCACTGACGCTTCCGAGTCCTCCGATCGGGTGGAAAATTCCGTATTCATACTCGAGGAAGGCGAGCATGGTGAAGAGACTTGGGCAATTAAAGGGCGACATACCGAGGTACTTGGTCTGGAACGACATTGCCAACATGAGTCGGTCGTCGTCGAAGAGTTTCATCAGGTCCCTTGCCACCGAGCGCTGTGGTCGAAGGACAGTGGCGACCCGCATGGCTCGCTTGGACAGCAGGTCGGCCGGACCGTACCAGGGTTCTTGCAAACAGGCTTTTGATTTCTCGAGTTTGACTCGGTTGTCGGCGACATAGCGACGGAAGGCATTGGCGTTGCTGTCTCCGGAGAGTTCGCGGATGCGCTCGGTCATTTCGTCAAGGTTGCTGGTGCAATCGAGTTGACCACCCTGGCCGAAAATCAAGCGGTAATTCATCTCCAAACGATGGAGTTTCAATTCCTCATGCGCATCCATGCCGATGGCTTTGAAGATGTCTTCAATGACTTCTGGATAGTGGAAAAAAGTAGGGCCGAGGTCAAACTTGAAACCGTCTCGCTCGAAGACTTTGTTTCGTCCGCCCACAGCGCTTGAACGCTCGAATACGGTCACATCAACACCGGATTTAGCGAGGAGGAGGGCTGAGGCAAGACCGCCAGGTCCAGCACCGATGATAGCAACAGATGGTTGAGAACGTCCACTCATATCTCCGGGGTGATGGCTTCAGCATATAAAGGAGGGTTTTCGTCCTAAAATTTTCTCAAAAAATAACATTCAAACAGTGTCTTGGATGATGCTGTTTGGGTCAATCAAAACGGAGAATTCATCCAGGTAAGGACCCATAGAACTGATCAAGTCCACGCTTGGATGGCCTTTCAACACCATGCCATCCATATACATGAGCGACCGGATGATCGGAAAGGCTTCTTCTCCAAAAGCGCAACCAGCAAGAACAGCGGCCTTGACGGTCTTCATCATCTGTTCTGTGAGGGAAACTTCGCTCACCGAGGTGCCTACGAATCCGTCATAGAGTTCGTTCATTGAGGCATAATATGTGTCCAAAGTTTTCCCTGTTGGGCGCACTGCAGCCATCGTCAACATGGCATCAAAGGCGTTTTTGAGTTCACCCTTGGCGAGGAAGTAAAAGAACCCGAACAAAGCATTTCGAACATGTTCTGGAGCGTTGCAAATGGCACCCGTATCAATGAAGATGAAATTTCCTTGGTCGTCCATCATGGCGTTGCCGGGGTGGAGGTCGCCGTGAAAGGTCCCCAAACCAAACATGAAGGCTCCGTGAATGCGAAACAGCTCAAGCATGTCTGGCCATGTGAATGTACCAGCTTCGAGGTGGTCTTCCAACGTGGGGTGAGTGATTTCTTCCATCACCAGAATGTGTTCATTGGACAACGCTTCCCACATTTTTGGAAATTTAAGTTTCGGCATCGCAAAGTGAGTCTCTATGGCCTCAGCATGGGCGATGAGTTGGTTTCGTCCGTCAATTTCATTGAGCAAATTGAGTTCTCGCAGCGTATAATCCTCAATGTGGGCCAAGAGTCCAATTGGATTGCCAACTTTTCGCAGCCTCGGGTTGAAGAAGAGACCCATGCGAATCCATCGCTTCATTCGTTGGACGTCCCGCTTGAAGGATGCTTCAAAGTCAGATTTGATGATCTTGACCACCACTTTGCTCCCGTCCTTCAATTCAGCCCGATGAATTTGTCCGATGCTGGCTGCAGCAAAGGGTTTCATCTCGATGTTTTTGAAATGGTCCATGAATCCATCCGGTGCAAATCGGTCCAACAACTTCTGAGAATCTTCTTCAGGAATCGTTGATGCCCGGCTGTAAAGTTGCTGGAGTTCGATGCATCGGTCGGGTTCAATCAAGTCAGGACGTAGGGCAAAGATTTGACCCAACTTGACCGCTAACAGGCCCATGGACTGAATCGCATCGATGTCAACTGGTTTTTTCCCTTTCAGTTGTCGGAAAAAACGGAGAAAGGAGACGAGTTTCATGCGGTCACGCCCGTTTAATCGACGAGTTCAATCGTGTTCAGTTCATGTCGATGAATCAAGTAGCGCCACAAATCGTCTTTGTCTCCGCTTCCTTCAACACGCTGTATGACAACGTTGGCTTCTTTGGCAAACCTTGTGGAGAGGGCTCCTTCGATGATGCCATCGTCCATTTCCCACATCGGCAGCGCATCTGGGTCTTCAACGGGAGGATGATTGAGACCAACCACGACATGGAATTGCGGGTCAACATCGTACTGCAAAAGGCCGAGACCTGCATGTTCCCACCAATCCATCATCTCGTCGAGGAACTCGATGTCATTTTCTATAGAACGGAGGGAGAAGGCGATTTCTTGCCCGACCCGGTTCCCAATTTGACGGAGCATGCGGGAGATGTCGATCCCCAGGACCTTGAGGTTGGAGAGCTTTCCTTCGGTGAGCCGCATTCGTGCTTCGTTGACTTCGTGTCCAGCAGCGAAGAAGGCTTCTGGGTCAAAGGGAGTGTCCTCTTCAGGCAATTGCCCATCAAAACCCAAGGCCACGGAGACGTTCTTCAGGAACGAACCTTCGCCGATGGTCAAACGGAGCGGGTCGTTGATTTGATTCTCAGTGAAACGAGCCCGAGCGGTGGCCAAAGGCACAGCACCTTCCCAAATGGCGTCAATGAGGTGAAGATGGGCTTGTGAAAAGGGCCCCGATTCAATAATGAGCGCAGCGTCTTCTTTCCCTCGCCCAACGGGGTTGTCTTCGATGTTGAGGTATTGAATCACTTCGGATTGGTCTTGGACGAAACCGAGCGAATCCAGTTCGTCGGAATGTCGGACGTCAATGCTGTTGTCCAGTTGGTCAAAGAAGCGGAGTGTGCGTCCATCGAGATGGGTGATGATTTGGACCACAACACCACGAACGGCTGCCGTGTTCACCGCTTCAAGGGCATCTGGACTTCGGCAAAGGTGGAGGATGCCAAATTGACCGAGGAGCAAAATCAACCGTTCCTCGGCGTCATTCGCCATTTTCTGCAAACGGTTGTAGATGTGGGTTCGTTCTTTCAAGACGGCGAAACGAGGGTCATCAATGTCCCTTCGTTGCTTCTCATAGGAGGCATCGGTTTCTGTTATGCCCTTGGAAAGTTCGTCAAAACCATCCACGAGGCGGTCGAGTTGCTGCCTGCGGGATTGGATAATATGTTCCATGGCTTCATTGATTCGAAGACTCGAAAACAGCATGGGCCGGTCGGCAGTTGCCGTCACGATTCCCATTTCTTGGAGGCGGGAGAGGCTGTTGTAGGCATCCAATCTGGTCGTGTTCAGTTCTTTCGCCAGTTCGGAGGCTTTCATTTTGGGGCGCGATCCGAGGATCATGATGGAGCGAACTTCACGCTCGTTGAGGCCTGCTTCCAAGAGGAGTTCATCCCACATCACGAATCACCTCGTACCTGGGAAATATCAGCCAAGATGCGAGCAACATGGCGACGAGGTCGAAACAGCCAATCATAGACGTAGCGGATGGTGTTGTCGGGTCCGACGAGGAACGAGGATTTTGCTGGAAATTGCCCCAGGTGGACTGGAACGTTGAATTGTTTCCCTACCACTCTCTCCGGGTCAGCGAGGAGGGGGAAAGGAAGGTCTCCAAGGTTGGATTTGAATCCAGCGAGTTCCTCGGCCGTTCCTGGACCAATGCCGACAATCGAACATCCAACTGAGGCGAAGAGGTCATGCTGTTCCTTGAAGGTTAAACATCCACGCTTGCATGTTGGTGAGTTGTTCCTTGAATAGAAGAAAATGATTCGCCATGTCCCCTCAAGGGATTGGCTGTCGAAGACTTCACCGTGTTCATTTTCCAAAATGAAGCGCGGGGCTTCTTGTCCAACAATGTTCGTGCGCATCCTCAGACCTCCGATGGGAGGATGTGGCCCATTCGTGAACCTTTTGTCTGCATGTAATTTCGATTCTCAGCGCACTGTCCGACGATGATTGGGACTCGGTTGGAAATCTTGATTCCATATTGAGTCAGTTGGTCTCGCTTATCGGGATTGTTTGTAACCAGTTCAATGGATTGAATGCCCATTGAGTACAACATTTCGGCAGCAAAGTCATACTTTCGTGCGTCTGCTGGAAGTCCCAAGGCAAGGTTGGCGTCAAGGGTATCCATGCCGGTGTCTTGGAGTGCGTAGGCTTGCATTTTGGAATACAGGCCAATGCCTCGCCCTTCCTGGCGCATGTAAGCAATGGCTCCGTGGCCACGCTCTTGGATGGCTTTCATGGATGCGTGAAGCTGGGGGCCACAATCGCACCGGAGGGAGTGAAAGGCGTCACCGGTGAGGCACTCCGAGTGCACGCGCACAAGTGGAGAACCCTCGCTGAGGTCGCCTACATAGAGGATGGCGTGTTCCTTTCCGTCGCCGGGATCTCGGAAGGCACGTATACGGAAATCCCCGAAAGCCGTGGGCAAAATAGCGTCTGCTTCTGGTGTGGTGTTATTGTAGTGAAGTGGTGCACTTTCCATGTTACAAAAAGTTGCAAGTTTGTATATAAATACTCGTCTTTTTTCCTGCAGGGGCTCAAACCGTGTTTCATATAGTCGGTCGAAAAAATACGTATTGATGGCCAGTTTACTTTGTGATTTGGGCGTCGCAGCTAGAGTCGTCCGAACCGGGATGATTCTTCTTGTTCAAGAGGCCAGTGGGGCCCACAAAGGGAAGTGGGGATTGCCAAAAGGTCGAGTTGACCAAGGAGAAAGCCCAGAGACGGCTGCCCTGCGTGAGCTCAACGAAGAAACAGGCCATCAAGGCCAGGTAATGGGGCTGGCTGGCGTGCGAACAGCGCTTCGAAAAGACCGTCCCGCCGTGTTCCTGTGTTATGACGTCCATGTCGAAGGGGACGTTGAAGAGCATGTGAACGAGGAAATCTCATCCACCAAATGGTTCACACTCTCGCAATGTGCATCGATTGAATGGGTTTCTGAAACCATGCATCAGTTGGCCCTTGACGGACTGACCCAGCGAAGCCTCATGCCCAATCTTGCAGGCTTGACACCACGGTCGAACCCATATGCCGTCTACAGAACCAGCAAAACCGAACGACTACGACGAGGTGATGCCTCATGATTCCAAGTAGCCGAGTGAACATTCACGGCGTTCCCAATCAGCATGGAGAGGTGGTCGTCTACTGGATGACCTCTGCCCGACGCTCTCAGTGGAATCATGCCCTTGAGCATGCCATTGACTTGGCAAAGCAACATGCAGTGCCCTTGGTGGTGATCGAATGCCTGGCCCTTCAACACCGATGGGCCAATGACCGAATCTCAACCTTTGTCTTACAGGGCATGGTCGACAACCGCAGCGCTTTTTCTCAATCCGGCGTGACCTATATTCCATACGTTGAAACCAAACGGAAGGAAGCATCTGGACTCCTCAAAGGTTGGCTGGAGAACGCACGGGTGTGCGTCATTGACGACTACCCAACATACTATCCAAAGCATGTCCTTGACACTGCTCTAACCGTCATTCCGTGTGAGATTCACGTTGTCGACTCAAACGGTTTTATGGCCATGCGAGCCCAAGGGCGCGATTTTTCCACAGCGTATTCGCTGCGGCGACACCTCCACAAAACCATCCGTGAACACATGCACGAATTTCCCAAGCAACGACCTTTGGAATCCGCACATGACCTTCCGCAAATGGATATGGCCGCCGTCAAGGCCATCTTTGCTCAAACCGATACACCGATGACGCCTTACGAATTTTTGTGGCGTGTTTCGGAAGGTGGTGACATTGGACGAGAGGCGCTTTCGACCCTTTGCATTGACCATGAAGTTCGTCCAGTCATTGGAAAGAAAGGCGGGTATGTTGAGGGCCGTCGCCGCTGGAAGGAATTTTTCGCTGAGCGATTGCAAGCTTACCACGAAAAGCGCAACGAACCACAAGAGCGCGGTGCAAGTGGACTTTCGCCATGGCTTCATTACGGACACATCAGCGTTCACTCCATCCTGCACGACATCTTCACTCACCATCGTTGGGATGTCAGTATGGTCAATCCCCCCAATGATGGACGACGTCAAGGATGGTGGGGCTTGCCCGAACCGGTGGAGGCTTTCCTCGACCAAATCATCACTTGGCGAGACATTGGGTTCATTCATTGCGCCATGATCGAGAACCATACGGACTACGATTCTCTCCCCGAATGGGCAAAAACAACGTTGGCCGAGCACGAAAAAGACGAGCGACCCTACCTCTACACCTTCGAAGAACTCGAATCTGCATCCACTCATGACCCTCTATGGAACGCCGCACAAAATCAACTTCGACAGGAAGGCATCATCCATAATTATCTCCGAATGTTGTGGGGGAAAAAAATCCTCGAGTGGTCTCCAAATCCACGAACAGCCATGGACTGGATGATTGCCCTCAACGACCGATGGGCACTTGACGGTCGCGACCCGAACTCCTACACCGGCATCGGATGGGTCATGGGTAAATTCGACCGAGGTTGGACGGAACGGGCCGTGTACGGGAAGGTACGTTGCATGACCAGTGCCTCAACGGCTCGAAAATTCAAAACGAAAGGGTACGTTGAAAAATACACCAAATCGGGTGAACCAACCAATGTTTTGGGCTCTGGCCCTTCCTTTTATTCTGCTCACCAGTGAGGGATTCACATGCCGACGTACTCCCACATCGCAGCCTACGATGCCCCCGTGGAGGATGTTTGGTCATGGTACGATAGCAAGGGCGCCTTTCGCCGAATTATGCCTGAATGGGAGGGCATCCGTCCTGTGGAGGCTGGAGCGCTTGTCAATGATGCGACCACGCGATTCAAAATCACGCTTGGACCACTCCGTCCGACCTGGGTGGCTCGGCATTACGGCGTGGTTTCCGGAGAAGTCTTCAACGATGTCATGGAGAAAGGTCCCTTTGGCGCTTGGGACCACGAGCACCGCTTTGTGTCAACCAGCGCGAAGACCAGCGAAATCCATGACACCATCCAATGGAAACTCCCGCTGCATCCACTCACCTTTTGGACCGCTCCATTCACGGTGAAAGGGCGCATGAAGCAGATGTTTGCCTACCGAACGTTGCGAGTCCAAGAAGACATCAAGCGCATTTTGCAGTACGCTGACCAACCCAAACAAAAGGTCCTGGTCAGTGGCTCCACCGGGTTAATTGGAATGCAGTTGTGTGCTTTCCTGCAGGCTGCTGGGCACCATGTCACCCGTCTGGTTCGGCCGTCCACAGTTTTGCCCTCCGACGTTGATGACGAACCGTGTGTGGTTTGGGATGACCGCAAGGGCGAGGTCATTGAAGGCAGTCTCGAAGGGTACGACACCGTCATCCATCTGGCCGGTCTGGGCATCGGCGATAAACGGTGGAATGCAAAGCGAAAGGAACGTATTTGGTCCAGTCGAACGGTGCCAACCGAGCATCTTGTTCGCCTTTTTGCCACCCTTGAACAACCGCCCAAGACGTTCATGTGCGGCTCCGCAGTGGGCTTCTACGGCAATCGAGGTAACGAATCACTCACTGAATCTTCTTCACCAGGTGATGATTTCCTTTCCGAAATGTGTCAAGCTTGGGAAGCCGCTGCTGCCCCTGCTCAAGACCTCGGGATACGCACCGTTTGGTTGCGCACCGGACTCGTCACCACGCCCATGGGTGGAGCCTTGCAACAACTCATGCTTCCGACCCTTCTCGGCGCTGGGGGTCCGGCGGGAGGAGGCCGGCAATATTACCCATGGATCTCACTCCACGACCACATCTACGCCACGTACCACCTGATGATGAACAAGGCATGCGATGGTCCGTACAACCTCACCGCCCCTGAACCGGTGACTCAGAAACAGTACGCTAAGACGCTGGGCAAGGTGCTGCTCCGGCCGTGGTTTGCCCCTGCACCAGGATTTGTGCTCAAAATCATGTTCGGCGAATTGGCTCAGGCCCTCGTTCTCAGCGGTCAGCGTGTCCTTCCAAAGCGGCTGCAGGACAGCGGTTTTACCTTCCAGCATGACCACCTCGAATCGTGCCTTCGACAGTGCCTCGGGAAGCAAAAAATCCCATGAGCAGAGCATCACCCCGTAGGGGTGCTTTTGATAATCCGCTTCTCCATCAGCGAACATGGGCGGTCGCTTCGTGCTCGTGGTTTTCCTCGGCCTCGCCCTGCTGCATTTGCCG
>Ga0208277_1000176_pt1 | contig 37783 bp, 11 predicted proteins | sample ETNtaG_5_FD_185782 | JGI IMG/M metagenome (GOLD analysis project Ga0208277, IMG submission 185782) | Marine microbial and viral communities from oxygen minimum zone, Eastern Pacific Ocean - ETNP201406SV205 (SPAdes) (version 2) | ecosystem: Environmental > Aquatic > Marine > Oceanic ...
AAAAGTTTTCAAGTCGCATTTCAAACTCTTTCATTCCACGATATCCGAGAACCTTTATTTCTGTACCAGTAATATTTTCGTCGGGGAAAAAATTTCTGAAGTCGCCCCTTGTTTTTTTTGATAAAAAGATAGACAAGCCTTTATTTTTCAATAGTGGGTCAGGATTTGTCCTTGCTAGAATGATCATAAGGTCGGATCTAGATGCATGGGTAATCCAAGTCTTATTACCGGTTATTAGGTATTTGTCACCGGTTTTCTTGGCTGTTGTTGTTATAGAACCTAAATCAGACCCACTGTCGGGTTCTGTAAATACTGCAGCGGGTATCAGTTCACCAGAAGCTATTTTAGGCAACAATGTTTTTTTCTGATCTTCAGTTCCTTCATTGATGATTAACTCACTTGCTATTTCCGTTCTTGTCCCCAAGCTTCCTATCCCAATATATCCGCGGGAAAGTTCCTCTGAAACTACGCACATAGCCAGTTTATTTAATCCCTGGCCGCCAAAGCTCTCGGGTACAGTCAAGCCAAAAACACCCATTTGGGCTAATTCTTTAATGATGTCTGATGGTATAAGGGCATCTTCTTTATGCCAAATATGCGCATTATCTCTTATTCTTTCATTATTGTACCTGTGGAACTGATCTCGAATTATTTGATATTCCTGGTTTAACCCGGTTTCCTCGAAGGTCACTGCATTTTCTTTTTCCAGTGCTAGCTGAACCAATCTCTTTTTCTTTTGGTGGTGGATTCAAAAAAAGAATACGCGCGCAGCTCGATCTGTTCTTGGCGCTACCATTTTTTGGGCCTTTCTGAGTTTACTCTTAAAATTTGGTGCATGAAATACTACCTCATCGCTGGAGAAGCCTCTGGAGATTTGCATGGTGCCAATCTAATTGTTGCATTGAAACAAAAAGATGCAACATCCGAATTTCGAGCTTGGGGCGGGAACAAAATGCAAAATCAGGGGGCACAAATTGTAAAACACTACAAGTATCTCGCTTTTATGGGGTTTTGGGAGGTTGCCAAAAACTTGAGAACAATCCTTTCCAATATTGTCCTTTGTAAAAAAGATATTCTCGCATTCAAACCAGATGCTTTAATCCTTATCGACTACCCAGGTTTTAATATGCGTATCGCAAAATGGGCAACAGCTTTGGGAATTCCAGTTCACTATTATATCATGCCACAAGTTTGGGCTTGGAAAGAAAATCGCGTGCGAAAATTGGAAAAACACACCAATTACCGCTATGCCATACTGCCATTTGAAGTTGATTTTTTTAAACAAAAACACAAGCTTCCCATTGACTTTGTCGGGCATCCTCTTATTGACGAATTAGCAGCAATACCCAAGTCGGATGGCGCATCGCTTACAGCTGCTTTGGACTTGACAAAAAATGAAAAGATCATTGCCTTGTTACCGGGAAGTCGAAAACAAGAAATCAGTAAGATTTTGAGTGTAATGACAGCGATAATTGACTCTTTTCCGAACTATCGATTTGTGATCGCAGGAACTTCAAATATCGATCAATCCCTTTATCATCAACTTGCACCTGGTGTCGATATCGTTATGGATCAAACCTATGATTTGGTTCGTCTTGCTGATGCTGCCATCGTCACAAGTGGAACGGCCACCTTGGAAACAGCTCTGTTAAAAACCCCTCAAATCGTGTGTTATAAAACAAGTCCTTTGAGCTTTGCCATCGCCAAGCGAATTGTAAAACTCCCCTTTATTTCTCTGGTCAATTTGGTTGTGAACCGTTTGCTTGTGCGGGAGTTGATTCAAAGCGAATGTAACCAAACCGAGTTGAAAAATTCCCTTCCGGAAATCCTCTCCAAAAATGGTAGAAAAGCTATTTTGTCAGGATATGACGAACTCATTGAAAAACTCGGAGGCAAAGGAGCAAGTGAGAAAGTTGCCTCGCTCATTCACAAACGAACTCATGCGTAAGTCATTTGCCTTTATTGCTCTTGTTTTTCTGGCTACAAGCTGTGGAATGCTCAAGAGTAGTAAAAAAATGAAACCCCGTGATGGTGTTGTTTTTTACGCAAAGGAATATATGGGTATGCCCTACCGTTTAGGTGGAAACAATCACAGTGGAATTGATTGTTCAGGCCTGATTCACAATGCCTATAAAAAACAAGGGATTCGTGTCTCGAGAACCGTTGATCTGTTGCGAAAAGAAGGAAAACGAATCTCTAAAGACCGAGCTAAGTCAGGTGATATTCTTTTTTTCAGAACGACCAAAAAACGAAAGCTCACCCATGCTGGCATTGTCGTTGGGCGCAAAGGCGGAGAACCTCTGTTCATACATGCCTCCTCTTCAAGAGGGGTTATCATTTCTTCTTTACGTGAAGGCTATTGGAATAAGACTTATGCGCAAACACGACGGCTGATTAGATAATAATTTTGTTTTTTTAAAAATCAAGTTTAGAAACTCAGCCTTTAAATTTTGCTGTGAAATTTTTGTAATACGCAGCGAAGTCTTCTTGAGATTTCAAATTCATGTAGTCACCGGAAGCAAATAACTTGAGGTAAAACTCCATTTGCTGAACATTGTGATAGCCAACTATCGGTGCAAGGTAATTGGCATTTTCATCAAAAAAAGCAACTGTAGGATATCCAGTAATACCTAGATATGCCGTAAACTGATGACGAGCATTTCTCCCTTTTTTATTAGGGTCGTATTGGGGATTTTTAAATTGGTTGCCATTGTAATTGACTAACTCTTTGCCTTCAGCATTAAATTTCACAGGGTAATAATTTGCATTGATAAAAGCACTAACTTCGGGGTTTTCAAAAGTATTTTTATCAAGTAGCTTACATGGTCCGCACCAAGTAGTGTATACGTCAACAATAATTTTTTTAGGGTTTGACTTCTGAGCTGCCAATGCATCGTTAATTGTCATCCAATTGACTTGGGCTGAACTAATTGAGCATCCTATAAAAAATAGAATTAGACTACGTAATCCCATGCATTTTTCGAATTAGGGTTTTATTGAGAATGAGCATCAGTAAACCTGCACACACAGGGATTGCTGTAAAGATTAGAAAAAAGTTAGATAAGCCATATGATTCAGAAATTGAATCGATATAACTCCCTGTCCATCCACCAAGAAAATTAGCTACAGCACTGCAAACAAACCAGAACCCAAACATTAAGCCAATCAATCGTTTTGGTGCTAACTTACTCACATAGGATAACCCAACAGGTGAAATACAAAGCTCACCTAGCGTATGGAACAGATATGCCATAATCAACCAAGCAATACTCACACTTGCTGTGTTTGCACCGATTGGAATTCCTGCTGAGCCATAGGACAAAAAGGCAAACCCCAAGCCTAGTAAAATTAAACCAATTGAAAATTTAATAGGTCCACTTGGATTGAGGGATGATGCCCATATTATGGAAAAAACAGGTGCAAAAATAACAATGAATAAGGAGTTGAGAACGGAAAACCATGAAGCCGGGATTTCAGCAACATCAGATGCAAACTCGCGTTTTAACATCCAGATCACAATTCCCCAAATGATTGCAAAACTCAATCCCAAAAAGAAATTTGAAAGAAGGTATTTTCCAAGCATATTACGAAACAACTCATATAAGACATAAGTCAGAATTAACATGGGAACCAAGGTGATAATGGAATTAACAATTTTGAATGTTTGAGATGCAGTACCTACCAAATTTCGTTCGGTATAGTCATTGGCAAAAATGGTCATCGACCCTCCTGCCTGTTCAAATGCCCACCAAAAGAAAATGGTGAACAGTGAAAAGATAATCACCACATATAAACGGTCATTTTCAACTTTTTTCGAAACGTTTTCTTGAACTTCATACTGAGAAGTATCGGCCGCTTCCAGTTTTTTTGGAGACAAGCCAATCTGTCCAAATATTTTTTGAGCAAACCAAAACTGTAACATGCCAAAAAACATAAAAATACCAGCAAGGCCAAATCCCAAATGCCAACCTACTTTTTCTCCTATGTATCCACAAAGGAGAATTCCCAAAAAAGCACCTGCATTAATCCCCATGTAAAAAATTGTATAACCACCGTCTTTACGGATATCGCCGTCTTTATACAATTGCCCAACAATCGAAGAAATATTAGGTTTAAAAAATCCATTTCCAATCACCAAACAACTCAACCCGATGAAGAAAAATGTGGACGAAAAAGTTTCCAAAGCCATAGAAGCGTGACCAAGAGTCATTATTAGTGCTCCCAGTACGGTTGCGTTTCTGTAACCCAAAAACTTATCGGCAAGGAGGCCTCCAAATATGGGAGTCAAATACACCAATCCCGTGTACCATGCATACAAAGTCAAAGCATCTTCACGCTCCCAAGCCCAACCCTCATTGAGGATGGATGAGGTAAGGAAAAGCACCAAAATGGCACGCATGCCATAGTAGCTAAATCTTTCCCACATTTCTGTAAAAAACAAAACAAATAAGCCGACAGGGTGTCCAGCAATAGTTCGTTGATTTAGGAGTGATCCTCCGAATTGGTTTACCATTTTTTGGTTTTTTTAAATTGAGAAATGCTAATATATGATTTTTCAATAATTCAGATTACTAATCAATAACGCTTATCTTTGCACTATGGCAAATAATCGATTAAAAAATGGATTGGTTTCGGGCTTTTCCAAAAAATCAAAACAAGAAAAAATTGAGTGGATTGCCCAAACTTGCTTTACCAATTCCAAACAAGCCAAAAGTATTTTAAAGTCGTATTGGAATACAGACGATAAACTACAACGTTTACATGATGAGTTTATCGAAAATGCAGTGACAAACTTTTACTTGCCAATGGCAGTTGCACCAAACTTTGTCATCAATGGACAAACACTAGTACTACCAATGGTCACTGAGGAAAGTTCGGTCGTTGCAGCCTCTGCTAATGCAGCCAAGTTCTGGTCAACTCGAGGGGGGTTTTACTCTAAAATTATCGGTACGGAGAAGACAGGTCAGGTACACTTTCTGTTTACGGGATCGCATCAAAGTCTAGCTTTATTTTTTACTGATGTTAAGCCAAAACTTCTAGAACAAACCGATTCGATTACAAAAAACATGCGCAAACGTGGGGGTGGTATTGTGGACATTGAATTGATTAACAGTAGCGAAAAACTAAACGATTATTATCAATTACACGTGCGCTTTGAGACTGCAGATGCGATGGGTGCCAATTTTATCAATTCCTGCCTAGAGCAGATTGCTAAAACACTGAAAGACCAAGCCGCTAGCTATTCTAAATTTTCTGAAGATGAAAAACAACTGGATGTGGTGATGAGCATATTGTCCAACTACGTGCCTGGAAGTCGAGTCAAAGCTTGGGTGAGTTGCCCCATTACGGATTTGGGAGATGATGGCGAGATACTGACTAAAAAGTTTATACAAGCGGTTAATATCGCACACCACAATCACTACAGAGCAGTCACGCATAACAAAGGCATTATGAATGGAATTGATGCCTTGGCAACAGCTACTGGAAATGATTTTAGGGCCATTGAAGCGGGGATTCATGCCTATGCTGCTGCGGATGGAAAATACAGGGGGCTTTCTAAAGCAGGGGTTAAAGACAACAAGTTTTGGTTTTCTCTTGAAGTACCCTTGGCCGTTGGTACAGTTGGAGGCCTAACCAAGCTTCACCCGATGGTAAAATGGTCGCACGATATGTTACAAAATCCAAATGCAGAAGGACTTATGCAAATCATGGCAGTGAGTGGATTGGCACAAAACTTTGCCGCGCTGCGTTCTTTAGTTACAACTGGAATTCAGAAGGGGCATATGAAAATGCATTTGCTCAATATTCTAAATCAAATGAGTGCGACAGATACTGAAAAACAGGCAATGGTTGAACATTTTAGAACCAATGTTGTTAGCTTTAACACTGTTAAACAAGCACTTTCAGCATGGCGAAAAAAATAAGTTTTTTTAGTTCAGGAAAACTCCTAATTACCAGTGAATATGCAGTAATTGACGGTGCCTGTGCGCTTGCCTTACCAACCAAACTAGGGCAAAGAATGACTGTAATTGATAAAGAAGACCCAGGTATACACTGGATTGCAAAGGATGTGGATGGACACATATGGTTTGAAGACCATTTTCATATCCACAATTTGCAGCCAACTACACAAACGAACGAAACCAGATCTCGATTAATACAAATTTTGCTCATCGCTCGTGATTTCAACCCAAAATTTTTAGCAGAATCCACGGGATTTGTAGTTGAAATGCGACTTGATTTTTCCAGACAATGGGGATTGGGAAGTTCATCGACATTAGTCAATAATGTAGCACAGTGGGCCAATGTAAATCCATTTTATATTCAACAAAAGGTTTTTGGAGGAAGTGGTTACGACATCGCTTGTGCTCAAAAATACAATCCGATTACCTATCAACTTATTAATCAACAGCCAATTGTACTAGACGTTGCTTTTTCGCCTACATTTCATGAGCATTTGTTCTTTGTGTATATAAACCAAAAACAAAACAGTCGTACTTCAATCAGAAACCATTATCACGGAGTAAATAATGATGTACGAAGTACCTTAAATAACTTGACAAAGCGATTTGTAAACACTAAAAATATAAATGAGTTCCAAAACCTGATGCTAACACATGAAAGCATCATATCTAAATTGATTGGCATCTCCCCTGTTCAACAGACTACGTTTTCAGACTACGAGGGAGTTGTGAAGAGCTTGGGGGCATGGGGAGGCGATTTTGTCCTTGCCTGTGGCCCAAAAACAAGTAAAACTTATTTTAAAGCAAAAGGATATGCAGTTTGTATTCCGTTCTCCGAAATTATTTCTCAAGTGGCCTAATTTCTTAAAGTATTATAAAATATAACACAGGTAACAATTAAAAACACAAAAATTAAAGCTCGTTGAAACATTATTTTAAAACTTGGCACGATAAATGTAAGTCATTTAAAGTCTTAATAATTTTTGTTAGTTATTGTTTTTACGCCTGCACTACTTAACCCTTAAGTGCAGGCGTTTTTTTATAATCTTTGGCTATATTTATAGAAGAATTAAAGTAATGAATTTCTTTATATATGGAATATAATCGCTATCTCTTTATAGAGCTATTAGAACAGCAAAACATAAATGTTGAGCTTGTTTGGTGGGTTGACTTTTTGGTCATCACTTCTTTCTTAATAAGCATCTCCTTTTTGTTGGCAGTTCTATCAAAGTTAGCTATCAGTAGCTTTTTAAAAAAACTATCAAAGCGGACAAAAACACATCTAGATGACTATCTGCTGTATTCTCAATTCCCGCTTTATTTCTCGAGAATTGTGCCCTACTTTTTTCTATTATCGGTTGTGCCATTTTGGATAATTGATAGTCCTTACGCGACCTCGATTGTTATTACCTTACTCAACATTTATGGAGTCATTGTGACGATTTGGATTTTTCGAAGTATACTTCAAACAATACGTGCTTTTTTACTGACTCTAGATTCATTTAAGGATAAGCCCATCGATAGTTATATACAAGTCCTTATGTTGCTTATTTGGACAATCGGTATTATCGTGATATTTTCCATAATCACTGGAAAAGAAGTCGGATATTTCTTAACAGCAATGGGTGCAATATCTGCTGTGCTTTTATTGGTTTTTAAAGACACTATTTTGGGCTTTGTTGCCAGTATTCAGATTGCAGCAAATGATTTGGTGCGTATCGGTGACTGGGTAACCATGGAAAAGTATGGGGCTGACGGGGATGTAATCGAGATCAATCTGTCAACCGTTAAAATTCAAAACTTTGACAAAACCATCACTACAATTCCAACCTATAGTCTGATTTCTGATTCCTTTAAAAATTGGCGCGGTATGGCAGAGTCTGCAGGGAGACGAATCAAACGTTCGATTCTAATCAGTTCTCAAAGCATTCACTTTTTGGGAAGCGATGAATTGGAAAAATTACATCGAATTGAACGAATTTCGACCTATCTATCAGAGCGAAATTCTGAAATCGATAAAGAAAATCAAGCGTCTAATAGCGATAAGTCACTTGCCATTAATGGCCGAAATCTGACCAATTTGGGGGTTTACCGACAGTATGTTGAGAATTATTTAAAAACACACCCTAGAATCAGTGACCAACTTACTGTCATGTGCCGCCAACTGCCCTCCAACCAATTTGGCGCAACGCCTTTAGAGGTTTATGCCTTTAGTATTGAAAAGGAGTGGAAAACATATGAGCACCTGACTGCGGATATTTTTGATCATTTACTGGCCGCACTACATGATTTCAATTTAGAAAGTTTTGAAATCAATAATGTAAGTTGTGACTAAGGAATTCTTTTTTTTCAAGGAACCTATTATACTCCGCCAAATCCTTTTGTATGGGCTGGATTAGGAATTGCTCTAATATCATTCATTGAATGATAAAAGTGAGTTGAAAATGACCAATTCTTAACTGCGTTGGCACAACCTAAAATTTGGAATATAATTGAAACTGATGCGAAATTAATCAACTGAATTAGTTCGCTACATATTATCCGTACTAAGACGCTTGTAGTTTCCTCTTCGATTTCTAGAAAATCGGTTAAAATCCATTGTAACTCCAATTTGAAATATAGAAGGAGGGTTAAAGTTTGTTTGAGAACTCGGGAAGGTATATGTTAAATCCACACGATAATTTTCTGATGAAAACCCAGATATCAACCCAAATTCTAGAGAATTGTTTTCTTGATACTTCGCAAGAGATTGTAATAACCCCAATGTAAATCCATCCATTTGCAGTTCTTGAGAAGAGTAGATTCTCAAGGTTTCTCCAGCTTGTTGTACATACAGATACATCATCATATATGAGTAATCTGGAAGAAAACTTCTCCCGTATTGGTTGACATTAAACTCAAGTGCAGCTTGAAGAGAAAATGCAATTTCTTTTTCAATATCTGACTCGTTGTTGAAAGAAACGTTAGGAGTGTTGATATGGTCTAAGCTCAATCCAATCAAAAACCTTTCGTTGTAAACCAAAGCCGAAGCACCAATGTCGAAATAATTGGTTGATGGTGAAAAATCTGCCAAAGGATCTCTGGAAACCCCAGAAATTGTTCCAAGCGTCATATCGATTTGATCTTGAAATATCAACGAACTTCTGTCAATATCCTGCGAACCAATACCCAAGGTTAACGCACCCAGGATAAATGTGTCAAAATTGACCGGGATTTTATAAATATAGCTTAAATCGATTTGGTTTTCTGATAAGCCAAGATTTGTCAAGCTAAATGAGTTCACATCAAGACCAATACTGAAGTTCATTTCCTCAAAAGCAAAATTTCCGTATAAATACTTATTATCAATATAAGAAGTTCCATCTCCAAAATCAAAACGACCGTAATTTACACCTGCCTTTGAAACCATATTGACACCGTGATAACTCGGGTTTATAAATTGCATATTACGAGATGTTGTAATAAAGCCTTCTTGAGCATATCCAAATGAAAATGCTGACAATACAAATAAAATGATATGTTTAACTATAAACCTTTTCATTCAATTAAAAATATTGTTCCTGTTTTTGTTACGACTTCATCATTTATGCGCACTCCGATTATTTTATATACATAGAAATTAGATGCTGGATCAGAATTTGTGCCGTCCCACCCTTTAATTTCAATCGTTCCGTCTGCTGATAAATTGGCTTCAGAAACAGACTCTTGGTAAACCAATATTCCTTGCTTATTGTAAATGAAGAAATCAACAGCTTTTAAGCCAGTAAATACTGGCCCAATGATCTCATTGATGTTGTCTCCGTTAGGGCTAAATGCATTTGGCATCAAAATGGTGTAACCCTTACCAACTACAATTTCCTGTGCTGTTGTTGTAAAGCAACCAGATGCATTATAAACGTAAACAGTTACCGTATATGTGCCATCAGCAAAATATTGGTGTGATACTCTTTCACCTGTAGCAACTGGAGAAGCATCCCCAAAGTCCCATTCAACATTAAAATAGCTGGTGTTATTCGCAAGTGTAAACAGAACATTACTTCTTTCGCTGATTGTGCCGTATTTCTCAAGTTCAGGGCTTGTGTAATTAATGATTGGTGTCAATACAGAAGTGTCTAAAAGATCTTGAGCGACAACAACCCCACAGCCATTTGCATTTCTGATTTCAAATGAAGCTTCGCTAACTGGTGCAGTTATTAAAACTCGATGTGTATTAATTCCAAACTCTGCAGCAATTATAGATATATCTGCACTTGGAATTCGAACACCATCATAATAGAAGTATACTTCGCCAGCACTTTGATTAACATCAATATCGATATATCCCCCTGTCAATGTACAGTAAGCTTCATCAACTCGAACAGATCCATACAAAATTTGATCTTTAGGCAATTCAAAAATTTGATCTGTAATACATACATCTGGATCATTTCGTAAATCATCGATATTTAGTGATTCAATATCTGCTAAATCTGGTCCCTCAACAACTGTCAATCGATATAGACCAGCTGAGAGGTTATCAGCGTATGTTGTTCCTTTTAAACGATCTATTTTCTGCCAAGATCCTGATGAACATGATGCCGTACCACCACTTACAACTACAGATGAAATGTTTGGCGTAATTGCATCTAAATCATGGTCTAGATTTGCATCGGAGGAAACCGAGTTCGGTACCGCACAAATCTGGTATACTCCATTGGCAGAAAAATCAGAAATACTTTGTTTGTTATCAGTGATAAATGTTCCATCACAACTTTGATAAGATACTATACTGTATGAGAAGTTACCGCCATTAGCCTCATCGACAACTCCGTCTCCATTAGTATCTGACTTATTTAGATCAATCACACCATCGTTATCAATATCAGCATCTTCAATATCAAAGATTCCATCGTTGTCTGTGTCTCGAAGTTTGATTGTATACGTCACACAATTATCATCTTCCTCAAGAACTTCCCATATATAATTTTTATAGTAAAAGGAGTTACCACCAGTTATTGATACCGATATCAATCCGTCATCAGCACCTGTACAGGATACAGGTGATATGGTATTGACGGAAATTTCTGTTGGGTTTGGTTGTATGACTGTAAATGATTCTGTTACAGGACAATCCGCATTTCCTTGTGGGAATACACTAACTGTATAATTACCAGGTTTTAAGTTCTTTATATGGTTTGATTGTGTAGTATTCGCGTAATTATTAGGGCCACTCCATGAATAGATATAACTCAGACCAGAAGCATTACTTGACAAGTTCACTTTGATTTCACCATCACTGTTACCAAAACATGATATATTTTTAACAAGCGACTCATCAGTTCCGTTAGATGGATCATTCATATCTAAAACAACTCTAGTTGGGTTGATTGAATAATCAGGAACTATCGTGAGTTGAACAGTAACAGCTGTCGAACTACAACCATTTGTGTTCGTGCCGATCACATCAAAGGTGTATGGTCCACCAACAGAAACACTACCATAGATTCGAAGAACATCAGTACCTACAACTTCCGAGCTTAGACCACTAGGTAAATTATTAGCTGAAGGGACACTGCTGTTTTTAAATCTTATTCTAATATCTGAAATGTTTGAGTTTACACAAACCGTTTGGTCAATTGTGTTTGTTGAACTGAGTAATGTAAGTTCAGCATTTGCTTTTAATGTAATTTCACCAGTAAGTTCAGGGCTTTCACAGCCTTGGTCATTGAGCGCACGTACTGTGAAGTTGTATGAAGTGTCAATTTCAACATTTTGAGTTGGGGTGCCAGAAATTGTCATGATACGTGTCGTAGGATTATATGTTCCTGTAATCCCTGACGGTAGTCCAGATGGAACGGCATCTACAGTGCCGCCACCAAAAGTATATGTAATCGGATTAATGGATTCCCCCTCACAAATAAACTGATTTGTTGTTGATGATGGAGTTGATAAAGTAATTTCTGCGTCTGGATTAATTGTAATCTGACCTTCAAGCGAAGCAGATTCACAGATGTTTCCTAGTGTTTCCACAGTGAAATCATAATCAGTTTGTGATGTAATATTTTCTGATGCAGATCCAGAAATCGTAATAACATTACCAGTAACTGTCCAGCCTATTCCGGGTGGTAAACCAAGAACACGTGCAGAGTTTGCCCCTCCTCCAAACTCATAGACAATATCTTGTGAAAGTTCAAGACCTTCGCACAAACTTTGATTGGTTGAGATAGAACCTGAAATAAGTTTTAAATCATGTCCATTTAGAACGGAAATTGAGCCTGTCATTTCTGATGAAACACAGTTGTTTGATAAATTAACAGCTCTTATTGTGTAATTATAAACTTCATCCTCAACAAGTCCTGTTGGCGTTCCCTCAATCGTAAACTGACCAGTAATTGAATCAAATTGACCATAGATTCCATTGGGTTGTGAGTCCCAAGTCAAATCAACATTTTCAGCACCGTCAATGGTGTTATAAACAATACCAATAATGGCTTCATCTTCACAAACGGATTGGGTATTCAATCCACTTATCAGCTGAATCATTGGATTGGGCACAAGACTAATCACTCCCGATTCTGTTATGGATGCACACGATGGACCTATAGTTTCAACAGTGTATGTGTAGTCATTAGTTGATGTCGCACTTACATTGACAGTAGGAGTACCCGAAATAATTAAGCGATTATCTGTATTCGACCAATTCAAACCTGGGGGTAGACCCAAAACACGAGCAGCAATTGCACCCCCTCCAAATTCATAAGAAATTGGGAATGGCAACTCTTCACCCTCACAGAACATCTGATTTACAGAAGATGACCCTGAAAGCAATTGTAAAGTATGTCCATTGAGAACGGTAATGCTTCCTGTAAAGGACTCAGATTCACAACCATCTATAGAATTTAAAGCTTTTACACTGTAGTTATATGTTGTATCCTCATTTATTCCAGAAGGCGTACCTGAAATAGTGAACTGACCTGTTGTTGCATTAAATTGCCCAAGAATACCAGGGGGCTGAACATCCCAGGAAATAATTGCATTATTGGCGCCTTGTGCAGCATCAATAACAATATCTGTTATGGCTTCACCTTCACATATTGTTTGGGTATTTGAGCCATTATTAATAAGAAGAATTGGTACTGGAGATATGGAAATTAAACCTATGAATTCTTTTGCTGGTGTACAACCACTATTTGTTGTTGTAATTGTGTACTGAAGTTCAGATAAAGCGGTTATGTTATTTGAAGGAATACCAGAAATTGTTAGTATACCATCAGCATTACTAACAAGAAGTCCAGATGGTGTTGTTGCAGATGGTGCACCATCAACAAGCCAAGCTAGTGATACACCAACAGCACCACCAGAATAATCATAACGAATAAGGTCAATTGGATCACCTTCGCAAACAGACTGTGAAATATCAGACATAGGAGTAAGTACATCTTCACGACTGATAGTTAAAACACCACTGATGGATGCTGTACAGCCGCCTGAAGAGCCACTTGCTGTAACTGTGTAATTATAATTATCATTTGGATTACTACCATCAAGTGTTCCGGAAATCGTCAGTGTATTGAGTGCTGAATCATAAAAATAGCTAACGCCAACCGGTAAACCAATTATACCAGGGCTGGATGCGCCATCAAGCAAATTAATAACAATATCATCAATACTTTCTCCCTCACATTTAATTTGACTTAAAGATCCGAGAGTTGTAGCCGCTAATTCTATTCGTGGTCCAGGGTTAACTACTATCGTACCATTTACACTTCCACTACCGCATAATCCACCAGATGTCAGAATACTGTAACTATACGTTGTAGTCGCGGTAATATTTTCTGAAACGTTCCCTCCGATTACAAACTGACCAGCATTTATGTTAGAACTAATTCCTGGTGGATTTGATGGTATTGATATTCCATCTTTTGTCCAAGTCAGAGTGATTCCAGAAACAGCATTCCCAACACTATACTCAATAGGTGTTATTGGATTTCCTTCACATATCGATTGGCTTTCGGCGCCAGGGTTTACAGAAACTAAACTCGACAAGGCATTTACTGTAATTGACCCTGTAGTTGGTGCTCCAACACAGCCTGTAACCGAATTAACAGGGATGATTTGATATGTATAAACGCTAGTGGCAGATTGTGCATCTGGTGTTCCAGTTATTGTATATACTCCAGACGAAAGAATTTGAGTTAGGCCATTTGGAATATTCTGGCTTGTCCATTGGAACTGTACATTATCTGCACCATTTTGTAGTGTATATTCGATGTCTGCAATTGAGTTGCCCTCACAGAAAGTTTGATCATTTGTCGCTGGATTTTGAATTGCTACCGATGGACTAGCAGATAAGGTAATTGACCCTGTTTTAGTAACATTTAAAGTTGTGCATCCAGCTACTGAGGCTGTTAGCTCATAAGAATAAACCGTGTCAGAAGCTAGAGATTCATTAGCAATACCAGCAATTGTGAAGGAGTTTGCAGTTATTGTAGTTGTAATACCTTGTGGAGCTGGTTCAGGATTCCCTCCAACAGACCACAAAATAGATATTTGACTATCATCTGTTCCACCAGCAAAAGCATATTCGATTGGGTCTAATGTGTCAGTGAAACACAATACCTGATTGGTATCATTGGATGATGTCAAAATAAGTTCTGGGTCTGCTTGAATTTCAATTGGTAGTGTCAGGAATTGTAATTGACCTGGACAATTATTAGATGCCAAAACAGTTATCTCAGCATTTTCGTTCTGACTGAAATTATCAAATGTGACAAGGATTGTAGATGTTCCATCGCCTGAAACAATTGTTGCGCCTGTTGGCAAACTCCATTGATAATCGACAGCTCCTGTTAACCCAGTTACAGAGTAAGTAGCAGAGGTGCCTTCACATGCAATGTTGTTACCAGTAATTGATCCTGTGCCTACCAGGTCTTCAGAAATATAAATTACTTTTATAAAAGGTTGAGGTGGTGTACAACTGAAGCTACCCGTATTTGACGGAACAATATTTAAGCCTAAGCGAACTCCATTTGGATTAGTTTTATCTAATATGCTAGGTACATACTCGGGCGTTAGGGAATTTGGATTGAGAAGCTGTCCTGCTCCGTCCAAAATAGTCCAAGAGAATGAAGAATAACTATCAGGGTTGCTATTGATAACAGCATCTTGTACAATATAACTCTCGGGATAACAAACACTATCAACATCTCCAGCATAGGCGTCTATAGCCTCAGAGAAGAAAATTGTCATCGTATCCTGAATACTGTTTGTACAATTTCCAGAACCTGCACCACGAAGAATTAAAGTAACATAACCACGATCATAATCCTCTTGCAGCGGTTCATATGATGTATTAACTGTCGTCGGGTCAACAAAGCCAACTTGACTACCGCCAAGTGTTGTCCAAGTAACCACTGGATTTGTTTTATTGGTTGCAGCATCAGATATTGTATAAAAGGCTTCATCAGTACAAATCGTGACATCGTCTCCCGCAAATACACTAATACTTGGCTCGACAAGAAGTTGAATAGACTCGGTTTGACCAGGACAAAAATCATTTCCAGAAGCAGTAATCGTCAAAGTAATCGGAGTAATATATCCATTTTGCTCATCAAGTGGACCAGGTGTGTAAATTGGATTAACAAGGGTTGGATTATTAAAGAATCCATCTCCTGAAGTGGACCATATATAATCAGTTGTTCCGAATACCTGTGCCCCGAATACTTGGAAATCCTGGCCTTCACATATAGTACCTCCAGTACCTGCATTAACGATGATTTCTGGTGCAAAATTGATATTGACTTCTTTAGTCTCAATAAATCCACAATTCCCTTCCCCAAAGGCAGTCAGTAATAAAGTTACGCCTGTAGTGTAGTCATTACCCGCAGGAATATATGTAGGATTAACCTCGGTATTTGAGTTTAACCACGAACCTTGACCCGTTAGTATAGACCATTCTACGTTAGGTGATCCGGATGAGTTATCGACATTAAGTAAACTTAAACCTGTAATTGGAATAGTAGACTCACTATCACAAAAAGTGAAGTTATCCTGCGTTGTTATAATAACTATATTTTCTGTAAGTGTCAAAGTCATCGAATCAGATGCCTGACTACAAACGCCTTCATTGAAACCAGTTAGTGTAAGGACTACAGAACCTAAAGAAAAATCAAGTGTACTTGGAATATACTGTGCGCTTAAACTAGAAGCATCATCAAATGTACCTGTTCCTGATGTGGTCCACATTATTGAAGTTGTCTGGCTTGTAGATGCTGTCGATAAAGAAATTGCTGAGGTGCCTTCGCATATTTCAAGGTCAAGACCAGCATCAACAATTGGCGCTGGCGAGAAGATAACATCAATTGAATCTGTAGCAAGTTGATCGCTACAAGCTCTAAATTCTTCACCACTTAGAGAAACAGTGAGAGTTACCCCGTTGGCAAGATCATTAGGACCAGGAATATATTCAGGATTGAGTGCTGTGTCGTCAGTGAAATATCCGTCTGCCCCTGAACTTGTAACCCATTGAACTGTATTAGGGTCGTAATGTAAAGCAGTTACATTACTTAAAATTAGAGGCTGTGTTTCACAATGCTCTAAAGTTGTTTCTGAAATAACTACACTAGGTTGTTTGTCAATTATCAATTCTAATTCATCAAATGAGTCTGCACAGTCACTGTTGCCAGTGGCTGTCAATCGAAGTCTAACAACTCCATTGACAACATCAGCCTCAGATGGTGTATAAACTGGTTGTAGGGTTTGCTCTGTTGGGGAGAAGGTTCCGGACCCAGAGGTTGTCCAGGTGAATGACGTAAAGTTCGTTGCACTTGCTTGATCCAATGTATAGGTATCACCTTCACAAATCGAAGCATTCACAGGGCCTGCATCTACCTGAGGCGCATCTTCAAAATAGATAGTAACAAGATCTGAATAAGCTGGACTACAAGGTGCGACTGCATTGGCGGTCAAAATGAGGCTGACAAAACCTTGCCCAATTTCCTCTATACTTGGGTAATAGGTGGTCGAAAGATTTGAAGAGACATTCGCGCCAGTTGTCGGGTGGTCAAACAAACCATTCCCGCCAGACCATTGAATGCTATCAACATCGCCTCCTACTACTCCGTTTAAGAGGATTGGACCAGCACAAGTAGTGTAGCTCTCACCTGCTTCAGCAGTAGGCTTTTCAATAATCGTCAATGTAACCGTATCTGTTAAAGTATTAACACATGGGGAAATTTCATCTGCAGTGACTGTAAACATAATTGTTCCTGTTTCACCATCCGCTGGGGTGTAGGTTGGGGTGAGTGAACCTTGGCCATTTGTGATTGTTCCAAGTCCGTTGTGAGTCCAGATGATATTTTGAACATCTGATGCAGAAGCCCCATTTGCAAATATATGTGTTGTTGAATCCTCACAAATAGTCATATTAGGTCCAGCATCCAGTTCACCTGCGGGGTTTATATTTAGCGTAACAAACTCTTCCGCTGAGGTTGTCGCACAACCATTAGCCCCAAAGACTTTAACTTTAAGTATCACAGGCCCTAAAGCAGCAACATCAGCTGGATTGGTGGTATAGATTGGTTCGATTTGATTCTCAAAAGCTAGCGATCCTTGACCATCTACAATTGACCATTCAACCACACCGGCGTTGTCAACTGTTGTGCCTGTTACAGTAAATGACCCTTCACAAATGTCAAAGCTTTCGATGACGCTCACGGTTGGTGCGGATGTAATTTGAATCACAACATCATCGCTAATTGGTTCTGAACAAGGGTCAATCGGATCAAGGGTTAAACGCAAGGTAACAGTACCATCAACAATATCTTGTTGACCAGGTGTATAAACTGGCTCTAAGATGTTACTATTTACATTTCCACCAAAAGCACCATCGCCTGAAACAATTGTCCACTCAGGATTTATACCATTAGTATAGCTTGGAGATGAATTGATAAGATCATAGGAATCACCTTCACAAATTGAGGCATCTGTACCAGCGTCCACAATTGGTTGTGGAGCAAAACTAACGACCATACTGTCTGTAACGTCTACACATCCGTCTTGTCCAACTGCAGTTAAGTTCAAAATTACAGAACCACTTGCAATATCAGTTGGCGATGGGTTATAAGTGGTATTGACATCATTGTCTGGTGTAAATGTTCCTGAACCAGCAGACCCACTGGCTAGGTTTGCAGTCCAGACGAAGCTTGATTCATTTGTAACAGCCCCACTTAAAATAATTTCATCAGTAGATTCACAAAGAACTTGATCTGGTCCAGCATCTGCAGTTGGCGCAGGATTAATTGTCAAAAGAATCTCGTCAGTAACTACTTCGGTACATGATCCATTGGATTGGGCCGTGAGTACAAGTGTTACAACCCCAACCTCGTCTGGTGCAGGCTCGTAAATAGCAATTGGATCATTAGGGTTAGATGAAAGGGTTCCTGTCCCGTCTGGAGTTGACCAAGCAAAATTATCAGCATACAATACAGAGGCTGAAGACGTTGTGTATACACTATTATTACATATACTAATATTTTCACCAGCATCAACGACAGGGCTTGGAGTTAATGTGACTATAACATCATCAGAAAAATCAGCACATCCAGGGATTGCTGTTGCAGTTAAACGAAGTTTTACTTGACCATTAATCCAATCCAGATTTGAAGGGGAGTAAGTCGGAGAAATGTTATCTTGATTAGTCAAAGAGCCTGTTCCAGTTATAATACTCCATGTTAAACTTTGATAATTATCAGCGTTTGCAGATGAAATGGTAAATGCCCCATCGGCTTGGCATACTTCGAAATTATCACCGGCTTCAACAGTTGCTTGAGTAACATATCTTAATATTTTAGAATCAATCACTGGGGTTGTACAAGGTGATTGAGCTTGAACTGTCAAAACAAATTCAATTTCACCAGTTTCACCAAGGGCAGGTTCATAAGTTGGAGTAAGAGATTGAACATCTGTTAAAACACCTAAACCATTTGTTGTTACCCAAGACAATGTAGAATAGGTATTTGCATCAACAGAAATGTCGTTGAATGTTACAGTTTCACCTTCGCATGCATTTACTGTATCACCTATATTTAAGATAGGATTTCTTGCAAATGTTATTACAACATCATCTGAAGAATTATTACAGTTTACATCGCCCTCAACATTAGCTGTAAGTGTTACGCTGCCTGCATCAATATCTTGTTGACTTGGGATATATTGAGTTATCGGGTTTGTATTGTCGTTAAATGTTCCATTTCCAGAGCTAACCCACAATAAACTATTATTGAATGATGCAGTCCCATTAAGATCTATTGATGTTGTATCCTCACAAAGTGTTTGGTCTGGACCAGCGTAAATGGTAGGAGGTTCAGCAAAAGTAATTGTGATAGAATCTTGAACCTCACCAGAACAAGGGTTTAAAGGGTAGCCTACTAAAGTTATTGTTACCTGACCATTGTCATAATCTTCTTGAGAAGGATAATAAGTAGCAGAACCATCAATATTGACATTAATCTGAGCTGTCGGGTTTGTTGGGTCACTTGAAGTCCTCCACTCTATTGCACTAACATTCTCAATGGTTTGTGCAATTAAGGTAATTGGGTTATCAAAGCTGTTTGGATCAGGTGAAGTACAATAATCTGCTGTTTCAGCCCCCAATTCAATGACTGGCGTTGGTACAATCGTTACCTCTTTTGTAGCAACTACTTCTGGGCAAATTCCATTTCCTTGGGCAGTCAACGTGATTGAAAAAGTCCCTGCGACCAAATCATTTGCACCAGGTAAATAGGTTGGCGTTAAAGTATCTGAATTTTGGAATGTTCCATCCCCAACTGCTGTCCATGCATAAGTAACTACATTTTCTATACTAGCATCCGAAACAAAATAGTTACTGTCCTCACATACTATATCAGTGGTGGCCATGGTTATTGCTGGTGCTGGAGTTATAGTAATTACAAAAGACTTGCTGTCATCCACTGAACTATCACAAGGGCTAGCAGCGATAGCATTCATGGTAAGGGTTACAGAACCACTTAAAATATCATCGCTTGAAGGGAAATAACTAGGGTTAAGTTGGCTTGGATTGTCAAAAGTTCCATCCCCATCAGATGTCCATTCTACTGCAGATTCAACTCCAGATGTTGTCACACCAGTTATAGCATAATATTGATCAAAGCAAATTTCAAGGTCAGTTGGGAAGTCTATGATTTGAGGATTTGGTGTAACTTCAACTGTTATACTTTCCGTTACAGTACTCGAACATGGATTATCCACTGTTATCGTAGCTTCAAGTTCAACAGTACTACTATCAATTGCTGGTTGGTAGATTGGGGTTAGAGTATTCCCACCAGAAATTATCAAGCCTGTTCCACCTGTAATTTGCCAATTAATTGAAGTATAATTTTCAGCAACTGCTGTCAACTGAACTTGACTGCCATAACATACAACAGTAGCAGAGGTGGATAAATCTAGGGTTGGCTCAGAAACAACAGAAAGAGTTATACTATCTGAGTCTGTTGTGCAACCAGCTGCATCAGAAACAGTGAGCGTCAAGGTAACTACGCCGCTTGACTTGTCAAAGCTACCCGGAGTGTATGTTGGTGCTTTTTCGTCAGGGGCAGAAAAAGCTCCATCTCCACTGGTTGTCCAAGTATAAGTACTTGCCTGACTATCCAAGATTTGATCATCCGTAAAAGTGTAGTCTGAAGAAGCACAGAACTCAGTTTCATAATCGTCAACTCCATCCGAATTGATGTCTCCTCGTAAAATAGATACAGATGATGATTCACTAAATGTAATTGTAATTGTATCGGAAACTGTCGTGCCAGCATCACATGGTGCAGTTGGTGTTGCAGTTAAAGTCAAGGTCACAAAACCTAGACTTCGATCATCGGCACTTGGCGTATAAATTGTGTTAATAACTGTATCATTGTTAAAAGTTCCATTACCACTTGATGTCCACTTAATTGCAGACTGACGCGAAACAGAAGCTGTCAATGTTTGATAGTCTGTATCGCTTTCACACAATACAGCATTATTACCAGCTTCAACCTCAGGAAGTTGTTGAATGGTAAGTATCATTGAATCTGCAACTATATCAGCACATGGCGCAATGGGTTGAGCTGTTAGACTAATAATCGCCTGACCAGCTGCAATTTCTGCAGCACTTGGTGTGAAGGTTGGCGTTAATGTGTTAGAATTGGCAAATACACCACCACCATCAGAACTCCAAGTAAAACTGGTTTCGTTTGATACACTTGATACACCAGCTAAGAAAATAAAATCTTCGCCCTCACACACGGTACTGTCCCCACCTATCGAAACAACTGGTTGTGGTGCAATGGTTACAATCACATCATCTGTTATTGGTGTTGCACAAGGTGCAATTGGGAAAGCCGTTAAACGAAGGGTTGCAGTGCCATTGGCTATATCTGCTGGTCCAGGAATAAAGGTAGGCGTTAGACTTGTATCATTTACAATCTGACTACCTGTGGTGCCACTTTCATTGGTCCAAATAAAAGTGCTATAGTTAGTAACATCTTCAGCAGCAATCGATAAATTGCCCCCTGTTTCACACATGGTAATATCTGGTCCAGCATCTACTGATGGCTCAGCCATAATGGTAAACACAAAATCGTCTTGGATAGTTCCACCGCATGGGCTCAACGCATCAGCTGTTAGGGAAATCGTTACTGATCCGGCTGCGACATCATCAGCGCTTGGAGAATAGGTTGGAGATATAGAATTGACACTGTTAAAGAAACCATTTCCTGTCGATGCCCAAGCATAAGAACTCGTGTCAACGTTGGCAACGTCAGAACCCTCAGTGAGGTTAATCAATAAATCTTCACCCACACAAAGCGTTCGGTCTGGGCCAATTTCCATAATCGGGCTAGGCGCAAAAGTCAAGTCGATAAAGTCACTAATTTCAGCCTCACATACACTTGTACTCACGGCAGTGAGCGTAAGTCGTATTGGAACCCCTGCAGCAATATCTGCAGCACTAGGGGTATAGATAGGATCTTCAGAAGTTTGATTACTAAAAGTTCCTGTTCCAGAGGTATTCCAAGTTTGGGATGTCGTACCTGTAACTGTTCCATCGAGTTGGTAAGTGCTATCCTCACATATCTCAACTGGAGTTGTGCCTGCGTCAACTGTTGGAAGGTCGACAAAAACAACCCGAATAACAGCTTGGGTATCAAACGGACATGAGTTTTCTGTGGCGCTAATGGTCAATAAAATTTCACCACTATTGATATCGTGTTGTGATGGTGTATAATCTGGATTCAGTACAGTATTGTCAGAAAAAGTGCCTGACGCATTACCTGAAGATGAAGTCCACTGAATTGTGTCATAAAAATTGGCAGTTATCATATCCAAAGCAATTGGAGAACTGTCGACACAATAATTGATTGTGTTTGGTGCATTAATTACTGGCTGGCGAGTAATTTCCAAAAACATTACATCACTAGAATTGCTAGTACAGGGCGCGTTTGAAGATGCTTCTAGTTGAAGGATTACACCACCATTAACTCTATCGTTTGGACCAGGAAAATATGTTGGTTTAAGTGTTGCGTTATCGTCAAAAGTACCATCACCTTGAGAGGACCAAGTCAAGCCATTGAAGTCGGTTGCCGTTACAGTGTTGTCAAATGTGTAGATCTCATTTTCACAAATGACAGCATCACTTCCAGCACTTACTGTTGGCAGGGGCTCAATGAAAATCGAAACATCATCTGTTGCAGGATTGCCACAGTCAACCCCATTGATTTGCAATGGATTTACAGTCAGTCGTAATACGACCTCTCCTGTTTCGCCAGCAGATGGTTGGTAAACTGGGTTGATGTCAGTGTCATTTTGAAGCGTTCCAGCTCCAGTGATGACTGTCCAAAGGAATGTTGTATTCGGTGTAACTGCTGCACCAGTAATGATTCCGCTTTCGTCTTGGCAAGTGGTCAAATCTAGTCCAGCATTAGCTGTGACTTGCGGAACAATCACCAAAATCATATCGTCGGATTCGTCTGGACAACCATTTTGTTGTACTGTCAATGTCAAAACCACCTGGCCAGCTGAAATATCTGCCGTACTTGGCGTATACACCGGGTTGACCATGGTTGCATTATTAAATGTCCCAGATCCACTTGTTGTCCAAAGGGTTGATGTTGGGCTTAGCGCAGCTCCTGAAGTATCTGTAATACTCGCGCTTCCAAATGTGTAGGAGTCTCCCTCACAAACCTCTGCATCACCACCAGCACTGACAACAGCTTGCTTAGAAACAGAAAAAATAACAGTATCTGTAACTGTATCTGTACATGCGCCTTGTGGAGTTGCTGTCATGGTAAGTGTGACTGCACCAACTGTCAAATCGTTTGGTCCTGGTGTGTAAAAAGGAGATATTGAATTTGCAGTTGTAAAGAACCCATCGCCAGATGTTGACCAGGAAATAGAATCGACAAAATCAGCTGTCGCACCAGAAATTGGGTTTAACCCTTCACACAAAATTTGATTGCTAGGACCTGCATCAATCACAGGAATTTTATTGATTACAATAGGCAGTGTAACAGAATAACTTGGATCAACTGCACAAGGTGACGTTGGTGTTGCTGTTAAAGTCAATACTGTTCCCCCATTGTCAATTGCTGTTTGGTTTGGCTCATACACCCAATCTGCTGGATTTGGTCCTGTTACGCTAAAGTCGCCCCCACTGCTATCGGTCCAAGTAAAGCTCGCAGCATTTGTAACAGTAGAACCTGTTAATGGCACATTCTCTCCCTCACAGATGGATACACCAGTTGGTACATTAACAACAGGTGTGCTGATGAGGTTAATCGAAACATTGTCGGTTATTGGTCCTGATGCGTTGCAAGGGCTCAGTGGCAATACAGACAATGTAAGGGTTACACTTCCTGCTGCTACATCACTAGCAGAAGGAGTATATGTTGGCGTAAGTGTATTGTTTGCTGTCAATGTGCCTGTTGTACCTGACGAACTCCATGAAATTGAATTTGGATCATAGAATTGTGCTGAGGCTCCAGAGATCTGAATCGATTCATTTTCACAGAGCGTAATAGCGCTTAGACCTGCATCTACAGAGGCAGACCTTGTAATGTTGAGTGTGAGTTGTTCAGTTACAGGAGAAGTACAAATTCCTGTAGTTGATGTAGCCGAAAGTTGTAATACAACACTTCCATTAGAAATATCTGTTGTGCCAGGGAAATAGGTAGCATTTAGATCTGAATCATCGTCGAAAGATCCATCTCCACCCAAAGCTAGCCATGAATAACTTGCGTTTGTAGAAGATGAAGTGGCGTCATCCAATCGATATCCAGCAGCAACCTCGCTTTCACAAATAGTTGTATCAGTCCCAACATTTAAGCTAATTGGCTCTTCAACTGTAATAGTAACAGAGTTAGTGGCTGTGCATCCAGGTGTAGCATTTATCGTTTCTACAAGCGAGTAGGTTGTAGTTACACTTGGTGATACCGTTGGATTAGCAATAGAAGATGAAAATCCAGCAGGATTTGAAGTCCACTGATAGGTATGACCAGCAACTGAAGCTGAACCAATTTGAATACTATCACCCTCGCAAATTGTAACATCAGAAGCGACTGCAGCGACCGGCTTATCAATTACTGTTACAATAATAATATCTGAACCAACTAAAACCCCAGAGTCATAGGCACTGAGAGTAAATTGAGTAGTTGTAAATACTGTTACTTCAGTAACTGGTGTAGTCGGACTGTTGAGAGTTGGTCCATTCGCAGCGGTCGGGTCTGGTGAAGCCGTCCATTGATAGTCATAAGACAAATTATTGGAATTAGAGCCAATATTAATTGTTGCCTCCTCACATACAGTTATATCAGAACCTGCATTAACATCAGGGCCAACATTAACAGCTCTTGATACCTCAGTAGCAGCATTTCCAGATGAATCAGAAACATTATAAGTTACACTGTAAGAACCAATTGTTGAAGTATTGACTGAGTTTGTGGTAACTATTGATGAAGAAATATCTCCATCGTAATTATCAGTTGCTGTAGCTCCATCATCATTATATGTTGATCCTTGTTCAATATATAAACTAGAATTTCCAAGCAATGAAATAACAGGAACTTGAGTATCAATAACATTAACGGTTCTTGTTACTGGAATTGCAGCATTACCGCTAGAATCAGTTACATTAAATTCTACACTATATGTTCCTACAATTGATGTATTTACATTACTATTAGTTGTTATATCTTGGGTTATATCCCCGTCATAATTATCTGCGGCCGATACTCCACCTTCGTCATTGTAACTTTCAAAAACTTCAATTGTAGTTGATGTATTTGTTATTGTAAGTATGGGTTTTGTTGTGTCAACTACATTAACTGTTCTTTGAACCTGAGTGATATTTCCATCAGAATCAGTTACAGTATATTGAATAAAATAGGTGCCAACGGTACTAGTATCAACAGTACCATCAATAGAAATTTGCGATGGAATATCAGAAGTATCACCCAAACTTCCATCATCAGGGTCCGATGCAATAGCGCCAGGTTCTGAATAAGTCCCTCCAGCTTCAATTGTAATTGGATTATCCCCCTGTAGTATTATAATTGGAGGAGAGCCAACAATAACGGTCCTAGTAATCTGGGCTGCAGTATTACCCTCAGAGTCTGTAACATTGTAAAAAATTGTATATGTCCCAACAATAGAAGTATCAGGAACTCCAGTTGAAATAACAGAATTTATAACACCATCATAATTATCATTAGCAACTGCACCAGGGTCAGTGAATGTGCTACCTAAATCTATGCTAAGTGGATTATCACCAAGTAAGGTGATTACAGGTGGAGTAGTGTCTACAACATTTACCACCCTAGTTGCTGCTGTAGCAGAATTTCCTGATGAATCTGAAACATTATAAGTCAATGTATAAGTTCCAAGATTTGATGAATCTACAGAGCCAGTTATAATTACATTAGAGGATAAATCACCTTCGCTAGAATCATTTGCTGAAAAACCAGGCTCAACATAGCTTGATCCAGCTTCAATAGTTATAGTGGTACTTCCAGATAATGTAATAACAGGACTCTGAGAATCAACAACTTCAACTGATCTTGTTACTGGAATTGCTTCATTGGATGAACTATCAATGGCGTTATAGGTCAATGTATATAGACCTGGTGTAGAAGTATCTAAAGTATTAGGATCAACACTAACAATGATTCCGCTATCATAGTTATCTGAAACCGTTGCGCCAGCATCGGTGTAGGAAGTTCCAACTTCAATAGTTATTGAAGTTGATCCATTTATAGTAATTACAGGTTTAGTAGTATCAACTACATTAACTGTCCTAGTGACAGTAGTAGCAGCATTACCACTTGAGTCAGTTATATCATAATCTATTGTATAAACAGATACAATAGATGGATCGACTGATCCTGAAACTTGAATTAGTGAACTTATATTACCATCATAATTATCAATTGCACTTGCACCACTATCAGAATAAGAATTCCCAACTTCAATAGTAATTGTTTGTAATCCGAAAAGACTGATTGTAGGGGAAATTTGATCACTTACATTTATTGTACGTGTTAAAGTAATTGCAACATTTCCTTCACTGTCCGTTATGTTGTATTGCAAAAAGTATGTTCCCGGTGAATTTGAATCTACACTTCCTGAAACAAGTATTAGATTAGTAATATCTCCATCATAGTTATCGGATGCAGTTGCGCCAGGATCTGTGTAAACTGAACCAACATCAATATTTTCATTTGGATTCCCAATCAAAGTTATTACTGGTAGTGTTGTGTCAACAACATTAACAATTCGCTGTGAAATAGTAGTGTTGCCAGACGAGTCTGTAACACTATATTGGATATTGTATGAACCAAGAACTGAGGAGTTAACAGCACCAGAAATTGAAATAACTCCTGTTAAGTCTCCGTCCTCAACATCTAAGGATGTTGCGCCAAGTTCTGTATATGTTTCATTAAATTGAATCGAAAGTGGATTTTCACCCTGTAAGTTAATAGACGGAGGTGTTCCAACTACAACAGTTCTAATTATTTGAGTGGCAATATTACCTTGACTATCGGAGACATTATAAGCTATAGAGTAGGTTCCGGCACTATTAACATCCACTGTGCCCGAAGAAATTATATTACTTGTTAAATTTCCATCATAATTATCTATAGCTGTAGCGCCTGGGTCATTAAAAACATCTCCAAGTTCTAATGAAATAGAAGCGTCACCATTGAGTGTTATAACAGGTTCTGTTGTATCTTGTACGCTAACAATTCTTGTTACCTCAGTTGCAGCATTTCCAGAGCTATCATTCACATTATACTTAAGAATTGTCACTCCAACAGTTGAAGGGTCAACCGTTCCAGTAATAATTATCGAGTTTGTAATATCCCCATCATAATTGTCTGTAGCAGTTGCACCGTTATCAATAAATGAAGAAAAGACTTCAATTGTAATCGATGCATCTCCAATAAGAGAAATAATCGGAAGTGTATTTTCAACAACATTTACTGTCCTGACCAATTGACTTGCTGCATTACCTGAAGAATCTGAAACATTGTAAAATAATGTTGTTGATCCAATTGTTGAAGTGAAAACATTTCCAATGATATTAATTGAAGAGCTAATATCTCCTTCATAAGCATCAATTGCAGTAGCTCCAGGGTCTACAAAAACAGAATTTAAATCAACATTAAGATTTGAATTTCCATTTAAGGAGAACTGCGGTGGAGTGGTGTCTTCAACAATAATTGTTCTTGTTACAGAATCTGCAGAGTTTCCTGAGCTATCACTAACGTTGTAGTTTAAAGCATAAGTGCCCGTCGTATTTAAATCAATTGTTCCAGAAACAATAATTGAAGATGTTATATCACCATCGTTAGTATCAAATGCTGTTCCACCTGGATCACTATAGTTGCCACCTACTTCAACAGATACTGTTGAATCACCTATTAATTGTATTGTTGGTTTAGAGGAATCAACAACTAAGACAGTTCTGTTTAAAAAAGTTGTATTTCCTTCACTATCGGCTACACTATATTGTATTTGGTATGTCCCTAATATATTGGTATTAACTGTACCGCTTATTGAAATACTACTTGTTAAATCTCCATCCTCAGGATCTGAAGCGATTGCACCCAATTCAATGTAATTTGATCCAATCTCAATTGTCATCAGATTATCACCTTGAAGAAGAATTGATGGGGGTGTTCCAACTATAACAGTCCTTGTAACTTGTACTGCCTGATTCCCATTAGAATCTGTTACGTCATATGATATCGTATAAGTCCCTATTGTTGATGTGTTTACTGAGCCAGAAGTAATAATATTTCCAGTTAAAACCCCGTCAAAATTGTCATTTGCTGTTGCACCTTCATCAACATATGTATCACCAATGGCAATATTTACAATTTCATCCCCAATAAGGGTGATAATAGGTGGGAAATCGTCTAATACTATTACTTGACGAGTGACCGTAGATGCAGCATTTCCAGAACTATCATTAAGATCATACAATAAATTATAAGTGCCTAATGTATTTTCATTAACAGAACCAGAGACTACAATTAAAGCTGAAAGATTAGTATCATAATTGTCACTTGCAGTAGCCCCAGGATCAATAAAAGTAGTTTGATATGTATGATTAATTGATGAATTACCATTAAGAGAAATTATAGGTGATGTTGTATCAACAACCTGAATAGATCTGTCAACAGTATCAGCAGTGTTTCCAGAGCTATCAGAAACCGAATATGTCAATAAATAAGTCCCTAAAGTGGATGTATCAACCGAACCAGAAATAGAAATTAACCCTGTGACTGTAGAGTCATTATCATAATTGTCAGATGCAACCACACCTGGATCTGTAAAATTGGTACCAACTTCAACACTTACTGTGGTGTTACCTAGTAAAGTTATAACAGGCTTAATATTATCTTCAACATTTACGACTCTAGTTATCGGGGTTGCTTGGTTATTTGATGAATCTGAAACATTATAAGTTAATATGTAAGAACCAACGGTAGTGTTATCAACAGTCCCTGAAAGATTAATAAATGTTGAAATTGACACATCATCATCATAATTGTCAGTTGCCGCAGCACCAGCATCTGAATATGCTCCATTTAGTTCTATACTAACAGGAGAAGTACCCAATAAAGTAAGAACTGGAATTGTTGTATCTACTACATTAATTGTTCTAATTAATGTTGGAGCGGAATTTCCAGATGCATCAGTAACATCATAAGAAACGGTGTATGAACCTAGGGTAGCAGTATTTACAGATCCTGAAATCGAAATATTTGATGTAATGGTATTATTGTCATCATAATTATCAGTTGCTGTGGCTCCAAGTTCATTATATGTGGTACCAACCTCAATAGAAATAATGCTATTTCCATTCAAATTAATTTGTGGTGGAGTAGTATCAATTACTTCAACTGTTCGGTTAACAGAAACTGTATTACCATCAGAATCTGAAACGCTGTACTGCACAGTGTATATGCCTAAAACATTACTATTAATTAAAGAAACTCCAGTAATAACAATTTGATCAGTTAGAGGCCCATCTTCAAAATCATCTGAAACAGCTCCTGACTCAAGATAGCTATTTCCAAGAGTAATAATTTGAGGATTTGTTCCATTTAAAGTAATAGTTGGAGGACTGTTGGTATTGGTAGCTTCAGCTTGATCAGTAACAGTAATTGACATTTGAAATTCAGTGATGTTACTTGAACTATCTGTTGCAATTACATTTAAATCATATACATTATCAGAATCATTATCAGCTGGTGCCTCAAAATTTGGAGCTGAATTGAATGTGAGTTGGGCTGAATTTGAATTACTACTAAATGTGCCCCCTGCACCTGAACTTGAAATACTAAATAATCCACTATCAATTCCTGAAAGTGACCATGTAACTGGCTCATTTGAAGTGAAAGTTGCTACAAAGGTTTGATTCTCATCTACTAAAGGAGTATTGGTGCTTACTGAATTAGTGATTGTTGGTCCAACCTCATCAATATTTATTAAAGTGATTGATACAGATATATCATCAGAGTTGCTAGAGCTGTCTGTAGCAGTTAATGTTATATTATATTCATTGTCTGCTCCATTATCGCCTGGTGACTCAAAATCAGGCGCAGTATTGAATGATAGACCCCCTGTGTTAGAAATACTAAATAAACTGCTATCAGTTCCTGATAATGACCAAGTAACAGCTTCATTTGCGCTGTAAGTAGATACAGCTGTTTGGTTCTCCTGAACTGATACCGTTTCACTTCCTGTAATTACTGGATTACTATCATCAACATCAGTTACAGTAATCGTTACAGATAGATCAGTAGTGTTGCTAGAGTTGTCTGTAGCAGTTAATGTTATATTATATTCATTGTCTGCTCCATTATCGCCTGGTGACTCATAATCAGGCGCAGTATTGAATGATAGATCCCCTGTGTTAGAAATACTAAATAGACTGCTATCAGTTCCAGATAATGACCAAGTAACAGCTTCATTAGCTGTGTAAGTAGATACTGCTGTTTGGTTCTCTTGAATTGTAACTGTTTCGCTTCCAGAAATCAGTAAATCAACAGTATCATTTACATTCGTGACCGTTATTGCTACATTTTTTGAAGCATTTGCACCTGAAGTGTCTGTGACATTAACAGTTAAATTGTATATGTTATTTGTACCATAATCAGATGGGTTCTCAAAATCTGGGGCAGAATTGAATGCTAACTCCCCTGTGTTTGAAATACTAAAGAGATTGCTATCATAGCCTGTGACTGACCAAGTATCAACGGTTTTATTAGCTGTGTAATTAACAACAGCTGTTTGATTTTCAGGAACTGAAGGAGCATTATTTCCTGTAATAATCAATGGAGTTTCATCAACATCTGTTACTGTGACCGCTACAATAATACTACTAGCATTATTTGAAGTATCTGTAGCAGCTATTGCAAATTCATAAATGTTATCTCCATTAGAATCTTGAGGATTTTCAAAATCAGGGGCAGAGTTAAAAGTTAATTCACCTGCATTTGAAATATTAAAAAGGGAAAAATCTGTTGGATTTGGTGACCCTACAAGGGACCAGGTAACAGATTCGTTTGCAGTATAAGTAGCTACATCCGTTTGATTTTCATCAACAAATACTGCACCATCCCCAGAAATTGTAGGAGGTGTAGTGTCATTAGAATTAGTGTCACGAACAAAACGTACAGAAAAACCATCATGATTTTCAATGTAATGTACTATACTCAATAAATCCCTTATATAATAATTTAAATAAAAAATATTAGCATGTCCACCAGGAGTATTATCGCTTGGGTCATAGGCGCACCAATATGCAGCGGTGGATCCATTACCAAGAAAATTATCGGCTCTGTAGCCAACTGGCTTAGCACCAAAACCGCTTGAATTATTAGTATTTACATTATTACCAGGAGAGCCAGATAAAGGAGAACTTGTCCAATTAGAAATAGAATTTTGGGTGTAAGCCATAGACTTAGCGATATTTTGTTTGGGGTCTGAGGGAGTAGGATTGTCATTGTGTGTGTAACCATTGGCATTTAGATAACTCGCTAAATTTTCCCAATCAGTCTTTGTAGCTACACGCCAGCCTGAGGGGGCAAGTTGCTTTCTAAGTGAAATATCAGAAGCAGATGCCTGATCAACAATTCCAAGTATTGCATTCCAGTCATATAATCTCCTTTCAGGATTATCTAAATTCAATGCATACGTCCAATTACTGGAATTAGTTGGCTTGGTGTTCCAATCACCGCCTGGAGTGTAAGAGATATTTGTTCCATCTCTGAATGTAACAACTGTTGCATTTTGTAGTGACCAGTCCAAATCACCAAAAGTCTTCCAATCAAATGAATTACCATCTTGATCAATAGCTGTGCCATCATTTATTACAGCATGATTTGTGTAAATAGAGCAATCCAGTGATGGGTTTTCAACAATTTTAAAAACGTCATCACTAGAGTAATTGCCATAACTCGAGTAAGAAATGAGGCTGGCAATTAAAACAAAAGCGAACAATAATGAACGCACAAAAACTTTTGAAATTGGTATAAATTTCATCAAATTCCTGGTTCAAATTTCAGCTAAATTAGTCAATATATTTGTTATGCTGAGTAAATCCTCAATTTAAACACACTGAAAAAACAAAAAAAGCTCCCCATTTTCAGGAAAGCTTCTCATTGGCTCTCTTACGAACCTCTTGTAAACCAACGGCTTACAAGCAACACAACATCTTAAAGTATTTACTTAACAAGTAAACTTAGCGGTCTGGACGGGACTCGAACCCGCGACCCCATGCGTGACAGGCATGTATTCTAACCAACTGAACTACCAGACCAGAGTATTGCGGATGCAAATATACACTGCATTTTTCATTACACAAACAATCTATAAAATATCCTATAAAGCGCTATCAATAGCCTCTGCGTATACTTGTTTTGGGGATACTCCTACTTTTCGATCAACGAGTTCTCCATTCTTAAATAACAAAACGGTTGGGATATTGCGAACACCATACTTGGCTGCAAACTCTTGGTTACTATCAACATCTAGTTTACCAACAACGGCTTTGCCATCGTATTCTTTGCTCAGCTCATCAATGATTGGCCCAACCATACGGCATGGACCACACCATGCTGCCCAAAAATCAACCATTACAGGTTTGTCGGACTGTAAAACAATTTTATCAAAAGTTGCATCTGTAATCTCTAAAGCCATTTTTATTTTTTTAAAATGCAAAAGTACGGTTTTAAAATCTTTTTAACCACATAAACGATTAGGGCAACTAGTGCTTGTTTAGAGAAATCCCCTCCACGCTAATTCAGCTTAAAATGAATCTGTTGTTTATCCAAATCTAAAAGAAGTTCCTTGCTGATATTTACCTTCTTCTTTCGGCTGTGCATTACGAGTTTTATCTGTTGGTTTAACTCATAAAAAGCAATATCCAATTTGTGATTTCCCTTGTGGGCTTTAATCGTTTTTGTCAACAAGGACAATTTGTCTTTTTCAAACTGATTGATGTTGATTTGCAATGTCAATTTTTTGGCATAAGTGCTTATGGCGTCTTGCAACTGGCGAAAATCGTTAAATTGAATTCGTGGGTCTCCCATCTTTCCAGTCTCTTTATTGATCCAACCTGGTCGGACAAATGCCTTCACATGAACGAAATTATTTTCCACCAATTGGTGGCGAAATTTTAGATATTCTTCCCCAAATATTCTAAAGCTAAAGGTGTCTTCATAATCCTCCAGTTGGAAGATTGCCCAACCTTTCCCATTTTTAGAAATCCGATGATCAACTTCTCCAATGATGCCCCCAAATGTTAATTCCTTATTTACCAAGGGAGACAAATCATTGAAAAGACCAACACGTGAATTACAAAAGTGGCTAAAGCTGTATTTAAAATCATCTAACGGATGACCAGACAAATATATTCCCACAACTTCTTTTTCTTGTTTTAGTTCATGCAGGGTTGCCCATGGCTCACATTCTGGAATTTCGAGCTCAGTTAGAGATGCATTACCATCTTCTCCAAACAAACTCACCTGAGATGAATTTTGATGTTCTTGAAAATTGGCGCCAAAGCGTAGTGCTTTTTCCAAAAAAGAAACCCCATCACCTTTATCTTGAAAGTATTGAGCTCGATGATTGTCATCTAAAGAATCAATGCCGCCTGCAAGAACTAAACTCTCGAATGTTTTTTTGTTAGCGGCACGTAAATCAACTCTTTTGGTCATATCGAAAAGCGATTGATATGGCTTCTCTTTTCTCCCATCCACAATGCTGTCAACAGCGCCTCGACCCACACCCTTAATCGCACCCATTCCAAATCGGATTGCGTTGTCGTTGTTTACAGTAAACTTGTAAAACGATTCGTTGACGTCGGGACCGAGAACCGGAACCCCCATTCGTCGGCACTCTTCCATAAAGAAGCTAACTTGCTTGATATCATTCATGTTGTTTGACAATACAGCTGCCATATACTCTGCTGGATAGTTGGCCTTTAAATACGCCGTTTGGTAGGCAATCCAAGCATAGCAAGTGGAATGCGATTTATTAAAAGCATAAGAAGCAAATGCCTCCCAATCCTTCCAAATTTTTTCAAGGATATCAGCATCGTGACCACGCTCTTTTCCACCATTGATAAATTTTGGCTTGAGTTTTTCAAGAAGAGAAAAAATCTTTTTCCCCATAGCCTTTCTCAAAACATCTGCCTCACCCTTGCTAAAGCCAGCTAATTCCTGAGACAATAACATTACCTGCTCTTGATAGACGGTTATTCCATAAGTCTGCTCCAAGTGATGCTTCATTTCTGGAAGATCATACTGGATTTCTTCTTCTCCGTTTTTGCGTCGAATAAAACTCGGAATATATTCCAATGGGCCTGGACGATACAAGGCGTTCATTGCAATTAGATCTTCAAATTTATTCGGTTTTAGCTCTCGTAAATAGCGTTGCATACCAACACTTTCATACTGAAATATCCCCACGGTTTCTCCACGTTGGAATAAGTTGTATGTCGGCTCATCATCCAAAGGAAAGTCATCGGGATTAAGGGTGATATTATGTCGATACTTTATCAACTTAACCGTATCCTTAATCAGTGTTAAAGTTTTGAGTCCCAAAAAGTCCATTTTCAACAGACCTGCACTTTCCACAACTGCATTGTCGTACTGAGTTACCACCAAATCCGAATCCTTTGCTGTAGCAACAGGAACCAAATTACTGATATCTTCAGGAGTAATAATCACCCCGCAAGCATGCGTTCCTGTATTTCGCAATGAACCCTCTAAAATCTGTGCTTGTGTTAGGGTTTGAGCTTCTAAGTCATCTCCACTTGCAATCTCTTTTAATTGCTCCACCCGTTTAAACTCGTCTGCTCGGAGGTCTTCTTTTAAGTTTGTAGTTTCAGCCGTAAAAATGGTGTTGAGTTTGACATTTGGAATTAGCTTGGCAAGGCGATCCGCATCAGCAAGTGGAAGGTCTAATACACGAGCCGTATCCCTAACTGAGGATTTGGCTGCCATCGTGCCATAGGTTACAATTTGGGCAACCTGATTTGCCCCGTATTTCTCAACAACATAATCCATGACTTTTGACCGACCCTCATCATCAAAATCGATATCGATATCTGGCATACTCACACGATCTGGATTCAAAAATCGCTCAAAAAGTAGATCGTATACAATAGGGTCAATATTTGTAATTTGTAAGCAATACGCGACCACTGACCCTGCTGCAGAACCTCGGCCAGGACCTACCGAGACATCCAATGAGCGTGCAGCTGCAATCAAATCCTGTACAATCAAAAAATATCCAGGATAACCCGTGTTTTCGATTACACTTAACTCAAAGTCAATACGTTCCTCAATTTCTTTGGTTAGTTCACCATAGCGTGACTTTGCTCCTTGCTGTGTAAGATGCCGCAAATAGGCATTCTCCCCTCTTTTACCGCCATCCTCTTTATCTTCAGAAACAACAAATTCCGCAGGAATGTCAAACTTTGGGAGTAAAACATCTCGGGCCAAGGAAAAGGGTTCAACTTTTTCAATAAGCTCTTCAATATTTTGGATAGCTTCGGGAAGATCTGAAAACAATTGGGTCATCTCTTGAGGAGATTTGAAATAATATTCCTGATTCGGAAGACCATATCGGTAGCCACGACCTCTTCCTATTGGCGTAGACTGTTTTTCGCCATCCTTGACACACAACAAAATATCATGCGCATTTGCTTCTTCCTTTTTAAGATAATAGCAGCTATTTGAAGCAATCATTTTGACACTGTGTTTGTTTGCTAATTCAACCAAGGTTGTATTGACTCGCGTTTCATCTTCCTGATTGTGACGCATCAATTCGATATACAAATCGGATCCAAAATGTTCTTTCCACCACAGCAGAGATTCCTCTGCTTGTTGCGCACCGATATTAAGAACCTTGTAGGGCACCTCGCCGTTTAGATTCCCAGTCAAAACGATAATATCTTCCTTGTATTTGAGAATCAACTCCCGATCAACACGAGGCACGTAGTAAAACCCTTTAGTATGGGCAACAGATGTGAGTTTGGCAAGGTTGTGATAACCGTTTTTATTTTTTGCAATCAGAACGATTTGACAACCATCATCACGATGAGATCGATCTAGATGATTTACGCAAACGTTAAGGCTTATTCCAATAATCGGTTTTATGGAGTTGTGCACACTCTCTTTGATAGATTCATTGTGCTTGGTGACTGCTTTAACAAAATGAAAGGCACCCATCAAATTACCGACATCTGTAATCGCAACTGCAGGCATATTCATCGATGCCGCTTCTTGAACGAGTTTTGGAATAGAAATTGTGGATTGAAGTACTGAAAACTGCGTGTGGGTATGAAGGTGGCAAAAAGGTAGGGTATCTAATTGGGGGGCTTCTGCACTACGCTCTGGTTTTTGACGCGAAAGCAAGGCTGATGTTTCTTTGTGTAGGTTTCGGTGTTCCAAGCCCGCTAGCGGAACAGTGTCGGGGTGGGTGTTTTTAATCTCTTGCGTTGATTGTTGTAACTCGGTTTGGGTAAATTTGTTTTGTCGTATCAACTCGATAAAAACCCGGGCGGTTGCTTCGACATCAGCTGTTGCATTATGCACTTCTTCAAATGAATTCTGAAACAAAAAAACGTACAGTTCACTAAGGGTGGGGAGTTTAAACTTCCCGCCTCTTCCGCCAGGAAGCTTACACAACAAAGCCGTGTCTTCTGTACAAGTATCCAAAATTGGTTTTTCAGCAAGGGTATTTTGCTCCCCCAATCGCAACAATTCGGCGCCCATGATATTGAGATCAAACTTCAAATTGTGACCCACCAAAAAGTCTGCTTGTTCTACGACCGCTAAAAACGATTCTACAACAGTTTTTAAGTCCGTACCATCTCGTTTTGCTAGTGCTGTGGAAATCCCATGGACTTTTTCAGACTCAAAAGGGATATCAAATCCATCTGGCGTAATGATAAAATCATCATGAGAAATCATTTGCCCATCAGGTGCATGTAATTGCCATGCAATTTGAACACACCGGGGCCAATTTTCGCTGTCCGAAAGTGGTGCATTCCAATTTCGGGGCAGGCCCGTAGTTTCTGTGTCAAATATTAAATACATCCTTGTCCTTAAAACAGGATAAAAATAAATAACTCAATCTCCAAAATCCACCAGAAAAACGAGAAGTTATTAACGCTTGTGGATTTCTAAAAAAAATGTACATTTGTCCCTCATTAATAACAGAGGTTTAGAACCTCACTAATTAATTTGATATGCCAGTACGTATTCGTCTACAAAGACACGGAAAAAAAGGAAAGCCCATTTATTGGATCGTCGCAGCAGACTCTCGCGCAAAAAGAGACGGTCGATACCTCGAAAAATTAGGAATTTACAATCCAAACACGCTACCAGCTACTGTTGAGCTGAATTTTGATCGTGCTGTTGATTGGTTACAAAATGGGGCACAACCTTCTGACACCGCTCGAAACTTGCTTTCTGAACAGGGTGCAATGCTAAAAAATCACCTGATCAATGGGATACACAAAGGTGCGCTCACTGAGGATGATGTTAATTCAAAATTTAAAGCTTGGCTCCAAGACAAAGAGAGTAAAAAAGAAACCATCCAGAAAAAAATTGACTCTGAAGCTGAGAAAGCTCGTGCTGCTTCCATCGCTGCCGAAAAAGAAGTGAGCGCAAAACGTAAGGAAGCTGCAGCCGCAGCAGTTGCTAAAGCCGAAGTCCAAGAAGAAGCAACAGCTGAAGAAGCAACAGCTGAAGAGGAAACAACAGCTGAAGAAG
>Ga0208277_1000177_pt1 | contig 37732 bp, 58 predicted proteins | sample ETNtaG_5_FD_185782 | JGI IMG/M metagenome (GOLD analysis project Ga0208277, IMG submission 185782) | Marine microbial and viral communities from oxygen minimum zone, Eastern Pacific Ocean - ETNP201406SV205 (SPAdes) (version 2) | ecosystem: Environmental > Aquatic > Marine > Oceanic ...
TAGACCACACAAACAAAAGGCCGTATTTTCTGTAGTTCGGTAAAAAGTAAAAAAAAAAATAAAGAATCCCCCCTTCTTTGTGTAAGGGTCTGGGGTTTGGGTTTTATATAAAACACACTAATTTGAGATTTCAGTAAAATATAGGAATGACCCCCCTTCGACTTTGTAACTATATTACAATTTCCGTGCTGAAAAATTTTTAGAATCATTTAAAATTAAAAAACAGAAACACTATATATGTAGTGTCAAAATAAGGAATCCTGTATGGTTACGAGATATGATGCTCAGTACGAAGTCCATGACTACTTAGCGAGCAAAAAAGAACAAACCAAAAAGAAACCCCAAAAAGACAAAGTTTCTAAAAATAGAGTTAATAAAAATGAAGCCTGACGATACATACGAAGCTATTGATGTCGGAGATTCTTCAGGCATGAGTACGAAAGAGTTTGATAATGGAGCGCCTTCCGAAGAGGAATTGCAAGGTATTGTGGGTTCTGCCCTTGATGATGCTTCTGACTTTATTGACAATACAGTTTCACCACTCAGGGCTACGAGCATTGACTACTATCAGGGTAAACCTTTCGGTAACGAAGAAAGCGGAAGAAGCCAAGTCATCTCACTTGATGTTCACGATACAATCGCAGACATCATGCCAAGCCTCATGCGTATCTTTTTCTCCAGCGAAAATGTTGTAGAGTTTGTTCCATTTGGAGCAGAAGATATAAAACTAGCTGAACAAGCTACTGATTATATAAACCGCATTGTACTACAACAAGACAATGACGGCTTTCCAATTTTTTATAATGCCTTTAAAGATGCTTTGTTATGTAAGAACGGCTTTATAAAATATTATTGGGAAGATACATACCATTCTGAATTTTACGAATATTCTGGAATAACAGATGTTGAGTTAAGTGTTTTAGAGTCTGATGACGAAGTTATGATAAGCGAAATAACATCTTATCCTGACCCAGCTTACGAACAACCTGAAGCTGTTGTTGAAACAGAAGAAGAAGCCGAAGAAGTTATACCGCAGTTAATGGAAGAAAGTATGGAGATGCCACAGCTGCATGATGTTAAGGCCAGCAGAAAAAAATCGAAAGGCTGCGTCAAGATTGAGTCTGTTCCTCCAGAAGAATTTATAATTGACCGCAACGCAACCTCAATGGAAGATTCTTATATTGTGGGCCATAGACGATACCTGACAGTATCAGACCTTGTTGAGATGGGTTACGATTATGATGATGTTATGAAATATGCAGCACCATACGAAACAGAGTTAGATGACAATGCAGAGTACCAAGCAAGAAATCAATTTGGCGCTGACGGCATTGACCCGATTGAAGATGATAGCAATTTAAAAGTTCAGTATGTCGAAGCATATATGAAATTAGATATGACAGGAGATGGTGTAGCTGAATTACGCAGAGTTTGTTGTATGGGCGATAATTACGAAATTATGAAAAACTTACCATGCGACTTTATACCTTTTGTGTCTTTCTGCCCTGACCCAGAGCCACACACTTTCTTTGGACTTAGTATTGCAGACATAACTGAAGATATACAAAAAGTGAAATCAATGGTTATGCGCTCTATGCTAGATAGTCTTGCATTAAGTGTTCACCCTAGAGTTGCAGTTGTTGAAGGGCAAGCAAACATAGAAGATGTTATGAATACAGAAGTTGGCGGTATTATTCGTCAACGAAATGCTGGCGCAGTACAACCTTTCAATATGCCATTTGTTGGTAAAGATTGTTTCCCTATGTTGAATTACTTAGATGAAGTAAAAGAAAATAGAACAGGAATATCAAAGGCTTCAATGGGCCTAGACCCAGATGCGCTTCAATCTGCTACAGCTTCAGCCGTTCAAGCAACTGTTCAAGGCGGCCAACAACATATAGAATTAATAGCGAGAATATTTGCTGAAACAGGAATGAAACCTTTATTTAAAGGTATATACAGATTATTAGCGCAGCATCAAGATAAAGAAAGAACAGTACGATTGCGTAACGAGTGGATTCCTATTGACCCTAGAGTTTGGCAAACAGGAATGGATTGTATTGTTAATGTTGGTTTAGGAAATGGTACGGCCCAAGAGCGTATGCAGTTCTTAGGTGTTATTGCTTCTAAACAAGAAGAAATATTACAAAGACTTGGTTTAGGAAATCCAATAGTGGATATGACACAGTATCGAAACACTATGGCTAAGATGGTTGAGTTAGCGGGTTTTAAAGATGCTTCAGCTTTCTTTAAGGAAGTACCTGAAATGACAGCACAACAAGCAGCTGCATCACAACAACAGAAACCAACAGTACAAGATAAATTAATTGAAGTGCAGATTAAAGAAATAGAAGCCAATATGCAGAAAGCAAATGCCAGATTGCAGCTTGATAACGAAGAAATGAAGCGAAAAGATGATTTAGATAGAGATAAATTAGATGCTGAAATTATGTTAAAAGCTGCCGAAATTGAGGCAAAATATGGCACACAAGTAGAAACTACAGTCATTCGTGCTTTAGTAGAAAGGGATAGGGAACAAATGAAAACACAACAAAGATTAATAAGCGATATGGCGAGGGTTAAAAATTGAGCCAGCCACAAGACCATATAGACGATTTAATTGTATTCGGAAAAAATGCAAAACGCATTTTAGACGACACGACTTTTCAAGCAGTCATGCAAAGTGTAAGAGAAGATGTCCATACTTCATGGGCTACAACTTCTCCTCATGCCGCAGAAGAAAGAGAACAATACTTTCATTTATTGAAAGCGGTTGACTTGCTGGAAGAAAAACTATGGGCCGTTGCAGACAACGCTCATATTTTGAAGATAAAGGCAGACAATATAGTCAAAAACAAAAAAGGAGTTTAATATGAACCAAGCGACAAACCCTATAGAGGAATCGCCTGAATTAAAATCAAGTGTAGATAAAGTTACCGATATTCTGACTCGCCCAAGCGAGAAACCAGAAGAAGGTAATTTACAAGAGTCCGAACAGCCGCCTATTGAAGATGCTGATTCTGGCGAGGAATATATAGACGAACCTTCTGAGGAAATTTCTGAAGAATATGAAGAAGTCCTAGAAGATGAGGAAGATTCCGAACTGTATGCAGATGAACAAGCTGACGAAGATTACGAAGAAGATTTGCAAGAACAACTATATGAAGTCAAAATTGACGGCAAGGTTGAGCAAAAAACTTTAGACGAATTGACCAACGGATATTCAAGGCAACAGAGTTATACTAGAAAAAGCCAAGAACTAGCCGAACAAAAGAAAATGTTTGAGGCAGAAAAGGCTATGGTAAATGAGGATAGACAAAAATATTTAGATGGTTTATCTAGGCTGGAAAGTCAAATTCAACAGTTAGATGATAAAGAGCCAGATTGGGAGCAAGAGTATAATCTTAATCCTGAAGAGGCTAACAGAAAAAGGTTGGATTGGCAGAACTATCAACAGTCTAAAAAAAATAAACTTGCTGAAATACAAAGCGAAAAGCAAAAAACTTTACAGCGGCAACAACAAGACTATGTGAGAGAACATCAAGCTATGTTAGCTGTTGAAGCTGAAAAATTATTGCAAGAAATACCAGCATGGAAAGACACGAAGATTGCACAAAGACAACAGGCAAAGTTAAAAGAATTTTTAACAAAGCGCGGTGTAACTGAAATTGAAGTCAATGCTCTGGCAAAAGCAAATCATATAAGCATCTTGTATGATGCTATGCTTTTTAATGAAGGCAAGAAAAAGGTAACGAAAAAACGGGTTAATGCTAAAACAGGACAAACAAAAGTTTTGAGAAGCGGCAGCCGTAAACCACCTAAAAAAACCGATAAATATAAAAGAACTACCTCAAGATTAAAAAAAGATGGAAATTGGCGTGATGCACAATCAGCTATTTCCATGTTGTTAAACGATTAATTTAAGAGGATAAAACAATGGCAATTATTGCAAATACATTTACTCGGTATTCAGCTATTGGTATTCGTGAAGAATTAAGCAACATCATTTACAACATTTCTCCTGAAGAAACACCATTTATGTCAAATGGCGGCAGAGAAACAGTTACTAACACTTTCTTTGAGTGGCAAACTGATTCACTTGCAGCTGCTTCGACAAACTATCAAATTGATGGTGATGATATTGCAACTTTTCCAGCAACGAATCCAACAACAAGAATCGGGAACTACACAAACATTTCAAGAAAACTCGTTGTCTTAGCAGACAACTTGGAAGTTATTAATGAAGCGGGCAGAACTTCTGAACTTGCTTATCAAATAACTAAACTTGGACAAGAGTTAAAGCGCGACCAAGAAACAACACTTATGGCCAATAGTGCGGCTGTAGGTGGTGCTACGGGTACTGCTAGACAAACAGCTGGACTACCAGCATGGCTAAAAACAAACTCAGATAGAGGAACGGGTGGAACAGACCCGACTGTATCTGGTGGTATTGTTAATGCCGCTGCTGGTGATGCTACAGCTGGTAACAGAAGAGCATTTACTCTTACAATTCTTGATGCAGTTATAGAATCAGTTTGGACACAAGGCGGAACACCAAAAATGCTTATGGTTGGCCCTCACAACAAAACTGTTGTGTCTGGCTTCTCAGGTATTGCAGCTAATAGGTATGAAGTTAAAAAACCTGAAGCTGGTGTTATCATTGGTGCTGCTGATATTTATGTATCAGATTTTGGAGCAGTTAATATTGTTCCTAACAGATTCCAAAGAGAAAGAGATGCTTATGTCTTAGACCCTGAGTTCTACTCAACTTGTTTCTTACGACCCCTTGAAGTTACTGAATTAGCTAAAACGGGTGATGCTGAGAAGCGAATGATACTTGTAGAATACGGACTAAAAGTTAAAAATGAAGCCGCTCTCGGAGTGTGTGCTGATTTAACAGCTTCGTAAATCACATAGGAAAACGGGGTAGTTAGCGATTGCGACTACCCCTAAACTAAAAAAATGAGCAGAAAAAGATTAATAAGTTTCGATAACGAAACAAAGATTTCAAATAACTTTACTTTTGAGGAAGATACATCTGGTAAAGGAGAGCATAAATTTGTTTTAAGTAGAGAACAAGATGTTACTGAAATACTTAAAGACAATAGAGAACAATTTAATGAAAGCGATAAGCGCGACCCTTATGGTCATTGGAATAAAGTCGCCTCAATACCTATGGTTCTTTATTACGATTTAAAAGAAAAAGGCATTTTAGACGACCCTAAAGCCTTAAAAAAATGGCTTAATGATGCTGACAACAAAGCGTTTAGAACAAGAGAAGGAACTGTATAATGGCCTTAACTAACTATTCACAACTTAAAACAAGTGTTGCAGATTGGTTAAATAGAAGTGATTTAACTACAACAATACCTGATTTTATTACTTTAGCTGAAGCTGGTTTTAATAAAGAAATAAGAAATAGAAAGATGATAAAAAGGGCTACAGCTACTATTGATTCACAATATAGTGCTGTTCCCGCCGATTGGCTTCAAACAGTAGATTTTGTGGTAGAGGCAAATCCCGTTGTAACTTTAGAATTTATTACTAACGAAAAACTTGATAAATTAAGAGCAACATTTACATCAAGTGGAACACCAAAATTTTACACAATAGTAGGACAGGAACTAGAAGTTTTACCCGTTCCTGATTCCGCAACCTTAACAGGGGAAATAACATACTATAGTAAAATCCCTAACTTAACTGATACAGAAACAACTAATTGGTTATTAAACAGTAATCCAGATATATATTTATATGGTACACTATTGCAAACAGCACCATATCTTGTAGATGATTCAAGAATAGCTGTTTGGGCCAGCTTATATCAGAAGCTAGTTAAGGACTTAGAAATCGCAGACCAAAAGGCAAGAGTAGGCGATTCAACATTAAGAATGAAAGCAACCGCATTACAATAAGGAGATTAAAAAATGAGTTTTAGCGATTATTTAGAAAACAAAATTCTTGCCCACACTTTCTCGGGAACGACTTTTACTCCCGCTTCTACCCTTTATTTGGCTCTATATACTGTAGCGCCAAGTGATGACGGAACAGGCGGAACTGAAGTTTCAACTTCTGGAACAGGGTATGCAAGACAAACAGTTACTTTTACCACGACAGCAAGTCAATCTAGTAACACGGCCGCTGTAGAATATTCAACAGCAACAGCAAGTTACGGAACAGTCGTAGCGGTTGGTGTATTAGATGCTTCAACAAGTGGTAACTTATATGCAGTAGGAACTTTAGCTACACAAAAACCAATATCAACTGGTGATGTGTTTAGAGTACCCGCTGGTGATTTAGATATTGATTTAACATAAGGAATTAAATGTCTGGAACTAGAGATTATGGACGAGGTGGATATTCTTCCAATGTGTATGGAATTTGGGGTTACTCAGATGCTTCATGCACAATAACAGCTTCATCTAGCTTTACAAATAGAGCATGGAGAGGTTATGGTAAAGGTGGCTATAGTTCTAATCTTTATGGAGTTTGGGGATATACCGATAGTGGTCAAATATCTTCAAGTTCATCATCAAGTTTAAGTTTATCTGCGGCTCACCCTGTAGATACTTATTCTTCTGGTGAATATGGTTATGGTAATTATTCCGCTGGAACAATTAGAGATGCAAGTGTTACAGTTAATGCTGTCGCAACTATCTCTTGTATTGGTGGATATGTAGCACAACCACAAATAACAGTTAATGCTGTAGCAACTGTTTCGTTATTAGGGCAAGTAATAAGTGGTGGTATAATACCCGCACAAGCTACTTCATCATTAAGTGTAAGTGCAAATGTTACATTTAGTGGTAATCCATATCCTATTAACGGAGTTTCTACAGTTACGGCTGTATGTAATAGAATAGTGTTTATAGATGTTTCAAATATATCAGCCCAATCATCTACAAACTTTAGTGCAAGATTAAAATGGGTTGATGAACCAAACGCTTCTACAACATGGACTGAAGTCTATAAGGTAGCGGCATAACTTTTAAGGAGTAAATGCAAATGGCAGATACAACAACAACAAATCTGAGTTTGACTAAACCAGAAGTCGGTGCTTCTACGGACACATGGGGAACTAAATTAAATACTGATTTAGACTCTATTGATGCTCTTTTCGCCGCCGCTGGTTCAGGAACTTCAGTTGGACTGCAAGTCGGTTCAGGAAAAACTTTAAGTGTAGGCGGAACGCTAGTAGGTAGCGGAACTGTTACACTTGATTCTGCGGCCATATCAGCCGCTAGTGCAACGATTTCTGATTTAGGTACAGTAACTACTGTTGACCTAAACGGAGGCACGATTGACGGAGTAACTATTGGTGGAACTACAGCAGGAGCTATTACAGCCACAGATTTAACAGGCACAGGAACAATTAACTTTACTGGTGCTACTATATCAAATGCTGGAACAATAACTACTGCTGATATAAACGGCGGGAGTATTGACGGAACAACAATAGGTGGTTCTGTAGCTGGTGCAGTTACAGCCACAACTATAAAAGCAACTTCACTTAGAGAAACAAGTAACAATGTTACGCAATCAACAGGAACATTAACTTTAGATTGCTCTACAGGAAATGCTTTTTCTTTTACACCTACGCAAAACATAACAACACTAACAATTACAAATGTACCAGCTTCAGGAGATGCTTACAGCATGGTTCTTAAAATAGGTGGTTCATCATATACTATTGCATGGGGTGCAGCTGTTAAGTGGGCGGGTGGTCAAGCACCAGCTTTATCAAGCTCTAACCATGATGTAATTGTTTTAATGACAGTTGATGGCGGAACTACTTGGTATGGATTTATTTCTGCTCAAGATATGTCATAATTAGGAGATAAAAAATGAGTTTAGGTAACAACATGATTTTGGCTTCAGGTACAGTTATTGAACCTGAAAATGTAAGTGTTCCAGTAGTTACAGGAACAGTCGAAACTGGTCAAACATTAACGGGAACTGACGGTGCTTGGAATACATCTGGAGATTTTACTAGACAATGGCAAAGAGGTTCAGACGCTACTTCTTGGTCAAACATAAGTGGAGCAACAAATTCTACTTATGTATTAACTTCAAATGATGCTGGTTTTAAATTTAGATTTGCTGTTACCTTAACAAATGATGCTGGAACAGCCACAGCAAATAGTGTTCAAACAGATACTCAAGCTGGTCAATGGTATTCTACTAGTTCAGGCAGTAACACAAGTTGGACAGCACCCGCAGGTGTTACTCAGATTTCAATATTTGGAGTTGGTCAAGGTGGCCAAGGTTCTTCATACTGTAATCAGGTAACTTCAGGTGTAGGTGGTGGTGGTGGCGCTGCTGGTTACTCTAATAATGTAAGTGTTACCGCAGGACAAACTTATTATGTTAATTTCCAACAATATTACCAAAGCGGTCAAAATGGTTGGACTTTTTACGCAAATGTTAGTGGCATAACATCAAGTTCTGCTGGTGGTTCTGCTCCTGAATCCTCTTATTTATTTTATATGAATAGTGCTGAAAGTCCGGGCAAGGGTGAAGCCTCTAAATCAAAAGCAGATACTAAAAATGATGGTGGCACAGGTTCTCCAAACAATTCTTCTGGTGGTGCTGGCGCTGGTGGATATACTGGAGCGGGTGGTTCTGGTGGTAGTGGTAACACAACTGCTGGTGGTGATGGCCTTGGCGGTGCTGGTGGCGGAGCTTGTGGTATGGCAAGTTACTCAAATAGTGGTGGCGGTGGCGGCCCATCTGGTGGTGGTGTTGGTCTTAACGGAGAAGGCCCAAGTGGCGCTGGTGGCACATGGAATAGCCCTACTTTTGGTGGTGGTAAAGGTGGTTCTGGCGGTGATGATGGCGGAGATGCTACACAACAAAACACAACTTCAGGCAAGAATGGCGGTAACTACGGCTCTGGCGGCGGTGGTGGTGGCGCTTGGTATGGTTGGGGCCCTTGTTCACCCGCAGGACAAAATGCACCAGCGGCTATAAGAATTATTTGGGGTTCAGGCAGAGCATATCCTTCAACTAATACAGCAGATGTGTAAAGGAGATAAAAAATGACTTTAAAAAACGCAACACCACCTGAAGATAGAAAATATTACACTAAGATTATAGACGGACAACCTATTAATAATATAGTCGAAGATGAGTTTGACTTAATGAATTATAGAAATATTGATGTGCATGACCCTTCTCTAAATTATCATTTAGTGGATTGTTCTGCTATGTTTAATAATCATTTTGAAAGTTCTCTTTTACCTTATGAAAGAATGGCAGAAACTACAATAGAGTTAGTTGATGAAACATGGACTCTTGTTGAAAATAAGACTGAATTAACAGGAGAACCATTAGCTGAAAAACAACAATTTGTTGAACAGCAAATGACTTTTGAAAGAGATGCACAAGTTGAATTGGCAGAAGATTACGAGTCTAAAGAAACAGACCCCACGAAGAAAGCAACTTGGCAACAATTTATAACAGATTTGGAAGATTGGACTTTTGACCCAAATGACAAAAATCCTGTATTACCTCCAATACCTGATAGCATTAGACCTAGCCCGCCAGATGTAAATTAATTAAAAGGAGATTTTATGACCATATTATTATTAATTTTAACAAGCATTGTTACATTATCATCTTTAGTATGTAGCTTTGTTCCTACAAGTCTTTTACCAGATGACGCTAAAAAAGTATTAAAGATTTTAGCTTTAAACTTTAACAATGTTCATTATGACTGCGACCATGACGAGTAATTGTTATGAGTGGTCTATCTGAACTTGAACAAGGCAAATTAATAGAAGCAGTCGAAAGTCTTGAAAAGCAAGTAACAAGATTAAATACAAGACTTGATTCTCTTGAAGGGCAAATGAAGTCAGGTAAAGGCATTGTTATAGGTATCTTTTTAACGGCTAGTGGTATATCGGCTGCTGCCGCCACAATGTTTGGAAAAATGCTTGGGGAATAACAATAGACAAAAAGGAAGAATAGGAGAATTGTTTGTGTGTTACATTCTTGAAAAATTTGGTTATCAAACAGCTTTTGTTGATACGCAAGGTTATGATGTAATTGTTAATTACAAAAGCAGACCTATTCGTATTCAAGTAAAATCTGCTCTCTCAAGAGATTATAATAGAAAAAAAGGTGGTAAACCTAGATATAATTTTGCTACTAACATTGGTGGTGAAAAAAGAAAATACACAAAAGAAGATGCAGATATTATCGCTTTATTTGGTTCAGACCATGAAACAGTAATCTTTAAGCTAGTTGATGAAATAAAAACAAAAACACATAAATTATCTGAAGCACATTTTTACGATAAGTCTATAATGAAACAAAGTTTTGAGAGGTGTTTAGAATCATGTTCGGTTTAATTGGCTCTTTATTAGGATTCGCTAGTTCAGGACTCCCCGCTGTACTTGACCACTTCAAACAAAAAAGTTCACAAAAACATGAGTTAGCTTTAATGGAAATGGCCGCTAAACATAAAGTTACTGTAGCTAAAGCAAAAGCAGATGAAGCCGAAGTAGCAGGAGTATATCAGCACAGTCAAACAATTCAAAACAATGCTAGTAAATGGATAGTTAATTTAAGTGGTCTTGTAAGGCCTACAGTTACCTTTGCAATATTAGGATTGTATCTAACTGCAAAGACTTTAGCTGTTGTTCAAATATATCAAAATGGTGGTGATTTACATGAGTTTTTACCAGAAATATATTCAGAAACAGATGTTGGTATTTTAAGTTCAGTTGTATGTTTTTGGTTCTCAAGTAGAGCCATAGAGAAGATGAGAAAGTAATATGATGGATAAAATTATTGATGCAATAAAAGGAATAATATCACCAGAGCAATCTTGGTCAGCTTTTGTTATGAAGATTACAAGTCTTATAATTGTAGCTGTAATTGGATATATAGGTTTTCAACAATATCTTAATCTTGGTGTTGAAGAAGATAATGAGATTCCAATAGTAGAAGTGTATGAAAAAGACCCTGAGAAAAAAGTTAAAGTAGAAGATTTAATTACTAAACTTCTAAGGTCAAATAGAGATATTAAATCAGTATGGTTATATGATTGGATAGATGCACGAAATATAGTGCCTTTGTATAATGAACCTAGAAACAGCGAAGATTTATTGCCAACAGGATATTTTATGGAAGGTGATGAATATGTGATTGGTCATTTTGTTTTAAGTCAATGCACCTCTTTAGATAGAGATGTAGTTAACACAGCTTGCCCTATAATGAGTTCAGAAGATGCTTGGGGAGTTTTGTTAGTTACCTATCAAAACGATACAGAACCAGACTTAAAAACGACTAAAGCTACGGCCATGAAAATATCTGAAATATTATATTTGATTGAGAGATGAAGATGAGAAAATTTATACTACCAATTATATTAAGTTTTTTAATGTCAGGAGTCGCAACAGCAGATGTAGAATGGAACGCATCAATAACAAATGAATATATCTGGCGCGGAATGTCGCAAGGTAAAGGCGCTGCTGTTCAAGGCGGTTTAGATGTTTCTAGCGAATCAGGCTTTTGGGCTGGCGCTTGGGTGTCAAATGTAGATTTTGATGACAACACTACTTACGAACTAGATGTTTATGCTGGGTATAGTTTTGGGCCTATTAGTGTAGGTTACATTTATTATGCTTTTCCTGATAACACAGATGAAGGATATGATTCTAGTGAAGTAAATATTACTGCTGATATTGGTGCTTTTTCACTTGGAGTAAATATATTAGCTGATGCAGATTGGGATATGGAATTTGGAGATGAAGTTTATTACTCAATAGATACTGCTCTAGGTATAAGCGATAAAGTAGATTTAAACTTTCATCTTGGTTTTTATGATTATAATATTGATGATGATGAAACAGATTATGGAATGTCTATTGATTTTCAATCTGGTTTTTCATTTGGAATAATCGACAGCAGTAGAGATGACAGTAATCCTTTTTTTATAATTAGTTACTCACTTAACAGAGATGAAGAATAATGCCTTATGTTGAATTAAAAATACCAAGTGGAGTTTATAAGAACGGAACAGAATTTCAATCAAAAGGCCGTTGGCACGATTGTAATTTAGTTCGTTGGAATAATAATGCTATGCAACCAGTAAAAGGCTGGACTCAATTAGGTGCTAATACAACAACAGGCAAAGCAAGAAAAATGGTTAGTTGGACTGATAACAATAGAAATAGAAGATTAGCTGTAGGAACACCAAATAAACTTTATTATTATACTATTGAAGGGCAACAATACGACATAACACCAGTTGGTTTTACCACAGGAAATGATGACGCTGTTGAAAATGTTTCTTATGGTAATTATATTTACGGAACAGGAAACTATGGTACACAAAGACCCGACCATGGTATATGGACACCTTGCACAACTTGGTCTTTAGATAATTGGGGTCAATATTTAGTTGGTTGCAGCACAACAGACGGAAAAGTTTATGAGTGGCAGTTAGGAAACGGAACTGTTGCTCAACAAATAGCTAATTGTCCAACAAGCAATCAAGGTATAATTGTTACAGAAGAAAGAGCTTTAATGCTCTTAGGCGCTGGTGGCGACCCGAAAAAAATACAATGGTCTGATTTAGAAGATAATACAGATTGGACACCAAGCGGAACGAATCAAGCTGGTAGCTTTAATCTTAATGGTCATGGTAAAGTAATAACAGCAATAAGAACTAAAGGACAAATACTTATACTTTCAACTATTGATGCTTATACATCAACTTATGTTGGTTTACCTTTTGTGTATTCCTTTGAAAGAGTTGGTTCAAATTGCGGAGTTATTTCAGCAAACTCAATAGTAGCTACTGATACTTTTGCAGTTTGGTTGGGAAATGGTCAGTTTTTTATGTATGACGGACTTGTTAAATCATTACCTTGTGATGTTGGTGATTATGTCTTTAGTGATATGAATGTTAGTCAAAAAAGTAAAGTATATGCTTTTAACAATTCTCAATTTTCAGAAATATGGTGGTTTTATCCTAGTGCTGATAGTACAGAAAACAATAGATATGTTGCTTGGAACTATAAAGAAAATCATTGGACAATAGGTAACTTAGCTAGAACTTGTGCAGAAGATGAAGGTATATTTTTAAATCCTGTTATGATTGGTGCTGATTATAAACTTTATGAACACGAAACTGGATATTCATATTCAGGTGAATCAACAAGTGTTTTTGCTGAATCAGGGCCATATCAAATAGACCAGCCTAACGGAAGATTAATGAATGTATTGCAGATAATACCAGACGAAAAAACATTAGGTGATGTTTCTGCTAAATTTAAAGTTAGAAACTATCCAACAGGAACAGAAACAACATACCCTAGTAGTGGTTCTTTTACTTTAGATAATCCTACAGATGTAAGATTTACTGCTAGAGAAGTTAAATTTAGAGTTGAAACTGCAAGAAACGCCGATTGGAGAGTAGGTAATATGCAAATCTTTATAAGGTCAGGTGGGGGTAGAGGATAATGAGATTACCACTACCAACTCCAGAATATAGTTCAAGTATTGCTCAACAGACAAATAATACTTTAGAACAAGAAGATAAAAAAAATTTTAAAAAAGATACTGATATAAACATTAATGATGGAAGATTAATTTTAAAATCACCTAATGGAACACGATATAATATAACAGTTGATAATTCAGGTAACATAACAGCGAGTTCAATATGATAGAAAATTTTGAAAAAAATTGCAAAAATATACAAAAGGCATTAGATTATGGAAAGAACAGTCATACTTTAGAAGATGTAAGACAAAGTATAGCCAAAGGAGATATGTATTATCATTCTCTTGGACACTCCTTCATCATAACAGAAGTTCATGCTTTCCCGCAATATTATAACTTACATGGTTTTTTAGCTGGCGGGGAAACAGAACAGTTAAAAAAACTAATACCAATATTAGAACAAAAAGCAAAACAAGTTGGCTGTAAATACACAACCCTTACAGGAAGAAAGGGTTGGGAAAGAGCATTTAAAGATATAGGTTACAAACCTACTTTCTTCACCCTAGATAAGGAGTTATAAAATGGGTAAATCAAAAGGTAGTCAAAGTTCAGAGTTAGACCCAGCAATCCGCGATATAATGACAGAAACTTTTGGTTATGGCCGTGATGCTGTATCAGAAGAAGTACAAGCTGTAGGCCCAGACGGGCAGCCTCTTTTTAAAGTAGAACCTTTTACAGGAATGAAAATCCCTGTAATGACAAGAAAAATGAAAGAGTATGAAGAATACACAGACCCAAGATTTGCTGAAACAGATACTTATACATCAATAGGAGAAAGGGAAGCATTAAGGTTTTTAGGCGGAAATCAATTTGCAGAAACAGATAGATATAACGATTTATATGGAAGAATGTCTGAGGCCGCTAATTACACACCTGAAAATATAACTTCAAGAGATATAGCTTCAAGAGATGTCGCCGCTGGTACTATTGACTTACCTAGTGAAATAGCTAGAACAATGGTCAGTTCAAGAGATGTAACAGGCGATAGAGTTTTAGACCCAAATGACATTACAGCAAGGGAAGTCTTTGAAAGAGATTTTAATATTGAGAGAGTTGATACTCCTGATGCAATAACACCAGAAACTTTTTCTGGACTGTTAAATTTAGACCCTTACTTAAATCCATACAATGAATTAGTAAGAGATGTTACTATTAGTGAGATAGAAGAGGCCAGAGATAGACAGCTTTCAGATTTACAATCAAGAGCAATACAAGCAAACGCTTTTGGAGGTACAAGAGAAGATATAGAAGCTGGTCTTATACAGAACCAAGCACTACAAGAAATAGCAAGACAAACAGCTAACTTAGGTAAACAAGGTTTTGATACTGCCACTCAATTAGCTACACAAGATTTAGGCTTATTAAATCAAGCTGAAAGAGATAATGTTTCTAACTTGATGGAGGCGCAAAGACTAAACCAAGCTACTGATTTAGCAGCTGAACAATCTATGTTAAATGCAGCTATGGAAGCACAGAGATTAAATCAAGCTAGAGATTTATCACTAGGTCAATTTAATACAGAAATGATGCAACAATCTGCTTTAGCAAATCAAGCCAATGCAAGAGAAATTGACTTAGCAAATGCGACTAGAGATTTACAAGCACAAGGCATGAATCAAGAAGATGCTTTCAGAGTTGCGCAATCTAATATTGATAACAAGTATAGAGCGCAAGCACAGAATGTAGCTAATACACTTGAAGCAGATTTAGCTAATCAAGCATCATCATTACAAGCAGATTTAGCCAATCAATCATCATCATTACAGGCCGATATGTCGAATCAAAGCGCTGGTTTAGCGGCTAATGAATTAAATCAAGGCGGGTTATTAAATGCTGCTAATTTAGCATCAGGGGTTACGGAATCAGCTTTAAATAGATATGGCGCTATGACTGAAATAGGCGATAGAAGAATGGCAAGAAATCAACAACAATTAGATTTTGATTATCAACAATTCTTAGAAGGGCAAGAATATCAAATGATGTTAGCACAATTCTTAGGTGGTTTATTAAGTGGATTCCCAACACCTATGAAATCAAGAGGCAAAGAAAGTGGATTTACACTAGGTTAATATTAAGGAGATTATAATGAAAAAATTATTAGCAATTATACCAATAGTTCTTATTGTTGGTTGCGCTGGTCATATTTCGATTCAGACACAAACACCAAAAGATACTGATTTAGAAATAGTAATTAAATCAAAAAAACACGAGTCTTAAAATGTTAGATGAAATGCTAAGACAAATGCGAATGGACGCTATGAGAGGAATCGTAACTAGCGAACCTACTAATCAAGATTTAACGGGTGGTGGCGCTGCTGGTGGTGGTATGTCTTTAGAAGAATTAACAGCCACAATAAATCAACCTATTAGTGTTACAGGCTACGGAGGGATAAATGTAGGCCAAGACGGACAAATAATAGCACCAAGAACAGACCCTACAGCTGGTGTGGAATCAGACGCTACTTTTTCATCTCGAACAGGGTTAACTAAAAAGCCAACATCAAAATTTGGCCGACTTGCTGATGAAGCCCTTGGTAATTTAATGCCAGAAGCATTATTTGGTACAACAGACCAATTTATGGACAGACAAAAATTTCAATTAGAATTAAATAAAGTAAATCAAACAGACGAACCTTTTACTGTTTTTAATTTAAATGGAACTAATGTTAGTAATATGGTGATGGGGTCTGTTAATGATGTAAACATATTAGCTTCATTAACTGATGCTGGTCGAAGAGGTGGAAACTTTAGAGTTATACCTGATAGCAAGATGGGAAACTATGACCAAAATAAATCTATATTAGAAGAGGCTCAATGGATTAATAGAGAAACGCCAGCAGATAAAGCACTTACACTTATATTTGGAAAATCAAATACAGGCGGAGTAGGAACAGTTAATCCTTTTCCAAAACCATTATTCGACAGAGCAGAAAAAATTAATGATGAAACCAATAAAATCAATAATGTTAGTTTTTATTTACCAAGGTTTGATACTGAAGGAAATGCAGTAGCACCAGCAAGTGGTTACAGTTTTGGTATAGATTCTACTACACGCATAAATGATTTGTTTAGAGGTGAAGGACAATTATTTGGTTTAAGTGTTGACCAAACTATTGATTCTGATGCGACTAGAACAGAACAAAAAGTACCATCATCATTCGGAGATTACATTACAAGGTTAGAAGATAGAGATTTAATTGGTAGTATTCTTCCAGACATAGACCCTTCAGGTAGAAGGGCTAAATATATGGGTATGGTAGATAATGAACTAGCAGACTTAAAAGGTGCATTAGCAAAAGACATTGGTGATAGAGCAGTTTCTAACGCATTAAGGCTTGTTAGTAAAGTTGTTCTTCCTTCTTCTACGCAAACTCCAAAAGAAGGTTTTGCAAGAGCGCAAAACTCATTAGATACCTTACAAGAAATGTTTAGTATTTTACATGAAGAGGCTGCTTTAGCTGCATCTTATGGAAACCAGCCTAGTGAATGGTCACCAGCAGAAAGTGAATTATATAAAGTGTTACCAAGGTCTATTACATTTTTAAAATTTATAGTTGCTCAAGCTAAACAAGAAGGTGAGTTAAAAGTAAATGATAAATATTATTCCCTTCAAGAATTAAGAAAAGAAAACAATATAAAAAATCCTATATCAAACTTAGATATTAGAAATCCTTTTGGCAATAATTAATGGCAATAGAAGATGAAGAATATAATAATTGGGTTCAAAGCCTAAGTCCAACAGCGAAAGGTTCTTTACAAGAACTAGAACATTTTGGTACTTTATCAAATAACACAGGCGGTGAATATGAACCTGAAGTTAATCTTCTAGGTGAAAAAGGGTTTACTCAATCAATATCAAGGAATAACAGACGCGACCATATTGCGGGCCTTTCAGAAATTATTTCAAGTATAGATTCTGCTCCATTTGATTTTAATGATGATGCTAAAGCAAGGTTAGCTGTAGAATTAAATGTTTTAAATAAACAAGATGAAAATGTTGATAATGTTAGAAGTAGGGCTGCTTCCGAAAGTATTTTAACATACGGAGGTTTATCACCCGTTATTGAGGCAGCAAGAAGGCAAGCTGCTAAAGTTATTCCTATGTTTGCTGGTGGCCCAGCGGGCATGATTGGACAAGGTATAGCGCAAATACCGACAGCTGTAGATTTAGGAAACCAAGCATTAGGTCTGTTACCTTATTTTGGTGATTACGGAAATGCGGCTCTTGATAATATTATTACTTACGGAAAAAATGTTATTGAAAACCCTAGGTTTGGCAGTATCAGCCAAAAAGAAATAGAAGATAACAAAGCAAAAAGAAGAGAAAGAGAAAATAATTTATGGGGGTATGGTGTTTATCCTACAAATAAACCAATAGGAGGGTCGGAGTCTTTTCAAGAAAATATTTTAGGCCCGTTAGGTATAGGCTTTGGCGGCTCTCAATATGTGCCTCCAGAAAAAAGAAGCGAATATATACAAGGTAATTTAATTGGTAGTACATTAGGCTTTGGTTCTAATATAAGAACTGCACAAGACGCATTAATGAGAGCCAATCCAAATTCAGCTTTTACAAGAGTATCACAGGGTCGTACTGTTGGTGCTGGAGAAGAAGGTCTTTTAAGCCCTATTTTTCGTGATATGGTTGCAAGGCCTAAAGCGAATACAGCAGCAGATTTTTTATTTGCTGGTGGCGCTGCTGGTACACAAGCGCTTGGTCAATCATTTACTGATGAAAAAGGCGAACCTTTAATAGACCAAGATTTCCAAAACATATTAAATGTACTTGGCGGTATGACAGCAACACTACCAGCAGCATTGAGCGGAACAACAAGTGCAACAAAAGATACCGCTATATATCTTAAAGATGGCTATGGTAATTTTAAAAAAGGTAGCTTGAATTATATGAGAAAAATTAGTAAAGACCCTGATAGTAAATATGTAGGGCCACCTTTAGGAAAAGTAGTTGATTTTTTTGACACCAAATTAGCGCCATTTAAAGAAAATCTTATGGTTAGATTATCACAAGTTGGAGGAAGAGAAATAGGCCCAGAAAAATCTAATAGATATGTAGGAAATGTTTTAAAGAAAATTATTCAATATGAAGATAAAGATTTTAGATTTACAGATTTAAATAATCACCCTGTAGTTGTAAAAATGAATGATGATTTATCTATATTAGATAGCGCCTATAAAGCTAAGATAAAGAAAATAGATAGTGATTTAGCTGATAAGAGAATAAACAATAAACAACATCAAGCAAGAAAAGCGCAAGCGCAAAGAGAATTAGAGTTAAGTCAAGATAAATTACTTGGTGAATCACCGCTTACATTTGATATTCTTGAAGGAGTTGAACAACAAGTTGCAGCTGGTATCTTAGCGCAAAGAGCCAGAGAAGATACAAATATAAGCAATCAAGTAGGGCAAATGTTAGATGATAGATTTAACGCAATAGTCAATAAATACCAAGAAGTTATTAATACTTCAGCTAATCCAAATACATTAAATACAGCTATTGATGGGGAACTACAAATTTTAGAAAGAGAATTATTAAGTCAATTATCAGATACATTTAGTGTTATCACCAGACAAAACATACCAGATGACAAAATGAGAAACTTAATTAATACAAAGATAGATGAAATTACATCAGTTATTAAAGGTCAAAGAGATGCTGTTTACAATAATAGAGAATTTAACAGCGGCAAGATAAATAACATAAATAAATATGAAGAAAATTATGCCAATATTTTAACTGAGCAAGGCGGAAGATTACCAGCCGTTGTTACTAATAACGGAACATTCCAATCAGTCGCACAAGAAATAGTCGGTATAAGAAACACAATTACAAGAATAAATAAGCTAACTCAAAAATTAAATGATGCAAAAACAGACCCTTCTCAAAAACCAACAATACAAAAAGAAATAAAGAAATTACAAAATAAACTTCCAGAATTTAAAAAACTTGATTCTATTGCAGAGGATTTACAAAGGGCCGCTTCCGAAATACAAGGTAGAGGTGGAGAATTAGTTGGTCGTATGGCAAAAGCATTAAATGAAGATGCCAGCGTGCAAGCGCCTGTTGGACAAAATCAAGCTGAATTAATAAACTCTATATTTAATGATAGAATTACAAGGTCTATACTTGGGCCACTTACAGAATTTAAAAACCTTCAAAGAACAAAAGACCCAAGATTAGTATTTGAAAATTTATTCCCGCAAGACCCTACTAAGTTACGAATAAACATGGAAGATTTATTAGCAGCTGGTGATTCAGCGGTAAAAATATTAGATGGAGAAGTAATTAATGTTTATAACCCTAAAGTTATTGATAATTTAGTAGCTAAAGATGGTGGTGAATTTCAACCAATTAAACAATACACAAATGCAGAAGGTGAATTAATAAATGTTCCTTATACATTACAATTCAAAAAAGGTGATGTAGATATAACAGGAAATCTAGCTAGTGATGCAGAGGCATTAAGTTCTCAAATTGTAGCTAGATTGTTAATTGATGACGCTGTATTCCCAAAAGGTAAATTTAACCCAGATGGTTATGCAAGTTTTTTAAACGAATATCGTGAAACTATAAACCAACTACCAACATTAAAAGCAGCATTAGATAATATATCTAATGATTCAGCAAACATAACTCAAGCTATCCAAAACCCAAATAATTATTTTGGTTTAAACAATAACGCATTTCAATTAAAAGTAGGGCCAGATGGAAAGCGAACTTTACAAATAGCTAGAGAAGCATTAGATGGTAATATTGTTCAGACAATACTTACAAATAAAAATATAGGTGATGATATATTAACAGCTATTGCAGATGGCAATATTGAAAATATTATCGGGCCATTTCAGGCTTTAATTAGCGCTGCTAACAGACAAGGCGCAGTAAACCAACAAGCTATTGATACATATAAAGGTATGATTTATAACCAACTTCTTAAATATGCTGGTTTAAAAACAAGATACAATCCAAAAACAAATAAACAAGAATATATTAGGCCTAAATCTGAAGATGGTAAAGGCAGTTTAGATGAAGCTAGGTTAAGTAAATTTTTTGATGAATCAGGAAATAAAGGCATATCAAGGGCGCAAGAGTTAATTGAATCTGGTGCTATGACTGAAGCTGAAATTAATGGTTTTAGACAATTAGTAACAGATATAAATGGTTCTGCCAGCCTAGAAGCTATGTTTGGTGGTAAAATAGCGCCAATAGATGCTTTCCAAACGGGTAGTTTACCAGAATTTTTAGCAAGGATTGTTGGTGCAAAAGCTGGTGGTAGATTAGCAGATGAAGGAGGAGGCCCACAACTTGTTATATCTGGTGCTGCAAGTAAAAGAGCAAGGGCAATACTTAATGACTTTATTAGAAACCCAGAATTACAGGCTGCTATGGACGAAGCTATGACTAACCCTGTAAAATACGCAGAGATTATGAAATCTCAAATTAAGAAGAATGTAACTAATGCTGATGGGTCTATTTATCAACCAGCTTTATCTGCAACAGCTGGTAGATTTAGAGGTATATTAGGGTCAACAGCGCAAGAATATACAAAAGAAGATATAATTGAAGGCTTAACTAAAGCTATTGAAGATAACGATACATCACTTTTACAAGAAATATACATGGAACTATATTATGACGGGTTAGCAGAAGAAGAATCTAATGCACGAAATCTTGGTCAATTTTTAGGAGGTGGCTTTTAATGTTTAATATTATGACTAGAATGATGATGGGGGGTGGTTTAACAAATCCTTTAGATGTTCTTCAATCAAAGGTAACTTCGATTGGTAATAAATACAATATATTAAAAGAAGATGAAGAAGGTAATAATGTTGCTTTAAATAATTTGAAAAGCGGCAAAGGTATGTTTGGAGAAAAAATAAAACTACCAACAACAGGAATGTTAGATACCAATGCTACTACTAGATTAAATCAATTACGAGCAAAAACCTCAAACCCGTTCAATAGTATGCTTGGTCAAACTTTAGGCCTTGATGATGCTACTGTTCTTGCTAATCAAACCGCGGCTAGACAAGCTGCTTTAGAAGCTGCTACCAATAAAAAAGATACTACTATCTCAGACATAACATTAAACAATATAACTAGATTGCCTTTAAATAACCCTATTAATACAGGCAGATTTTTTGGGGTAAACAATAACAACATGACAGATGATGATATTAGTTTATTTGCACCTGATAAAAGATTTGCGCCTATAACATCTACATTAGATGCTCTAAACACAACAACAGGAAGTGATAATGTATCGCCTGTATCACCAACAAATAAAATTGAAGAGTTAAAGGAAAAAGGTAGGTTTGGTTTATTTAGAAATTAATCTAAAATATCAATACCAAATATTAAAAGTATAAAACCAATTAACTCTTTTATAGACCCATCTCTTTTAGTTCTTTTTTGCATAACCTTTTTCCAATAAAAAATTATAATGTTCTAACTGATTATTAATGTAATTTAAAGCGCTTTTTAATTCATCAAATTCTTTTTTAACTGCATCAGTAAATGGTGTTGTAACGGATAAATCTTCTAAGCGGTCTAAACCTTGTCTATGTAAAAGGCCTAAAGTTAAAGTTATATTTGTGTAAACAATTCTATCTTCTATATTCATAATAATTCCTTCCTAAAAAAAACTACTATAATTTGATTCTAAAAAAGTAAAAGACCACATAAAACAAAAACTGTGTATAAGTATAAAATATCTGTTGATATGTTGTGAGTAAATATTTTAGATAAAATTTGATTCAAAATCGAATCAATATATTTTGTTTGTTGAAGGAAGTAATTATGAAATCAACAAAAGTAACTAACGACAATTTAGAATTTGATAAATATTTAAATGCGCCTAATTGGAAAAATTGTATTTCATCAACATTATTAAAACAAATTAGTAATACAACTGTTGCTCATGCTATAGGACAAAGACCAAAAAAATCTGTGGCTTTTGATATAGGAACAGCAATACATTATATTTTGTTAGAGCCAGAAAAGTTTGAACAAAATGTAAGGCGCTGCGGCAAAGATAGAAAAACAAAAGAATATAGAGATTTAAAAAAAGAATTTCCTGATGATATAATTTTACCAGACCAAACTTATGAGGATTGTATTAGGGCTAGAGATGCGGTTTACAATAAAACTGAAAGCGCAAAAATATTAACCTCACCTTTTGGTAAAAATGAAATATCTGTAAAATGTGATTTAATAGATTTACTAGGTCAAGATACATCTTTTCATGGTAAGGCCAGAGTGGATAGAGTTATTGAAGGAGAAACTTCTGATATTCTTATTGATGTAAAAACAACAAGAGATGCAAGTCAAAGGTCTATGATAAGAGATATAGCTAATATGGGTTATCATATACAAGAAGCATGGTATCGCTATTGTTGGGAAAGAGCAACAGGCAAAAAAGTAACAAGATTTTTATTTATGTGCGTAGAAAAAGAGCCTCCCTTTGCCTCTTGCATTTATGAATTACCAGAACATTTTGTAGCTGAAGGTAGAGAAAGAATGTTAAACGCATTACACGATTACAATGAAGCTATAACAGAAGGTGTTATTTTAGATTACGAAGATAAAATAATACAGTTATGTGAGGAAGATATACCTCATTGGCATTATAAAGTTTTAAACCCAGAAGAAGAATTAATATCATTTAAAGACGAAACCATAAATTTATAAGGAGAAAAATATGCTTGGATTTGAAGAAGAACCTAACACAACAGGAGAAAGCTACGACAGACTAAAGTTTAATGCTAAAGATGGTGTTTGGATTAGAAAATATTGGAACGGAAGTGAAGCCGTTGAGGAAGTTATAGACGACAACTTTGATGTTGTTGCTGATTTATCTGAGGGAGGTGTTAAAGTAGGCTGGGCTAATTTTGCAACAGGCGGCAAACCAAGTATTATTGATGTTCCTATTGGGAATCAATTACCTCAAAAACCAGATGATGACCATAAAAAATATTTTAATGTCAAGCTATACAATAAAGAGTTTGGAGTTATTAATTGGGGTAGTAATGCGCTAAGTGTATTAAATTGGTTTGATAAAGTGCATGATGCTTATGTAAAGAAAACAGATAAAAAGGAGTTACTACCATTACTTAGTTTTAAGGGTGTTTCTGAACCACAATCTTTTGGTAAGGCTACTGTAAAATTACCAAAAGGAGCATTTACAAAATGGGTAGAAAGACCAGAGGCTATGATTGATTACAATAAGCCTAATAATACTGTTAAATCTGATGATACTACTGAAGTAAAACCAGAGCCTAAAGTAAGTAAAGAAGATTTAGATACATTATCTGAAGATTTTGACAGCGATTTTTAAGAATTAGTAAGCATTTAATGGGTGTTTACTGATAAGGAAAGAGTAGAAACAATTAACAATATATAGTTAGTTTAATTCTCCCCTCTCTAGTTCTACTCTTTCCAACACCTTTAATATGCTAAAACACGAGAAGTCTGAAATAATGATTAATTTGTTTTTTATTTTTTATATCTCTTTTGGAAATTTTTTCTTTGATGGAGATAGCGAAATAGTTATGTGTAGAAGGAATTTAAATGCCGAAATTACAATCCAAGTCTAATATAAAAATTAATACAGGCCTTAGACCAGAACATGATTTATACCCAACTCCAAAATCTTGTACTGAAGAACTTTTAAAAAGAGAAAAGTTTGTAGGAAGAATATGGGAATGTGCTTGTGGTTTAGGTGATATAAGTGAAGTTTTTTTAGACGAGGGCCATACTGTTTTATCTACTGATATTATTGACCACGGCTACGAAAATATAAGCGCTGTAGCTGATTTTTTAAAATGCACTTATAGCGACAATATACCAAGAAACATTGTAACTAATCCTCCTTTTAAATATGCAAATCAATTTATTAAAAAAGGAATAGAATTAACAAAACCACACAATGGTAAGTTAGCTTTATTTTTAAGATTAAATATGCTTGAGGGCCAAAAAAGATATTATGAAATATACAAACCTAATCCTCCCGCTAGAGTTTGGATATTTTCTGCAAGACAAACATTGTGGAGGGAGAAACAAAAAGCACCTAAAGGTCGTAGTGGAACAACGGCTTATGCTTGGTTTATCTGGGAAGGTGGAACAGCTGAAGGTGATACAAGAATGAAGTTTATAGAGCCATGAGTTTTCAAAAATTTTTATTTTTAATAATGACAAGTATTTTATTTGTTGCTTTTTTTATTGGAGCATTTTTTGGATAAGAAATATATAGAAGCTATTAAAATAATATCTCAAGAATGTTGGGGTGAACCTACATTAAAGACTGATGACGAATGGCGGTTTGGTAAAAGGTCTAGCAAGGCTATCAATTTAAAAGATGCAACATGGTATGACTTTGAAGATAGCGAAGGTGGCGGCCTTATAGATTTAATAACTAAAAAGAAAAATCTTTCAGGAAGGGATTTATCAAATTACTTATATGAAAATTTTGAAATAGGTAATCAGGAACAAAAGTTTGAGAGAAGGCAAGAGAAAAAAATTGTCAAAGAATATAATTATAGAAATGAACTTGGAGAATTAAGGTATCAAGTTGTTCGTTATGAGCCAAAAGATTTTAGACAAAGACATTATAAAGATAATAAGTGGCATTGGGGTTTAAATGGTATTGAGCCATTACCTTACAATTTACCAGAGATATTAGAGCAAAAAGATAAAACAATACTAATAGTAGAAGGTGAGAAAGATGCTGATAGATTAATGTCTTTAGGTTTCTTAACCACAACAAACAGCGGAGGCAGCAAGAATTGGAATGATTCTTTAAACAAATGGTTTGCAGATAGAAGGGTTATACTAATTCCAGACAACGATTCTGCTGGGTATCAACATATACAAAAGGTTGCAAATTCGATTGTACGGGCTTCTAAGAGCCTTCATTTTGTTAAACTTGATGGTAAAGTTAAAGAAAAAGGAGATATTTCTGATTACTTAGATTCTGGTGGTGATATAGAAGAACTGATTTTAACAGCAGAAGATTACAAGGAAGATACTAAGAATGTATTTAAAACAATGTCAGTCTTTGACATTATGTCATTACAAAACCAAAACTTTTTAATAGAAAATTTAATACCAGAAAATTCATTATCTGTTTTATACGGGCAGCCAGCATCATATAAATCTTTTGTAAGTATAGATTTATCATTATCTATTGCTAGTGGTTTAGATTGGCAAGGATTTAATAGCGGTAAAGGTAAAGCATTATATATCGCTAGTGAGGGTGTAGGTGGTTTAAAGAAAAGAATTAAAGCATGGTTGTTAAAAAATAAACCAGAACAAAATCCTGATTTCCATGTTCTTGCTCAAACTGTAAATTTTTTAGAGCAAGAAGAATTAGATAAACTTGTCGATACTATTAATTCTATTGGTAAAAGTTTTAAAATAATTGTTGTAGATACTGTTGCAAGGGCCTTATCAAATGCTGGTAGTGATGAAAACAGCGCAAGCGATATGGGTGCTTTTATAAGTAGCTGTGATTATATAAGAGAAAGAATAGGCTGCGCTGTGTTAGTAATACATCATAGCGGGAAAAACGAATCATCTGGTCTAAGAGGGTCTAGTGCTTTACTAGGTGGTGTCGATACATCTATTCATTGTAAACACTCTGCGCCTAATGTTCACCTAACTGTGCAAAAACAAAAAGATGCAGAGGCCCTTGAGGATATAATATTAGAAGTTGAAACTAGAGCATTGATTGGTGATAGTTCTGTTACCTTACAAAGGGTGCTAGAAAACAACACAACAACATCAGAGTATGTTCCTAAATTAGGCAGTAATCAGAAATTAATTTATGATGCTATAGTTCATGGTAGCAAATCTGAGGTTGCAAAAGTTGGCTGGATTAACTCAGATTGCGGTGAGCAAACTTACATAACTTTAGACAGTTTAGAGTTTTTAGTTTTTGCTCAATTAACAGAAAAAACCACAAGCGCCAAGAATCAGATATTGAAGAGAGGTATGCTTGGCTTACAAAACAAAGATATTATAGGTGTATGGAATGAAAAGGTTTGGGTTAAATGACTAAGAATACACAAAAAGACGAAAAGATAAGACAAAGTTATATTCAAGAAGTTGATAAGGTTGCATATAACATGGAGCAAATTTGGGGTGTAAATGGTTTAGAAAAATTAGCTAATAAAGAATTAGTTGAAAAATTTAATAACGCAAAAAAGAAAATGAACATAGCAATAAGAGATAGAGTTGAGCCTGTATTATTTAGTAAGGCAGCTAATAATTTAAAGAAAGGTTATCTCGCTTTAGATAAAGCTGTTCGTTTAGATGGCCATGAACCACCAACAGGAGATGTTTGGAAAGCTGTATCAAAGGAAGGTAAAGAATTTTACATTGTTAAGAATGAATTAGAAAAAGATATTGTGTTTGAAAAGATAGGCGGAGGTATCATTTATACTCTTGAAGAAATAGCCTGTATCTTAGAAACATTACATGAAGTAAATAAATGCAAAGAAATATTTAGAAAAGCAAGTGTAGAAAAATTTGATTGTATTGATATTGATGGGAGAAATATAAAAGTAACGGGCCATGATAAAGATAGAAAATACCACGAACCTTATGATGACACTATTCCTTGGTTAGAAAAATGAAATGTGTAAGTTGTGATAGTCGGGAAACAAAGGTAATTGAAAGCAGAAAAAAAGATTTTTCAATTAGAAGAAGAAGAGAATGTTTAGCTTGTAAAAAAAGATTTTCTACTGTTGAAACTTTAGTGTCGGTAAAGAATAAAGAAACAAGGCCGCTTGTTAGTATTCGCAGAAGGTCAAAAGAAATAATCCAGCATAAAGAAGATGCTGTTAAATATGATGATATGAACGAGCAAGACTTTGAAGATAAAGAATTTATAGAAGGATATTTAAAAGGAAAACTATAATGGTTACTAAATTAATTTTAACTTCAAAACTTAATAATGAAAAAAGAAAAAAAATTATTTTAGAAAATAAAGTTCGCAGTTTAGAAGAGCAGATAATAATTTATAAGAAATTTATTAAAGGTATAAAAGATTTAGAATCACCTAACGGCCACTTTGGTAGATTAAGGTCGCCAATAATTTTAAGTAGGTTAATGCTTGAGGCTAAAAAAATAGAAAGGAGAATAGAAGATGTGCGACTCAAAGAAAAAACAAGACAACTCTAAAATTTTTAAAGATGAAAATGATAATGTAATAAAGGTAGATTTTTCACCAGAAGAAGAAAATGTTTTAGATGTTGGAGAAATTAATTTTACTTTTGATGAAATTGTATTAGAGCAAAATGAAAATTTAAAAGACTTGCCTCAAGAAGAAATAGATAAACTAGCTGTTAGTTTGGTTAATCAATTATTTGGTGTTCCAGAAGATGAACAAAATTAAATTTGATTGTATAAGTATCAATAAAGACTACATTATTATAAGCAACAATAAAAGAGAGTGTATAAAAATAGAATCGACTCTAGACAACCTTACAAGATTAAATAAAGAAATATCAATAGCTATGAGAGAATTATATAATGATGTATAATGTAGGCACTATGTCTGATTTTAAAAAAGATGACTTCATTAAGATAACTGAAAGTGATTATTTAGATTTAATGATAGATGCTTGCTCTCAAGTAATCTGCTTTGAATATGAATCTAAATGCTGTAGCTGTGAAACACCTAAAGATTGTCATGGTTATAAAGAATTTACTGAGTCAGCGAAGTCTTGTATGGGTGTTATAGGTGCGTTTGGTGATAGTATTTTTCATGTTGAATACGATAAAACAAAATTGAATTAAAAAATGTTTGATAAGAAACTTCAAAAAAAAAGATTAAAAATCTGTATGGAATGTGAAGCTAAATCTGAAACGAAATATGGTTATATCTGTAATCATTGTAGATGTTTTTTAAAAGCAAAAACCTTATTAAAAGGTACTTTTTGTCCGAGAGATAAGTGGTAAATGCGACCTGATTATTACATACTTCAAGATATTTTAGATAAAAATGAAATAGATTTTATAACTAAAGAAGGTATGAAAAATTTAGAAAAAGCTACAACTATGTCTGCAAAAGTTTTTTCAAGAAGAAATAAAGTTTCATGGTTTCATAAAGACGAAAACAAAGATTTAGATAAAATATTAAATAGAATTGTAGATGTGTTATTTAATGTTAGTAAAGATTTCTATAACCAAGAATTAAATAATGTTGAGTCAATTCAATTTACTCATTATAAATTTTTAAATTACTATAATTATCATATAGATTCTAACGCATGGCCAGAAACACCAAATAGAGTAATATCAGCAACTATTGAACTTACTAATCCTAAAGATTATATTGGTGGCGGATTGCAATTTAGAAACCATGATTTTCCAAGACCTAAATTAAAATCAGGAACTATGATTGTTTTTCCTTCATTAATGCTTCATAAAGCGCTGCCTGTTTATTTCGGAATTAGAAATTCTTTAGTATTATGGGCTGGTTTAGAGGATAAAAAATGAATAAAAATCCATTTGTAGATTTTATATCTAAATACAAAGACAACCCTGTTGCTTTCTGTGAAGAGGTTTTAGGAGTCGAGCCTGATGATTGGCAGCAAAATCTTTTAAATGATGTAGCTGAAGGCAAGAGAAGAATATCTGTGCGCTCTGCTCATGGTGTTGGTAAATCATCTGTGGCCAGCTGGGTATTAATCCACACATTATTAACAAACCTAAATTGTAAATTAATTGTAACTGCGCCAACAAGCGGGCAGTTGTTTGATGCTTTATTTGCTGAGTTAAAAAAGTGGATAAGAGAAATGCCACAAGCCTTACAGGATTTAGTTGAAATTAAAAGTGATAGAGTTGAATTAAAATCAAGAAGAGCAGAGGCTTTTATATCTGCAAGAACTTCAAGAAAAGAACAGCCCGAAGCATTAGCTGGTGTTCATAGTCAGGGTAAAGTTATTTTACTTTGTGATGAGGCATCAGGCATACCTGAAACAATATTTGAAAGTGCAGCTGGCAGCATGAGTGGTGAAGAATGTACTACAATTTTACTTGGCAACCCGACAAGGAACTCAGGCCTTTTTTATGATACGCACCACAAGTTAAAAGGCAGCTGGCAAACTTATCATATATCTGCCTTTGACAGCCCAAGAGTTAGTGAAGATTTTGTTGAGGAAATGAAAGAAAGATATGGTGAAGGTTCTGCTGCATTTTCTGTTAGGGTATTAGGTAACTTTGCTGAAGCTGATGATGATACCATTATACCATTAGAATTAATTGAGGCTGCTGTTGCAAGAGAAGTTGAAGTTGATAAGACTGTTCGTGATGTTTATTGGGCCTTAGATGTTGCAAGGCACGGGAACGATAGTAGTGTTTTAGTTAAAAGAAGAGGTAATGTTATTACTGAAATTAAAAGCTGGCAGCGATTAGATTTAATGGAACTAACAGGAAGGGTACAAGCTGAGTTTGATACAACCGAACCTGAACAAAGGCCCGTTGAAGTATATGTTGATGCTATTGGATTAGGTTATGGTGTATTAGATGCCCTTAATAACATTGGTAGAATGTCCGCTGTTGGTATTAATGTTGCTGAAAGCCCAAGCCAAAAAGAAACTTATTTAAATCTTCGCAGCGAATTATGGTTTAAATTTAAAGGCTGGTTAGAAGAAAGAATGTGCAGCCTTCCAAGGAATGAACAAATGATTGCTGATTTAGTTAGTGTTAAATACAAGTTTGTTGCAAGCGGTAGAATACAAGTTGAAAGTAAAGAGCAAATTAAAAAACGCATTGGTCGCAGCCCTGATTATGCTGATGCTCTTGTCTTATTGATGGCTGGTGATGCTATCGCATCAAGGGCTGGCCAAACTTATAAGAATTGGAAACAGCCTTTAATGCGAAATGTTAAGGGTGTTGTTTAATGCAAAGTAGTTTATAATAAAACACTATATATAAAAATGTTTTATTTTTAGCTTGCCAAGCAGCACACTTCTACTTCCTTCCCACAACGCAGAGCATAAGACTTGGCAAGTTTTTTTACTTCTCTCTATTCGTTCCGTTATTATCAATAGTTGATGGTAACATAAAACCAAAAGGAAATTGAGAGCCTTTTGGTAATACCCATAAATGAAACATATTCTGTTCATCTACCAATCTATCTTCTGTTGGATAGATTTCTACGGCCTCCCTATCCTTACCGCATAAATCATTTTTAATTTGTTGGAACTCTCTCCAATCGCAGAGGTGGCTGTTATCCATAAAGCGAATACTTAACCAAGTCATAATTAAGTTAGGCTGATGAACTACCCTTGGCCCGCTGCCTTGCTCAACATCAACCTTAGTAACTTTATATTTACCTTCTATATCGTACCAGCACTCCGTTTCTAATAGATGGTTAAGTTGATTCTTTCTTTCTGCTCTATCAGGTAAAGGAACTCCTTTAGGCATTTTATAAAATTTTCTAAAACCCTGTTCGCTCATAAACTCTTTTATGGTTAGGCCGTGTTGGGCCAAGCCATTACATTTTAATATCCATGTTCCAAAGGTTCGTGAGAATTTAGCTTTATATGTTTTACCATCTATTACAGCTGTTTCTACTATCAATGAATTATCTTTTACTTTTTTATTAACTTGCATTACTTCCTCCTTATGTGTCTTGCAGTTGTGCAAACTTGCCAGCGGCCTGTTCGACTTGTTTCTAATTTAATTACCTTAGATGCAACCCTACCTACATCACTATAAACGGATTGTCCTTCAAAGTTATCTCGAACATATCTCATTAATGCGCCCTTGGTCATTTTGCTATCTTTAGTTATTTGGCTTGATAAGATTTCAAAAACCTTTTCTTTGGTTTGTGTTCTATCTAAGCCGCCACCATCAGAATATGGATTTATAATATATTGCTGCGGATTATTTGATGGCTGCAAATTTATATTATATTTTTCTAACAAATCTTTTTCTGTATCTGTTAGTTTACATAATTGATAGGCAACCATTTTACCTTTTGGCTTTTGAATACTCCAAAGTAAATCATTTAATTTTGATTTATCTTTTTCATTAGTAACATGATTAATTAAGTTATCTATCTGCTCTTGCGATAATTGATAACGACTTGAGTAAAATACTTTTCTATTAAAGTTTTCTGTCATAATAATATACCTCTTTTAGTTGTTGACTATTTCATTATATAGATTGATTCCCTTAGTGTCAAGAACTAAATTAGGAAAGATGACAGCAGCATTTTTATAAGGCATAAAAAAAGCCCGCCTAAATCGTCAACAAAAATTTAGACGGGCCGAAGTATATTATTATGGTTCTTAATGTAATACTTTATTTCTTATTGTCAATGTTCGGTGCATAAGTTTTTAAAAGGTTTTGCAAAGTATTATTTAATATATTAACAAAGATTATTAATGATTGTGCAGCTGGAACATTTTTAATCATGCTTAATAAAAATGTTTCCGCAGTAAAGGCCATAAAAAATAACTCCTGTTCATCTCCCATGGCCCTGTACTTTGTGCCTAACTTCGCTAAATCTTTTTTTATATTTTCTTCTAATTGTTTTTGTTTCATTACATAACCTCTTGATTAATTTTTAATGTAGATTCATAGTCCTCTGAATTTTTAATAATTTTTAAGACTGTTTGATAGCTTAACTTCGCAGATTCATACGGGCTAAATGCAACTGTTACTGTTGATGCAATTTCTCTGTATGATTTACCTTTTTTATGTAAGTTATGAATTAAATCAACGGCCTCTTCATGCCAAGACTCCCTAATAAATAAAGCATTTTTTCCGCTGCCTTCTTTCCTGTAACCATAAGGCACTCTTCCACCCATGCCATTTTTAACGGCCTGAAAATCATGGTATGGATAACCTCTCTTTTTTTGGCTGCCTGAACGACATTTTTGTTTGGTTGTTTTAACTGTATATTCACTAAACACGGCTTGCATTGTTGATAAAAAACTTTGATTAGCATTAGCACCCATTGTTAAATTACCCGTATTAGGTGCAATAATATTTACCTTGTTTAACTTACATCTATGAACAAAGTTAGCATAGATTCTATTATCTCTACTAAGCCTATCAACATGACTGATAAAAATATAATCACCTTCTTTTAAGTTTAATAATTCCTTACCAAATTTTCTATCCTGAAAATCTAACAGCCCTGATACTCCGCTATCATCTATCTTTTCAGATTTTATATGCGGGTTTATATCTCCCGACTCTTTTAATCTTTCAATTTCATGTTCATTTGTTTCATGCTGTATTTGTGCGCTTTGATTATCTATCTGCGACTCTGAAGATAGCCTTATATAATTTATTACTCTCATGTTTTTTCCTTTATATTAATACATTCAACTTGCTCATGCTTTGCAAAAGGCTTTGGCGCTATTCCATTAAGCAGCACCAACATTAAAACCACAAAAATTAATTGTAGCTTTACCTTCCAATTAAACAGTTTTTCTTTTTTCATAATACTCCTCTCCCAATACAGTTTTAACAAAATATTCAAGAGGTTTATCCGACATTTCTTCAGTCCAATATTCATATTCGTCATTAATATCTTCTTCAGAAGCAATAAATAACCACTCCCAAGAATTATCACTTTCTTTATTTAACTGAATACAAATATCCCTTTTTTTTATAATATCACTAGCCATTATTCTTTTCCTTTCCCATGCTTAAAGCTATTTTCCAAGATTCATTTGTTTGTTTATTACAGATAGGGCATGAATTAGTTTGCAATTTCTTACACATAAAACATTTAAACTTATCTGTTGGTTGTTGATAAATACCCATTATTTTTTCCTCCACATAAAACGAAAACACAAAAAATTTCTAATCCAATATTTAATGTTTTTCATTTTCTTGTTTTATAATGTTTAGATGAGGGATAAAGCCTTTTTAATTCTGCGGCCCGCTCAACTGTAATGTTACCAGCTGCAAGCATTTTATCCAGCAGCCAATGAAAGTTATATATCTTATCTTCCTTGGCCTCCCGTTTAATCTGCGCTGCAACTTCTGATAGTTTACCTTTATATATTCTCATTAATTTTTTTGTCATATTATTACCTTCCTTTATTGACATTTAATTTGATTCACTTGTTATTGTCAACTTGCTGCGGCCTAAAAAAAGGGCCTAATGAAGGCCCTCTTAATTGTATTGATAACTTATTAATTTGTTTCAATAACTTGCTCAAAGCATTTATCACAATAAGTATTGTTTCCGTCTTTCTTACTTTCAAATTCTTTCATTGAAAAGTATTCCGAACCTTCACCACACTTAAAGCATTTATCAAATAAATCCATATTAACCTCCTTTCTTTATTAACTTATTAATCTATAGGGAACACTATCTTAGCAAAGAATAGGGCCACTCCTATAACTGCTGCCATGAATAGGCCAAATAAGCCCATATAAAGCCCTACAGCGCCTAAAAAATCTATTAAGGTATAATCATTCATAATAATTTACTCCTTTTAAAAATAGCCTATTTCAAAGCATAACAATATGAAGAAAGTTATGCTAAGAAATACGGCCCAAATTATATTAACTAATAATTGACTCATGATACGGCCTTAATATCATCTTCAATAGATTTGCTTATATCTTCCAGCGCCAACTCATAAATAGGTGCAAAAATTTTGTTAAGATATATTAAAATATCATGCCTTGCTCCCCAGCTGTAACCGCCTCGCTTGGCTGCTATCTTGTCAATAAATTGAGTATCAATTTCTGTATGCAATTCAAAATCTTCAATTTTACTATGCGCATGAAAACTAATTTTACCCGTACTATAAAAACATATCTCGTAGGTATAATTAGGCTCTTCATAAGACTTTTGGAATATACCATCAAATTCCAAAACAAAATTATCTTCAGTATATTGAGTCGGGTATAATAAACTTCTCATAATTTCACTTGGCTCATAATCAGTATATAAATGATTTATATTTCCTATACCTTTATTGGCCAAGGTATGAATCACTAACTCCGCCAACTCAATACCAGCTTGAGTAAAATCACCCTTACCGCGTTGAAATGTTAATTGGTTTGAGCCAAAATCAATTTGAACTTGGCACATATTGTTATATTTTTTTGTTTCTTTTTTCATTATCTTACTCCTTTGTTTGCTTTTCTTTTTAATTTTTTAGTATTAACTTTTGCCCAAGAGCCACTAAATCTTTTACCTAATTTCTTAATGACTCTTGAATTATTTTCTAATTTAAATTTCATTGTGTAACCTCAATATTTTTACTTCAGATAAATTAAAATATTTTGCTTGTTCTCTAGTTACATTATTTTTTAGAAATATTTTTTTGTACATTTTGTTATGGTATTTATTTGCATCATTAAGACTATTAAAATTCTTCTCAATAGTGTTACCAAAGCCGTCATTCACAATTACTTTTAATCTGTTATTTTTCATAATAATTTACTCCTTTTTAAATTAAATTTATCTACTATAAATAGCCCAAATTTGATTGCCGCCATTAATAAAATTTCTTAAATATTCAAGCATATAATCGTTGGGATAAAGGTTATCATACGCAAAACCATATTCTTCCGTTACTTTATTAATAAACTTTATAACAGCATCTTCTGATTTACTTCTAAAAAAATCAATTTCATTAGAACTGTTACCTTCCTCGGTTAATGTAGCATCAAAATATTTTGAGCCTTCTTTGGTTATTGTTAATATATATTCCATAATAATTTACTCCTTTGTTGGGCCTAATTGCCCGCGATTATTAAACCATTTAATAATCTAAATGAGGCCCTATATAAGGGCCTCGGATAGATAATTAAGCAGCAGCCTCTTCATAGTTGGGCTTGCTGTATTTTTCACCAGCTGCCGTTACCGCGATATAGTCCATAGCAGACTGCGCCAGCGCTACGGCTCTAAAGGCTGCCGTTGGGTCATTAGTTAGTTTTTTCTTCCAGCTGGCTATGTAGCTATGGTGATTAGCTGGCGGACTTACAAATAAGCCAGCAGCGCCACAAACCATAACGGCCCCAAATTCGGCCACCAACTCTTCAAATGCGTAATCTTTGCTGCCAAACCTTGAACCCTTGAGTCGGTTTAATCTATCCTTATGGCCCGTACTATGTACCATCTCATGGAATAGAGTCGCGTACCAATTATCTTGGGCGCTTGCTCCGTCTTTGGTATCTACAAAAGATTCTCTAGGTGGCATAGCAATTACATCTTGAGAGGGCGCGTAATAGGCTTGGTACTTTGAATTAGCTGGTGCAGCAATTAACCCTATACCCGAATTTTTAAGATAATTCTTTTGTAGTGCCTCGCAAGCCTCGTGAATCTCAAAAGGTTTTTTAGGTTCTGCTGGCTCTTCTAATTCGTACGGCTCAAAAGGTTCTTGGGTATCTTTCTTAAAAGTACATTCGGAATTATAAACGAATGATATTTTATAAATGAATCCGCCTGTTTTAATAACCTCTTCTCCATCATCATCAGTAGTTTTATAGCTGGTTTTCTTAGCAAATATAATTGGAACGGCTGGCGAATCCTCCGCTATTAAATAGCCCTTCTTAAACCAATTCTTTTTAGTACCCCAAGTATTGGAGTCATAACCTAGGGCCATTTTATCCATGGCCAAACTGAATTGATTCCAGCCTCTATAAACCGTGCCATCTTGATTACAATGGCCGTAACTCGAACCATCAAAGCCCGAATATCCAGCCCATGATTTTTGCCAAGGCTTGGCTGGCGAGTCAGACTCTAATAATTTGATAATTTTATTGGCAGCATAAAGGCCAACTTCTCTTGTTAAAGCTGCGCCTTTTAAACCTTGAATATTTAATTTTTGATAATCGTACATAATAATAACCCCTATCTCTTAACCATTGGTGAAAACTCTTCAAAATAATCAAGAATTTCAAAACACGGGCCGATATATTTGCTGTATCTATCAGAACCCCAAAAGCCTTGCACCTCTTGTGCATTAGTGTCTAACCATATATTCGGGCCGCCTCCAGCAAGCAAGACTCTTACTCCTTGTAATTCTCCACATTGAGAATAAGTATAATTGGCGGAATAAGCCTCATAATGTGTTAGGGATTCCCCTTCCAATTCCTCTTCACTTAAAACTATATCAAAAGTAAACTTGCCGCTTGCAAAATCATCAGCCATTGAGTCGACCATTCGTCTTAAATCTTGCTCGCATCTTGATAATTCTTCTTTTTTTGTTTGTACTGTCATAATAATAACTCCTATAAATTGGGCTTAATTGCCCTTAATTAATATTTACCTTAAAGACGGGATTCATTGTTGTCAACAACTATCGTATGAAAAATAACAATTAATTAATATTTATTTGGTGGCAGCAGATGGCAAAGTTAAAAGGGCCGTTTGCCATAATTGCAATCATGATGGCAAACCCGCAGCAGATGGCAACAACTTGCCATAATGAGGCTGGGCCTCCGTTTCCAGCCGTAGCAAGATGGCAAAAGGTGGCAGCACAACAAAAGAACGGGCAAGATATGGCAAAGATGGCAAGCACTAAAAAGCCTATATAGGCTTTAGTGTTGCAATCTGCCATGCCATGATTATATATTTATTGATACTAAAAAAAAGGAATCAAACATGGCTGGCCAACCAATCACCCGAAGTTATATGAATCATTTAAACGAAATAGATAAGAAAGATTCCATTGATAGAAGAATCATTGAGGCTATTGATAACGGCCATAGCTTTAATCAAATTGTACAGGGCAGAGTCAAAGGGCTGGAGGATTTTTCTAGGCCTAATAAAAAAGGTTTAACTTGGCACTTATTTTATAAGTGGCTTAACAAGCCTAGAGAAGGCCAAGAGAAAGGCGCATTTTATAATGAAGTAATGCGCCTGAGAGAAGAAAGGCAGCGCGAGTCGGCTTATATGGTGATGGAAGAGGCCCTTGATATTGTAGATAATGCAGAACCAATAACAGAAGAAATACAAAAGGCCAAATTGCAGTTGGAGGCTAGGCGCTGGAAGGCTGGCACTTTTAACAGTCAGTTCAAAGCCAATGCCACTAACGATATTAAGGTAAACATATCGACTCAGGATTTGCACCTTGAGGCATTAAAGAATAATAAATAATGTTCGCTTGCTAGACCACACAAACAAAAGGCCGTATTTTCTGTAGTTCGGTAAAAAGTAAAAAAAAAAATAAAGAATCCCCCCTTCTTTGTGTAAGGGTCTGGGGTTTG